>Ga0131853_10005136_pt1 | contig 23575 bp, 17 predicted proteins | sample TergutLab28metaG_FD_92764 | JGI IMG/M metagenome (GOLD analysis project Ga0131853, IMG submission 92764) | Labiotermes labralis P1 segment gut microbial communities from Petit-Saut dam, French Guiana - Lab288 P1 (version 2) (version 2) | ecosystem: Host-associated > Arthropoda: Insects >...
ATTACGCCCAATACTTTTTTTTTAACAAGCTTATGAAAATCGGCTTGGTACTAGTACCAACGCCGGATTGGTGGCGTGAGAGGCCCGTTGGTACTAGTACCAACGCCGGTCGGAAAGTGTTAAGGGTTGTACTGTCAAATCAACTTCCTCTTTGCTTTGTGTTATTTTTTTTTTTGTCATGCATCAGCATTGCTGTCAAGTGTAAGTTATACATCTCTTTTCTCTGCATTTATTTTTGATGTTGCCACTTGTTGATTTTATGGTTGATATTGTTTTCTGTGTGATGATAATTCATTTGTCTTTTGGATAAAAGGAGGAGAGCAGTGTTGAACCTTGTTTTGCTATAGAGCATGTGTGACTTACGTGGTTACTGTATGTGCGTACTTACTACTTCCATCAGAAATCAGCTACGAAAACACAAAAAATAATTGCTTGAAAGCAGCTAGTCATAATAGCTGGGAAACAATATAACAGAGAAGTGTGGGCATCACAATGACCCCTACACTTTGACTGTTACTGATCTCTTTTGCAGCTGCGATAGTATAGTCAGTATAATGACTAGCTGACTAAAGAAATGTGGTGTGATTCCTGATAGGAGCAACACCTTTATCTCCCGAGCATATGGACTGGCTGTGAGGCCCAATCAGCCTCATATTCAGTGAGTGCCAGGAGCTGTTTCCTTTATGTGACTTCGTTGCATGGATGCCTGCTTCACTATATATAATGTCTGCATGAATGCTGTTGGTTTCAAGTAAAACACTAGAAAAATCCCAGTGTATATTATGTGCCATGGAAAGCACTGTCCTTGAATGTCATACAGTTTATCTAATAGGCTCCATGTGCACACATTGCCTATGTACTTACAGAGCAGCTGGATTTACTCTGACAAAATGAAATGTATGTTAGTTCCATCCCATGAAGTGTGCACTTACATGTTCTTATTGTGTGATGTTTCACTTTTTCAGGTGCGCTGTTTGCATTTGAGATGCTTTGTAATATGCTGGGAAGATTGTTTGAACCATACATAGTTCACGTTCTGCCACATTTGCTGTTATGTTTTGGAGATGGAAGTCAGTATGTCCGTGATGCTACTGATGACACGGCTCGGGTTGTTATGAGCAAACTCTCTGCTCACGGAGTAAAATTGGTTTTGCCATCCCTTCTGGCAGCGTTGGAAAAGGACTCATGGAGGACAAAAACTGGTGACTATCCATTTCTTATATGAAGCTTTGATATGGTGCTTTTGATTCTGTCCATAATGTGCCTCATCCATGGTGCTGAACATTTTAGGGAGGGAACCCATATTCAAAGGTACAATATGTTGTGAGGGTCAGAGCATCTAAATATGTCAGTTGTAATTGCACTGACATGATCATTACAGCACAAGTCCAGTGCACTTACCTTGTTAATATATGGTGTATCCATGTACACATGTCAATCAGGTTTTAAAAAATCCTCTGTTATTTTCTGGTGCAGTGGTAATGTGTTACACATTTTTAGAGTGTGCTTGTGCATCTGATTTTATATACTAGTCATTTTCATGGAAAACACTGTGTGTAGAAAAAGTGAAGTATCAGGTTCTTTTAATCATGACTGTCATAAGCAGGGTTTATGTTCCTGAGTGGAAATATTTTCAAACACACATAGTGAGTGTGTTGGTTTTAGGTTATTCAAAGATGAACTAGCACTATAGTCATGTAGAAAGAAGAAATAAGGTAATAAGTTAACTGCTCTTGTGTGCCTGTATGTAAGTCTGTGCGTGGGAGATCAGCATACCTAGTTACTGAATCAGACATGTAAGGGAGGACATGCTGCATAAACAGGGTGCATTCTGATGCTCTGTAGAAGGAAAACTACAGTAATTTGAATACCTGTAAACTAAAGATGTGCAAATTGATATGTTCCTGTGCTGTTGAGTTTACTATCACCTATTTTATCCATTCCGGCTCACCATTCACAGTGAACATGATAATTTTAGGGTCTGTGGAATTGCTAGGAGCGATGGCGTATTGTGCTCCCAAACAGCTGTCTTCCTGTTTACCAAGTATAGTGCCCAAGTTGATTGAAGTTTTGAGTGACTCTCATGTGAAGGTGCAGAAAGCTGGAGCACAGGCTCTAAAACTCATTGGCTCTGTCATTCGGAATCCAGAAATTCAAGGTGAGTTCATAATACATACTCGGTGTGTGATAAAGAGAAGTGAAAACCAAACATTAGGTGCTCCATGATTTGTACTCTGTCCCACATATTACTAGGGTGATCACATCAAGGAGGATGAGGTTGATAGGACATGTGGTATGCATGGAAGAGAAAAGAAGTGTGTACAGGGTTTTGGTGGGGAAAACCTGAAGGACATATGCAACCTGGAAGTCCTAGGTAGAGATGGGAGGATAATATTGAAATGGATCTGAAAGAAATATGATGGAAGGATATGGACTGGATTTGTCTGTCTCCAGCCAGGGACCAGTGGCAGACTGTTGTGAACATTTTAATGAAACTTCATATTCTATAATGTGTGGATTGTCGTAACAAGCCAAGTAACTATTATCTTGGGATTAAGGTGTTAATGGGATGTGGCGCCGTGTTGTAGGGCGAGTGGATTCTGACATTTTGAAGGAACATAATACCTACATTTTAAGGGTCAAGAACCCCTCTTGTAATGCTTGATCCTTGAAGTTGAAGGCATTAAGTTGCTTGAAATGTGAGGAGCCATTCACCCAGTGATGCAATGTCATATCCCAGAAGTTTGAATCCTCAACAACACCATGTGAGAATCTCAGATGTTGCAACTTGTACTTCTCATGAGGGCCATTGATCTGTGGAGTTTTAATTAATTGGGATCTAGTGTATAATGCATTTGCTGTTAGTGTATTTGCTTGAATTTAAGGTGCCCTTGGATAGTGTGAATATTTAACTTTTTTGAAAGTAGTTTTTTACATATCTTGTCATTGAAGACGAAATTGAGTATGTGCGGTCATTTTCTTGGGAGTATTTGGGAGCAGCAACATGTGCAATGCAATGCAGGAAGAAGCTGGTTCACAGATTTCTGTTGGCCAGTTTTTTTTTTCTTTTCAAATTACTATAATTTGCATGTGAATGCATACTTTATACTTTGAAATATTAATACATTATTTTTATTTGAAAAGTCATTTGTATGTAAGATATGTTATTTTTGCAGTCCAGTTATTTCTATGGAATGCTTGAGATTTTTCTGTATTGCAGCATTTTGTGTGTACTTGAGAACAGTTTTATCCATTGTGCAAATGTATGTCTTATTGCTTGGCTGAACTGTTATATAACATTGGAAAAATATATAATTTTGTATTAATTTTCTTGAAGCATTTAATGGTGATCATTTTATCTATGTTTTATAGCAATTGTTCCTGTGTTATTGGAGGCATTGCAAGACCCATCAAACAAAACTGCCACATGTTTGCAAACTCTGCTGGACACACAGTTTGTACACTTCATTGATGCTCCATCTTTGGCTCTAATCATGCCTGTTGTGCAACGTGCATTTATGGATCGTTCTACAGAAACACGTAAAATGGCTGCCCAGATCATTGGCAATATGTACTCTTTAACTGACCAGAAGGATCTGACTCCTTACTTGCCCACTATCATACCTGGTCTTAAGACATCTCTGCTTGACCCTGTACCCGAGGTAAAACTTACTCTTACACGTATGTGTCCTACATGTTTAGTTACATATTCATTGCTGATGGTTGGTAAAGTGTGTTAATATAGCCTCTTACAGTAATTGATTCACCACCTAGAAAGAATCGTTCAGGCCAAGTTTCTAAGAAATTTTGCCGCTATACATCAAAGGCAGAAGAAGAGGTAGGCCACACGAGAGCAGGGAAAAACTAATTCTGAATGAAGCCAGAACAGTCCAATAAAGTGTATTCATGCAGATTGTTGTTATCTTCATCATCCTCGTTGAAGCAATGTGCGCCAGTGCATTTCGTGGCAAATTAACCATTCCTGGTTGTGCCATTGTTTGGATGTTTTCAGGGAACTTGCTCCCTCAGGTGTTGCAAACCTTCCTTGTAGTAATGCAGCTTGACCCTTTGAACTGGTGATGAACACACAGTAATGAAAGTCATCAGCATGCTGTAGATGTTCAACGTGTCTTGCCTCACTTTTCTGACATCAGAGGATGAGTTTTTCCACTGGGAGGACAATTGTTTGGGATTTGAGATGTAACAGTAAAGTCCATATTTATTTATAAATGAGGCTGTCTTGTCCCAGTTGTGGTGTTCTGGGTATATGGCTAAATTCAAAAGTGGAGTACTGGCTTCTCATGCACATGGCAAAGCATGTTTGAAGTCTGAGATGCATTGCTGAGTTTTGGTGTGTTATCACATGAGCCAAACTAAAACTACTTTCTGCTTCTGTTTGCTAAGGTTGTAGTTTGTTCTGTAATAGCAAGACAGAACATTGGTTTTTATGCTTGCTTTTTTCACAATGATTGTGCAGTGTGTCACTCTTTGACAATAATGCATTGCCTTTTGTAAAGGCTATACATTTTGAAGTTCATAATTTGTTTTTATTGTCTTCATTTCAGTGAAATGTCATTGTAATGAATATAATTTGTCAGTCCATAAAAGTGTGTTGCAGTGAGATTTTACAGAATTTTGTGACAATTTAAATTTACATTGGAGCATAATGCATGCATTTATAGGTGAATGAAAGTTGGATCGGGGAACTTTCTTGATAATGTATGTGGTTGGTAATGTTGCAGGTGCGTAGTGTATCGGCAAGAGCTCTTGGAGCTATGGTGCGTGGAATGGGTGAATCTAGTTTTGAGGATTTGCTTCCATGGTTGATGCAGACACTTACATCAGAAACAAGTTCTGTGGATCGTTCTGGAGCTGCTCAGGGTCTCAGTGAAGTTGTGGGTGGACTTGGCGTAGAGAAGCTGCACAAATTAATGCCAGGTATTGGACGGAAATATGCAGCACTACAGAAGTACCTACAGACCTGTTGTGACAATTACAGTTAGAGTTGTTGTTAGCTCTATTGGGTCCTACAAAATTGCATTGTGTGCATCTTAGAAGATTTCTGTCATAGTTCTGTCTTCTTTCCTTCTGTCCTCTTTCTTCATTTCCTCATCTTCACTTTCCTTTAATACCTGTATTTTGCAACCTCTCATTTTTGTTGTGCCAGACATTCTTTTAAACTCTTAGTGCCATGTTGTAATGTCATAGACAGACTTGAGAATTGCATATAGCAACGATATTCAGGTACTGGTGAGAATACCGTTTGTATCAACCATTTTCGCACATTTTATACGTTTTTGTTATACAGAAGTTATGATATATTTTTACTCTTCAATCACTAAAAGGAAAACAAAGAATGTACAGCTTGTAGTTCTTCTTGCTATTCATAGGCTATGAAAAGGCATTTGTGAAAATAATTTAATTTACTGTTTGTTCTGCCTCAAAAGAGATGAATCTCAATCCGGTTTGTGCCTGAGTACATAGCCTATAAGACAGTACCATAATAATTACAAATAGAGTTTTAGGTACAACCAAATATGGCCATTGAAGCTGCTTATAGACAGTTGTTGTGTTGTAAGGTGACTCTTGATTTTTGTCTGTCATGTTTATTTTATCATTGTCCACACAAAATATGAATAATACAATTTACAGTATTTGCTGGCATATAAGAGACCCTTTCTGTCTTCAAGAGTGCCAGGTGCTGTTACTTTACAAATGTTTACATCAGTGTTTTGACACAAATGTGTGGTGTGATCAGGAATTTTCAGAATTGTTTTCTCTTTGACATCTGTATTTACATTCCATCCATGCTGTTCTCATTGATATAGTTTTCTTGTGACCTTATGCAGTGAGTCCAGTGATTGTGCTGTTGCTGGGTACATTTGCAGAAGTCCTGTGTTTTGAATTTGGCATGTGCAGCCCACAAGTGTTTGTGAATTCTGCTATGTCATTATTTCTCCTCACCTTCAATGCCACCTTGAATTTGATTACAGCAGTGACCTTGGCAGGAAAAGTCTGAAGTTAATTCTGAAGGTCTTGACACATACTGAAATGATTCTGCTTCTGTTCACCAGTCAGCAGATGCATGAATTCTGTGGCAATACATTGTGTGTTTAGATATTGTGTCAGAATGCTTTGGTATGAGCTAAATTAAGATTCCCACCTCATTAGCCAAATCACTGATAGTGTTGCATCTGGTTTCATGAACAAATTCCTTTATTAATTTCACATTTTTATCTGTTTTCCTCATAGCTGTGTGTCCTGAATGCTCAGCATCATTATTGACATTCTACTTTTGAATGTGGAAAACCAATCTGATGTTTGAGTTTGCTCATTGATTCCCCCCTGAAAGCTAGTTTTACATCTTATAAATCTGTGCAGCAGTTCTACCTGTTTGAAGTGTCGTGAAATGTACTCACAATGTTCTTTTAAATCTGACCTTTTTTGAGACAGTACAGGGCACAACATACAACTTCACTTTACAGGATGTTACTTCTGATTTGTAAATACTCTTTCTTTGAAATGCATGGCACATGACAAAAGAGTCTACTCCACTTCCACCTATTAGAGAATTCTTTTTTGCATAACTGCAGCAGCATCATTGTGACTAGTTTGCAAACTAGCTGATCATACCACATACAGAGAATATTTATGTGTGAAAGTATGGTGTATTTTGTAAGCCAGCAAATATATTTTTTATATATTTTATTTTCCACTTTAGAGACAAAGTTCTTATTGTCCACCAGAATAGTACTAAGATATTGAAAATTACTGTCATTTGGGATGTGACACTGTGTACTTTGGCAGATGTCAGTGTTGTGGAGGAATCTGCCACTTCCATCTTCAGGACAGAAAAGACAACTCCAACCCTAAAAATAGAGGTGACAGGTTTCTCTGAACATTGATACCTATCTACCAGATCAAAACATCCCAGAAGGAAGTAATATATATAATTACTGCCATGAGGACCTTAAGTCTTGCACAGTGAGATGATGCAGTGTGTGTATATACTAGCAAATATCATTAGCCACTGTACTGAATATCATAAGTTATAGGAATTTTGTGGCTGCAGTCTGCACATTTTTGTGAAATTTTTATATACTTCATTTCCAGAAATTATTAGTACTGCTGAAAGGACTGATATTGCACCACATGTAAAGGATGGTTATATCATGATGTTCATTTATATGCCAGTGGTATTCACAAGTGAATTCACTCCATATATCGGACAAATTATTAATCCAATTCTTAAGGTAAATTCTTTTATGTTTTTAATATCTATAACATTTAAAGTAGCCAATAATACAGTAAAACCTTGTTAATTCGAAGTGTTCAGTGCTGGAAATAACAGCTTTGAATTATCCATATTTCACTGTGATTGTACTTCATGTGCAAGGAAAAGTAATTTGTGAATAGTGTATTATTCAGACTTTTTTTTTTACACAAAATAATGCTGTTCTGCACAGGGACATGCTTGGTCCTCTTTTGATGTGTAGCTGTTATCAACCCACCCTTCAAGGTTTGTTAGCTGGAAGCCAGTCTAGTGCCATCTGGGTGCACTAGCTTATCTACTTTGCATGACTGAGTAGAAATTTCCAGGCATGTACAGAGTAATTACAGAACACATACAAAATTTATGCATGAATTGTAGCATCTGTGCTATGTAATTATGTCAAGTCACTGAAATCATTTATTCAGTGAGCTTCAGTATTGCCTTTAATTGTGAATGAACCTTATTAAAAAGTATACAGGATTATTGTCAAGGATAGGTGATGACACTTACATTGACAGTGCGGTATGCTTTAGCCATTATCGGATTAATGAGGTTTTGCTGTAGTTATTCTTCATCTAGACTGTTGACGTAAAAAAAAATTTAGTCTCATTTGGTTTGTACTTGTCACTATCTTTTTTGCATTGTTTTAACATATTGTATTAAAGCAGAAGGGTAAAGCTGTACTGCATAGAGCATGTATGTTTTTTAAATCCATGCACTTTTGTATTAATTTATTTATTTGCACATTTATTGATTTCCTGATTATGTACCCACTTACGTCTCACAGTTCTTCCTCAGTTTTGTATTTCATATATTTCCTTTACTGTCTCAGTTGCTCATTGCCTTCATGTTTCATATTTGTAGGCTTTGGCAGATGAGAATGAGTATGTGCGTGACACAGCATTGAAGGCAGGTCAAAGAATTGTGAATCTATATGCAGATACAGCCATTATGCTGTTGCTGCCAGAACTTGAGAAAGGACTGTTTGATGATAATTGGAGAATTCGTTACAGGTATTTATTCATACTAAGAAGTCCCTGTTAAAAGGTAAAAAGGTAAAGTGATCCCATTACAGGCCCTGTGTGGCCCAGAGGGTGGGTAGAGGTACAGCTGTACTCTTCCATGACCGCGGCACTAGAAGGGGGTGAATGGTCAGCAGCACGCCCTGGCCGCACTCTACCCCCGGGAAAGACCTGGTACCCATTTTACAGGAGGCTGGTTGGGCCTCAGGGCCAGTCTGGATGGGCAGAAAATCTTGTTCCCACCGGGATTTGATCCCGGACCGTCCAGCCCCTAGTCAGTCATTATACCAATTGAGCTACACAGCCCACAAGAAGTCTCTGTTACTTTCAGTTATGCATCACTGCAACAAGGACTCCCATAAATTATATTTGAAACAGTAGGGCATCATCACTGAGCCAAGTTTTTATTGTGCTCTTTTTGTTTATCAGATGAGATGTATACAAATGTTTCTAAAATACAAGTTTGAGTAATGACATGAAGGTATTAATGCAGTGTATTACATCTGTAGAATTTGTGTTGACCTAAGTGTCTCCTGTAAAAATATTCTTGTATTGGCTTTTTGACAAGTGGCATATCAGCATTTGTAACATCCATAATAAGACTTTGATAATTTTAATGAACAGGCAGAGTAACTGATTAAATTTCTTCATGAAATTTCTGTAAATCTTACTTTGGTGTCCTCATTCATTTATTTAACTCGGTCATTCAGTTTGCTCGTAGGAAGTACGTGTAGCATGCATTAAGCTGAAAGTATTTCCTCTCTGCTTGTCACTGAGCTCATATTTATTAAAAATTAGTGAAAAGCCGTATTTCAGTAATGAAAATGTATTTCCCACATGCATGATTTTACCTACCTCTTTGTTATTAGTGTTCATATATTGTAGGTTTAAAGTCACTTACTAGTAGTACAACTATTTCAGTGCTAATTACACTGCATTAAGTCAGGAAAAGTTAATATTTTCTTGTGTTTATTTAAATGTTTACAACATGGAAATGTTGCAAAGGAAGTTTGTTAGCAGAATAATCTATGTATTTGATATTATGTACCAGATTTTTTAAGGGTAAGATAGGCAGGTTTTGATGAAAGTTGAGCTTAGCATGAAGCAGGGATTGTGTGAGAGCAATACAAACTAAAAGTAAATTGGGCCAGACACTATTAATTTTGACTTACCAATTTCAGATTTTATTGAAATCTGTTCAGTGATGTGAGAGATGAAGTGTACATATGGACATGCGCAGTCTGTCCAGTGTAATTTTTTTTTTGCACTAAGGTAAGGGTAAAATTGTCCCTATGCATGACATGAAGGCATATGAGGGAGTGGGGGTATAGCTCCATCAATTCTTACTGTTGACACTAGATATATGTGAGAGGCCAACTTCATATGTCAAGCATTTTACTGTCAGGGAGAGAGTACCCAATACCTGTTGAATTTTTTTTTGGTGATATGTGCAAATAATGTAAAAAATAATTTATGAACAAATGATAAATTGAATAGTGAAGATAATCAGGCCTGACTTCTGTTACACAGTTCAGTGCAGTTGCTGGGAGATCTGCTGTACAGAATATCAGGGGTGTCAGGAAAGATGAGCACTGAAACAGCAGATGAGGATGATAACTTTGGAACTGAACAGTCACATCATGTAAGTCATTTTTCTGTGGTAAACTTTTACCAGTATGAAGCATTGTTTATGTAACACAGTTGAAATGATGTGCATAACAGTTTATATTTGCAGTTATAGACGTAAAAGAAACATAGAGGTTATGTGGGACTATTCTTAGGCTTTCCAAATGCAAAAGAAATTTTGCACGCACATCATTACGGTACTAAATGTACTTTACTGAAGTTTCTCTTGAATTCACTTACTGAGGGGTTTCCTTCATCCAGTTTTCAAAATCAGTTGTCCAGATATCCCCCTCCTAAGAAGATTTTCCTCACTAAATTTAAGAGTGTCACTCATTTAATTTACAATGTCAGTGATCTGAAGTCTATAATCTGATTACCAAATACCCTTTATTTGAGATTTTTGTCACTTTGGTATTCAGATCCACGTCTCCCTGAACAAAAGCGGGTGTTTCAGTATACATTTATTGTAAACACTTTAAGAATATACTGTTTCAAGCAGATAATATGAGAGTTACATATGAATATTGAATATTAGAACTGATACTGCGTACATTTGATACTGTGTACAGTACTTAAAAGCATTAAATTTGCTTTTTAACATTTGCCACAAAGGATTGAGCAACCCTTAGAGAGCAGTACTATACCCAAATTCATATGCTGATAGAGAAAATTGCTCCTCCTCCTCCTCCCCCCCCCTCTTTTTTTTTTTTTTTTAATGTCAGTAGGAAGGATACAGGATGTACATATTCACACGTGTCATTCTGGAATAATATATCAAATCGGATCCACTAGCTGTATTGTAACAGCTTCAAAAATGTAGGTTTGGATAAATTTCACATGAGTATTATGATAATGGTGAAGAAAATATGAAGATTACTTATTTTGAAATACTCCCATGTCTATACATTGATGTATGGATATGTGGAGCAGTGGCTACAGCCAGAGGTTGCTGGATTGTCATATTTTGTACATTTTTCTTTGTGTGTCGTGCAGTACCAGGACCTCATTTTTTTGGACAAATATGGCAAACAGTGGCTGCACCCAGACACTGCCTGAGGTTGCTGGATTGTCATATTTTATACATTTTTCTTTGTGTGTCCTGCAATACAAGGACCTCATATTTTGGACAAATATGGCATATTACTGAGTGCTGCAGATTATTTCTTGGCTGGAGGCTGGCTTTCTTGACTGAGTTCTGTATTTTATTGGTTTACTTGAGTTTTTCAGGGAAGTGTTGGAAGAGTACCTTCTTGTTTCTTATTCTCCTCCTCCTCCTCTTCCTCCTCCTCCTCCTCCTCCTCCATTAGGCACTACAACTTCACTGTTTGAAAGTTTTGGCCTTCTCAACTACTTCATGCCATTTAACCTGATCCTGGATGCATTTTGTTCGATTATTTATTTCCATAATTCTTAAATTTTCTTATATATAATTTCTCCATCTAATTTTTGGTCTTCCTGCCAATCTTGTAGATATCAGTTTCCACTCATATAATTTTTTGACCATTCTATCATTTGTTATTCAGTGTACAAGCCCAAACCGGCTTAATTAATCTTTGGGCCTTAATGTAGTTAATTATATTCTTATTTGTAATTAGGTTATTGAATTCATAATTTGTTTTAATTCTCCACATGCCATCTCTGTCCTTTGCAGGTCTGAATATTCTTCTATAATATCTTCCTTTCAATTATTAATAATTTTCATTTCATAGATTCTTTTAATACCCATGTTTTGCTGGCATATGCTATCACAGGTCTTATTATAGCCCCATATAACTTTAATTTGGCTTTCTTTGATACCTGGAAGCTTTTAAATATTTTTTTATTGGCATAATAAGCTTTATTGCCTGGAGCAGTTCTTTTTTAATTTCTTCTTCAATGGAATTATCACCAATTTACAATTGATAAGAGATATTTATAGTATTTGTTCTAAATATTTGGAATCGATGTGTATGTTATTCAGACCATTTTTTTTAACTGAACTACTGAAGTACTTGGAGAAAAACCTGTCCTAGTGCCACTTCATCCTCTACAGATCTCACGTGGACTGCCCTGGCATTGAACCTGGGCTTTTTGTGGTGAGAGAGTTTGGTGAATAACTACTTGAGCCATGGCATTTCACTAGTGCTCCATATTCATCTTCATCTCCATTCTTCTGTTACCACAAGGACAAAGGAACAAAGCTTGCAAACTTCAGAAATTGGGTAGCAATGGATAGAAAAGTACTTTGACTCTTCCTTATTATTTGGAACATTAAATATAGGTTTGCACATTTTTCCAATTCGTCACTTATAATTATTATTCTATTTTTCAGTGTGTAAAGCCTATGCAGCTGAAAGGATTTAATGAAATACATCTAGAAACAACACACATTCTTAATATTTTCAGGCTATCATTGATGCCCTTGGTGGAGGACGCAGAAATCGGGTTCTGGCAGGCCTCTACATGGGTAGGTCGGATGTGGCTCTCATGGTGAGGCAGGCAGCCCTGCATGTGTGGAAGGTTGTTGTGACTAACACTCCTCGCACTCTGCGAGAAATTCTGCCTACACTCTTCAGCCTGTTGCTTGGCTGCCTGGCCAGTACCAGCTATGACAAAAGACAGGTAATTACTAATTATTGATTGTGTTATATTACAAAGTCACTGTAACATATACTAAGACTTCTGATTTTTGGAGGGTGAGTGGACAGGATGAAGAGAGCAAGAATTCTGGTGTTTTATTTGAAGTCCCTTCATTAATTTATGTTCCATGACATTTTCAAAGAATTCACTGTCGTTAATGTTTGATGTTGAAACTGTTACTAGCATTGAACATGAGAATGACTGTGGCCAAGGTGTAGGTTTTATGTAGATATGTTACTCTGTAGAACACGTGTGGTGATGGTAAATGAAGAAGGATTGAATTATGTGATATATTTCTTCATATTTTCAAGGGGAATAACAACATATTGGAGAGTCTTGTAATGTCAGATGAAGGTCATTTGAAGATTGCAGGTTATGTCAAGAAGCAGGAGAATATATTAAGCAGTTCTGCAAACAGTCTGCACAACTTGAACATATCAGTGTATTGTACTGTTTCTTTTGTGTGTTTGTGTGTGGGTGGGGGTGGGTGGGTAGGGGGTTATGAATGCAAGGGTATGCTCTTTGTTTTTCCCCACTACCATTGTTTTCAAAGCCTGCAAGTCTTCTTGTTCCTTAGACATATGCATGTCATATGGGTCTTACAGAAGTCAAGCTTCTTCATCTATCTCAGAGCTCCTTGGTGTCCCATATTGTTTGGTGTGATTTTTCCAGTACCTGTTCCCATCTCATTCTGAGTTTTCTTCTTGGTCATTTTCCTTTCAGTTATATTTTTAACATTTTCTTTGGAATTGTAATTCCATTCAGCCGTAACATTATTGTTACAAAGCATGAGGGAATAAATGACATGTCAGTGGTGGAACACTGCTTGGCACCAAAGTATGTCCAACCTATGGACCTCTTGAGTGATGTGACAGAGAAGAGTACAGGGAAAACTGGATTTTACATTCCTTGAGTCCACATTTTCCTTAATTCTGTACATATTTTTATTAGTCCTGCCTGAAGTTCCATAAGACAAATGTTATATGTTCCTTGAATTTAAATTTTCTTTTTATCCATTTCCTTGATTGTATGCTCAAGAGCTGAGCATAAGTTGGCCTGTTTGTGTCATTGAAGTAACTTAAATTGGAAAAATCAGGAAGGAAAATTGATTTTTGGTTATAATTTCCTGTCTACTTGGTTGTCTTTATGTACTCTTACTACCTTTGAACCATGATGGTTACTAGATGATTTGTGGCATCTGTGCTATATAATCTGTGTCTTCAAGTTCACAGCAGAATAGTGGAACTTTGCATTAAAGATGATCCATGCCTGCATTGCACTGGTGCCAAACCTTTGTAGTTACAGATGACTTTTGATGCCAGCAGATGTTGCTCTTTGAATTTACTGTGAATTGAACTGGCAAACATGTTTATCTATATAATTTCATTCTGATTATGATTCATTGTAATGACTGCATGTGGTTTGTTGGGCTTTCCTCAGTTGTATTGAGAACAAGGTGTACAGGGTTGAGCAGAAAGCAAAAAATGCAGCCACTTATTAGACGGGAGCCAGATTACATATTTTAAGTTACTGTATTGAATGAGATTTGTGATTAATGCAGTCAGTACAACATTATTTTAGTATATTTAATTTTATTAGCTAAGTAAATTTGCATTTCTTTGATTTTACATTGTCCTCAGTTTTGTGTTCATTGTAAATGGTTCCTGTAGGAACATAAAATCCAGGTTTTACAGTTATTTATTATTGTATGTTATGTGTGGTTTGAAACTACCCTGGATAATGTAAGTCGTGAGGAAATTTCTTAGCACTACACATGTCAAAATTTCAGTAATTTTATTTCCTTCTGTTGTGACAGGTTGCGGCTCGTACTTTAGGAGATCTGGTAAGAAAATTGGGTGAACGGGTACTGCCAGAGATTATTCCAATTCTGGAGAAGGGGCTGGAGTCAGATCAACCGGATCAGCGACAGGGAGTGTGTATTGGTCTTTCAGAGATAATGGCTTCTACCAGCAAAGACATGGTACTCACATTTGTAAATAGTTTGGTGCCTACCGTAAGGAAAGCACTTTGTGATCCACTGCCAGAAGTGAGACAGGCTGCTGCGAAGACTTTTGACAGTCTACACTCAACTGTAGGAGGTCGAGCACTTGATGACATCCTTCCAGCAATGCTGAACCAGTTGGTATGTGTCATGCTGAACCAGTTGGTATCTTTTCATTTTGTCATTTAGGATGGTGTAGTGAAATTTTGATGTAATGATTCTGTGGGTGAAAAGCTTTCTTCCTTATATGACTTGGAGCTTTTGCAGCAACTGAATGCAGTAAACTTCTCTAACACAATGAACCATGTCACTGTAGAAGTAAAACTGCAACCCTTCAACAACAAGCTCTGCATCTTGCAGTAGGTGAATGTTCCACACTACAACCTCTAGTATTTCCTTTAGACATCTTTGTAAGATCTCAGGTTGGCTCTTTTGGGGTCCCTGCAGGTGACTCTAGTCATATCTGTGATACCTATTTGAAATCATGTGTAAACTGATCTAACAGAGGAGATTTATCAGTTTCATGCCATTCAGTTGCATGCAAGTTACTGATTGGGTTTCCTGTTTCATTGAACTCTAATGCCAGTCCATAAACTCCTGTTTGTTGTGAATTGCAGGTGTTTTTTTGTTACCCTGATTGAGAATATTTTGGCTCATTCTCACCAAATATGCCGTTAAGCTTTCTATGCTTGGCTCACTGCCCATATTCCCCTACATGATGTATGCACTGGCATCACATCCATTGATGATTTGCCTTCTGCTACTATTGCAGTAGCTGATGATGTGCTTTACCTTGGTTGATAGTGGATCATCTGCATCACAGTAAAGGTGTGCTGACATAATTCTAAATTCCTTCTGACTCCCTCCTGTCTTGTATGTAACATGAATGTAGCCGTGTCCATAAAACAGAGTTCCAGTAACAGTAACATGTGAGTTCTATTCCTACTGTATAGTAAATGCAAGATATATAATTAACTGTTAGGTAGATGCAATAGAAAATAGTGTTTCTCAAGAGCCAGGTTCCTCCTGTGTGTGATCTTCATGAATCCGTGGTTCCTGTTAAGTTCTGTATCCACCTCACCCACATCAAGTTTCTGGCAAAGTACTCCCATCAGCTGCCTTGCTGTGGTGTAAGTTAATTTAAATAAATTTCATGTTAGGTCTCTCACATCTGGCAAGACACTATCTTTGGCTGACTCCTCAACATCGGCAGGTTTTCTGGTGCTGCCAGCTTCCAGAGCTATAGTGCTGGAACTGCTGGTATCCTGTTGAGGAGTATGTTCCTTCGTTACTTGTAGGTGTCGTCCTGTGAGATAATGGTATTTTTGATGTTTTTGCTACTTCTGGTTTCCTATTTTTTACCAGTGGGGAGATAAATGCTATCACCTGCAGAGACCCAATCTTCTGGTATGCATATTTACAGTTAGGTCCTATCTTGTGCCCTGAGGGCATCATTCATGGTACTGTCATCTCCACTACAGAGTCATGCAGCCCATGGCAGGATGTCTTTCTTGTCTAGGGTGGACTAGAGCCATATTGAGGTTTACCTGGTATTCTGTATCATTATGTGTGTAATCCTGCACATGCTTTTGCACGTTAAATTGTTGGAAACGCAGAGTGAAAATAAGGTACTTCTATATATATATATCTCTCTGTGTGTGTGTGCGTGCATGCGGGCCTCACTCTTTCTCTTCCACCCTACACACACACACACACACACACACACGCACAGTTATTGAAGAAGGAATTCTGAGGACATTTAATTAAAATACATTACTTATAATTTAAAAGTTATTCTTCAAGCTATGGTACTGTAAGCATGAATGTTCATGGGATGCATCTCCAGAAACCAGTCCAGTAAAACACGTTCTGTCGTGTGGTGCTCGCTCATTTTCTTAATGAAGTCTTTTTACATTTCTTGATCTACTACCCATCCTGAAATGTTGCCTAAGGTTTCCTGTTTCCATTCTGCATAAGATCTGATCTTCTAGGCTCCTTTCTCTCATTCTTAGTGAATTGGAGCCTAAAGTGATTTTTTGATCAATGTAGTAGGAAGTGAGGGGTGCCAAGCTGTTTGAAGGCCAAAATTAGTTTTAAAAAGTATGCCATTTAGTTTTCATATGATAGGGAATGTGATGAAATCTTTAGTAGTTGGTGTTCAGTAAACAGTATACAGTGAACACTGAATTTATGTGTTACATAATTGTAACCTATGTAGAACCATCTGGTGGTAGTCATGCCCAATGTGCTTGTTTAATTTGATTTGGTTAGAATACTGTTTCTCAATTAAAGTTTATAGCTGAAAGTTTTCATTCAGGCAGGATGTTAAGTTTCTTTGCATAGCTGTTTGCTTTACTCTGTGTTTAATTGATTAATTGAAAATGTCTTTCTTTTGCTTTGTCAGAATGACCCTGACCCAAAGGTTGCAGAGTCCACATTAGATGGGTTACGGCAAGTGATGGCCATCAAGTCTCGCGTAGTTCTGCCGTACCTTGTTCCACAGCTTATTGCTCCTCCACGAGTAAATACAAAGGCTTTATCAATTCTTGCTTCTGTAGCAGGTGAAGCTCTTACAAAATACTTGCACAAGATATTGCCAGCACTTCTGGCAGCTCTGTCTGCAGCTCAAGGCACACCACAAGAGAACCAGGTAGACCACTATTACATCTGTTCATTGTATTTTGAAGATTAATAGCATGAAAACATACCATATTTACTCATCTAATTCATTCACTTTTTCAGCTATTTTTGTTTGGATGTTTATGGTGTGTAAAGTATGTGAATTCTTTTCCGAGATGTTTTAAAAATACGTTAAGGCTAGAAAAATTATGGCTGCATAATTGTGAGAAAAAGTTGTGTAATTTGAAGAAGATGCACAGTGTGTATTCATTTCTATAAATTTATAACTGTAGTTTTCTGTTTGGCCCTGTTCATTTTGTGTTCTGTGTTTGACACTTTAAGATCATTTTGTCATATGGTTTGTTAACCCTTTAAAGCTGAATGACTTTAAAAGACGTCAGGCAGTGAGCCCCTTAAATTGCCGAATGACTTATAAAGACATCGCAAACGGTGTGTCAAAGTTTGGAGGAATTTCGTTCACTCCTGTTTGGTTAACTGCTGGGGCTTGCTGTGCTGCAGGACCCTTGAAGGTCAGGGTTTCATTCAGGAGCCTCTCCACCTCCTAAAACCCTCCACAAACACTGATATATACGTAGACACTTAGTAACTGCGCATTTTTCCCAGTTGACTAATAAGGTTCTGACACTGCTTGCTTTGATTATCGCTTGCACTGCAGTTCACTGTGGGTTGAAATATCAACACAGGCCTATGAAATGAACTGTAGTTGTTGACCAGAAAGGTCAGTGGTGTACTGTACCCATATAATTCAGACAAAACTAACACTAAAAAATTGGAGATATCCACAAAAATTGATGTTAACAGCCACAGAAGGGCCCACAGACATGCCTCTTGTAGTGCTGGGGTAATCTGTAGGGGTTATGGGGTAGTAATGTGCAACATACAGCCGTCAGTCTAGTAACGTCTTGGGCACCCTTGAATAGCTGGAATTTTGTATAGCAAAAATATTGTAGCTTCAGATCTGTTTTGCTGTCACTGTAGAAGATGTTCATATCCGGCTGGCATTACGTTTCTGCAACTGTGCCATGTCATACATAGTAGTCTAAACAAGGTAGACAATTGTGGGGATCGAGCAATGGCCTCCCCCCAAAAAAATACCTTGAGGAGGAAGCCATCAGTGAAATTCTGGCTGCTGACACTGACTCGGAATCAGGTGCTGAGGCTAGCAATGTTGAAAACTATTTTGAGGAGCAGGAGGAGGAGGAGGAGGAGGAGGAGGAAGAAGAAGAAGAAGAAGAAGAAGAAGAAGAAGGAGAGGGGGAAGGAGAAGGGGGAGGAGGAGGAGGAGCAGGAGCCATAACAAACACTGGTCAGTGAAATCATCAACCCAACTGCGCTGCCATCTGTGTTCTTCTCGCGGCCAAAGGAAGGGCGCAGCATATAAGTGCGCCAGATGTGACATGGGCCTGTGCATGGTGCCTTGTTTTGCGGTATATCACACACAAGTAAATTTGTAATATATCACCCTCTTTGTGAATACTGTGTGTTGTGATAAAACAGTGATCCAACGTGCCACAGACCTTCTGCAGCAGCCAGAATTATGTGAGTGATGAACTATTTACACCACATTTCATATAATCCATGTGATTCATAGGCCTAAATTTACTATAAAAACAGGTGAACGTTTTTTCCTGGATTAACCAATTCATAAGCACAGTGCAAAATTTTATTTCATTAAATTTGAAGGAAAAGTCTATGAGATACCCTTTTTTTTTCTTAATAGTAAGCAATAAAATTTAAAATCCCCAGTAAAAAATCTCGGCAGGCAGCGTTGCTCAGAGCGATTTAATGCCGGGGTTAAAGGGTTAATGTGTGGTGACTTGAATGACTGGAATGGCATGACTGTAATGAACACATGACACCCCGGTATGTAACGCATTTGATGGACTGTCACATGAGCAGGAACAGATTTTGTGTATGCCAACTTTCCCCTTTCCACCTGCTTTCAATTTCCTGGACATACCATTCATTTTTATTGAGCAGTAATGAATGTGACTCAGCAGAAGGAAGAGCAGTGGCAATATAACAAGGGAAAAGTGTGCGAGCGCTGTTCAGTGGTGGCAGCCGTTAATGTTAAGGAGCTGTGGAATGGTTTATTGAATGTATCTGTGACAGAACTCTGATATTTTGTGTTGTGAGTACACATTTCTTGTCCTGAAGCTGTTTGTGGTTGATGACATACATTAAAGGTACAGTATCTGCTCCACTAGGCTGTCAGAATAGTTGTAAGTCATGAAAAATGTTCCCTTAAGAACATGTAATATGTCTCAATTGTTTATCTCACAGCTGTGCTCAGCTGATTGGCCGGACATTAGTCTGCCCTTCTTGGCTGACAGAATCCTAGCAGGAGTGACAGAGATAGAAGTAATAAAATTGAGGCAGTGCATTTTGGCTGGAGTTATGAGAGAGCAGATTTTTTGAGCAGTGACATGTCACAAGCAGCACTTGTTAACAATCACATTTTTGTTACTGAGCATTGTGGATACATATAAGATTGTCGTGTGCTACATGAGACAAATTCATGCTTGTATAAAAATGGGACCTCCATGTTTTCTGATATATGAATTGTATGCCTTTAATTGAGAATTCTTTCATTTTTAATAAGTAATAAATAAATATTTTATGGTACATTAATCAATGTCATATGTTTTCAGTTTCAAATTGCCAACAAACATGAGAACTCAGTGATAATTTTGATCATAATTTTGCAGTTTGTAATGCTCATAACATCTACAGCCCATGGCCCAGCTGCAAAAAAACAGTTGCGCACCACTGATTGTGAATTCTTGCATACTTCATTCATGTTAGTCTTTTCGATTCACCCTCCTGCCCTAGTCCTCAAAGTCTGGCTCCCCATCCACTGACATTAGTGGGTTCTCACACCCAGAATTATTGGGCTGATTAAACATAAGTGCATAAGTGATTGTGTACTTTATTTAGAAAACAGTGTTATTTTTTACAATGTTGTACATTTTCTGTGCATTACATATGTAAAATTTAATGCCTACTTATTGCACAAAACTTTTATATGTTAATAAATGCTCTGACATGTTCTCGCTGTAACTGTTGGCCATCTTCAAGGAGTACTTTCTATCATGTTTAGCTTGTTCCACATATAAGTTGAAACATAAGCTGCACATGCTAAAGAAAGCCCCCTGAAGATGCCCAGCTGTTAAAACCAGAACACGTTGGAGCATTAATTAACAAATTAAAGTGTTGTACAACAATTTGATGTATGTTTGTCCATGCATCTTAGTATAAGCATAGAGAAGACAACATTTGCTGTTAAATTTTACAAAGGTGTTAGTTTTGTTTAATAAATTAGTGAAGCATTGTTTCAAAAGACAATAAGTAAGAGTAGGAAAACCTTAAGGAAAATGTTGAACTTTATAATAAAGATGGAAATTGAAGCTCGGTGAAGGACAACCTTCATACAATCAGCTCACCTTTATTCATTGTACCTCCAAAAACTGAATGATGTGTGCATGTGTGTCATAATGTAGGATTATCAGTGTGTATTTCATCACTGGCAGATAAATGCATGAACGTGGTGGGTCAGTAAAGCAGACTGTTATATGGCGTAGAAGGTATCACACATGCACACACAACTGTTTGGGGATTGAACAGATGATTCTGTAAGTGATCCTGGACATCTAGACAGTCACATTGTTATCGACCTTATTTACAGGAGTTAGAGTACTGTCAGGCTGTTGTGCTGTCAGTGACAGATGAAGTTGGCATTCGAACAATCATGGACCAACTGATGGAGTCCACACGATCAGATAAGGTGGAGCTGCGACGTTCAGCTGTTATGTTACTGTGTGCCTTCTGCCGACATACGCATGCTGACTATTCACAGTATGTGCCACAGCTTCTGCGAGGCCTCATTCATTTGTTCACAGATTCAAATCATGATGTGCTCCAGATGGCATGGGAAGCACTCAGTGCTGTTACCAAGGTAAACTAACTCCATATTTCATGAAATTGTGGTAGTTGTTCAGGTGGTGAAGAAATTACCAGCTTTTATGGAATTCATTACTGTGGCCACAGAAGACCACCTCTGCTCTTTATTCTGAGCAGGTTAAATGTGGTTTATGTCCTACCCTATTTCTTTTGATATCCATTTTAATGTTACACATCTGAAGTCTGCATGGTATTTCTAGACTTAAATTTTGTATGTACTTACACATACTGCTTGTCCTGTCCATTACAATGTCCTTGATGTGCCTGGTTGAATAAAGATACAAAGTGTGAATTATGAAGGTAGTTTTTTATGTAATGGTAATTTGGTGGACCAGCAGATTACTGCTGACTGAGTATGAGGGCACTGCTATCTCTTGATGCCTGCCTGGTAGCCGTCTGAGTGAGTGTAATAGGAGGAAGTTGTGTTAGATGAGTTACAAGTGCATAATAACCAGAATGTCTAAGCTGTCCTTTTCTCCTAGGTCTCATATACGTTAGTGCCTGCAGTGTCTGTTTTCAATTCAAAACATGCATTATATTTGCAGAAATGCAAGTATTGGCTTTTCTGTTTTCTTTCATTCTTCATCTAACAAATCAAGAATTGCTGAATGAATTTTCATAAAATTTGCTGTTACTGAGGATGGCTAAAATTTTTCATCACATCCTATTTTTCACTAAAACTGTACAGTGATAACAGACACAAAATAAAAAATTACACTTCTTTGTTTGAACATAAGTTGCTGAATATATAATTTGACAAGAAATTCATGCACAGGCATTCCAAATTGTGATTCCTGTAAATGTTTAACATTATGGGTGGGCACCGTGATGACCCTGCTGACTCGACCTTGTGTGTCCAAGTTCTTGTGCAACCCATTCTGCTTAAGCATTTGCAAAGGCACCCGGTTTCAGAAAGACTGTTCCAAGTGTGTAGCAACCAGTAGAGTGTCACTAATGCAGCAGTGCCAGCAGCACCTTGTATTTCATGGCACTTACCCTTCCAAGTACTGATCATGCTGGAGGTCATGTAACTTTTTGATCAGTCAGGAACTGGGGTTGTCAACCATGCATGCCATTAAGTGTAATTCCTAGTTAAAAACATAGTGGACAATGTTGTGCAGCATACACCCTGTTTGGTATTTGTTACTATTGCCACCATCAAATGGGGCAATATTCCAAATGTTTATACCATGAGCACTTCATAGTCGCATGTGCAGTTAGGTGTAGAGGATGATCATCCAGAATCAGATGTGAGTTCCACAAGTAAGATGGCATGACTCCAATTGATCCTTAAGTAATACTCTGAAGACCCTCGGTTGGGATATTTCCAGTTGCTGGGTGTTATTGCAACATGAGAGTTTCCACAGTTTTTGCTGCACAGCTGCAATTTGGCATCTTCATTGGCTGGTGTACATAGATTTTGTGAGGTCCCTGCATTCACTAGTGTCATAGGTGTTACAGTTTGTGTCTTACAAAGATGTTGCTGCAGATGTCAGCATATTAACATCTGAGTGAAAACCAGGTTAGTTTTATGTGAAATCCCATGCATCAGTACCAGCTTGTCGATTACGCACATTAAGGGCTAAGAGCATTTTGCAGTGTTGATGGTGTATGTATTATATGGCCTTTTTGATCACAACTCAGCTCTGCTGTAAACTGTATGTCTTAAGTACACTTAACATAGTGCCTTATTGTCAAGACAGATAACACTGTGCTCCCTTGTTTGAATATCATGTGTGTCTTGAAAACTAAATGTCTTAGGGCATATGTTGTATAATGTTTTGACTCTGTATTTTGGCCCAAGACATTGTTTGAGTAAAGATTTTACAGAGAAACAAAACATATAATTCATATTGATTATGCATTTTCCCGGAGTCTTGCGGTTCTCAACATAATAATGTAAAGGAACACGTAGATTTAAGTGGTAGTATGTAGCGAGGTAAAAGCTGTGGTGCAAGTAAAACAGTTGTTATGAATATTTATGATTTGAGATTGGAATAACAATATTTAATGCTATGAACACTGTGCATTATACTTTTACTTCCCTGTGTTTATGCTGGAATGTTTTTTTAATTTTGCATAGACGCTGGACTCATCTCAACAAACTGCTCATGTTGGAGACATTCGCCAGGCAGTGCGGTTTGCTGTCAGTGATTTAAAAGGACAGGAATTGCTGCCAGGCTTTTGTTTACCAAAGGTAAATTCTTCGTCTGACTAAAAACAGTAGCATACTCATGTCTGCTGCTGTTTTTCTCATTTGTGTTATACTGTGGCCCTTTTGTTTTAAGTGACACAGACATTATTACTCCTTTTGCATATGTGTAACTGCTAGGAATGTGTGAACTCCCCCCCCCCCCCCCGAAAAAAAACCACCCCGTTTTTTGGGAAAAAAAGAAAGGGGGGTTTGTTTGGGAAAAACAAGGGCAACGATAG
>Ga0131853_10005137_pt1 | contig 23575 bp, 24 predicted proteins | sample TergutLab28metaG_FD_92764 | JGI IMG/M metagenome (GOLD analysis project Ga0131853, IMG submission 92764) | Labiotermes labralis P1 segment gut microbial communities from Petit-Saut dam, French Guiana - Lab288 P1 (version 2) (version 2) | ecosystem: Host-associated > Arthropoda: Insects >...
GAAAAACCCCCCCCCCCCCCCCAAGATATTTTAGGTTTAAACATAAACATCTTTCATACTAAAATGCCATATTTTGTTACCATAAGAATAAAATGAGCATATCATTTTTGTCCAAGCAGTACATCATTCGCACAGATATTCCTACATATTATTAAGAAAGCGAACATATATCCAGACAGTAAACGTGCCAAGACAAACAAAATGAAGTCAACAAAGAAATTTGATAACAGCTATTCTAGAAAAGGATTCAGAAGGAGGGATTCTAAGAAAATTCTTGAGAAAATAAAGGCCATTGGACTTAACAAGACGCAGTATAAATATTTTTATACTCACTTCTAACACACAGTCTGGCAACACATGTTGCCTTGCCAGCTTCATTTTCTGCTACACAAGCCACAACGCCGGTGTGGGCGGGAGTTGTCTGGAAGATGGCCAAGGTATGCCGGTCACCACTGCTTGACACCAAGAAGTTCTTACCAGACACTACCGCCTCATTGAAGTACCACTCAACCTGTATCAAATTACACAACATACATGATTTTATTGTGAGATTTTAGGTTCTTAAAACAATGATGATAATAATTCGGTCTGGTGGGATATGATGCCACTTTGAGTGGCAAACACTTACTGTTTCAAAACAGCTTGCTGTCTCCATCTTCAGGGTCCAAGAATTCAACTTCTTGAAATCCATGGACCTTGAAGATGGAGGCAACCAGCTCCTCTGAAACATCCATAATTAATTACCAAATTACATGGTATGATTTCCCAGAACATTTGAATCTTCACGTCATTCCAGTTAACTTTCCAAATTTTATTCATATCAAAACTTGATATTATACTTTTTCAAGAATGAGTATGAAATAACAATGAAACAAAAAGCACATACATTCACACACCTGTTCGAAAGGCACAAAAACAATGAATAGCAACTTGTATAACATAAAGCAATCCCTAAACAGGCCCTGAAGGTTGCAGAAAGTAGAGGCTCCCAGAAATTCTAGACCATTGGCACATGCAGGTGGCAAGGTTGAAAGTTCTATGCACCAGCCACCTTTACCTCCAGGAGATAATCCTGGTACTTATTTCTGTTACAGGCTGAGTCAACTACTTCGCCACAGTGTGGCCAGAAGGATCAAGTCAATGAAAAATTCCAATGACCCTATCGGGAATCGAACCAATGAACATCCGGGTTGTTACGCAGTTCCTCAACCAACTGTGCCACCATAGGACTAACTGCAATATTTAGGATCAGAAAATTTCATATCTATAAACAAACTCATAAATTTACTGCCGTGTGTGCATCCTATGAATTCCAACCAATATAGATGTCTGTTCCTTCAAAATGCAAGCACTATGGAAATAAGCCAAAGCACTAAACAGCTAACATTTGGTGCATGCACGCGCGCGCGCACACACACACACACACACACACACACACACACACACACCAGCATACATAAACTCCTACAGAAAACGGGAAGCTAAAATTTGGCTCACGAATGTGTGTGTGTGTGTGTGTGTGTATGTAACAGGAGCAGAAATATGAAGCAAAGAAGTGCAACACTTCATTTTTTCTGTCACCACTGGCTATTATACACAACCACAAAACTAAAATGAAAGGTCAGTGAGTCACTTGTTTAACTGCAAAACATATCATAATTTTCATGTGTAAGTACTAATAAGAAATAAAAATAACTGACAAGTTATTCTCTCCTGCTTGTGTTAAAATAACACACAAGAGGTCACTGCCACTGCAGATTCATCTGTACAGAGTACATTACACATACACTCAGAATATTGTTAGTTTTGCCATTGCCTCATTACTAATAATGCCTGCAAGATATGTAAGTTTGTGACTAAAGAATATAAATTTTTTTAAGGCATGACATCTCCTAGTCGGCCAGGGCCTCCTACTTAGCAAGGCTTCACAATCACACTCAGACACACCACACTCAGGACTCCTCTGGATGTGTGATCAGCCAGACACAGAGACCTCTACTTGATAACACACAACACTCAAAAGAGAAAGACATCCACACCACCAGTGGGATTGAAACCTGCAATCCCTAGAAAGTGGGCAGCCAAAAACCCACACCTTAGAATGTGTGGCCAATGAGATCAGCAGAATATTAATTTACTGAATGAAAATATAAATGTCACGGACAACAACAGCTATTGGTGCCACTAAGAACATTTATTGAAACAAACGTTAACAGAACTGAAGGACATACTCACACCATCACCAGAATGAAGTTCCCATCTACAGCCAGACCGTAACAAAAAACAGCGAACACACCATACAGCCCAAGCACAGGGCCCCAGTAGTATTACGCCCACAGCATGATTTAACACTTCGAAGCCCAAGCTCGAGTGTCTCCCAACTAACTGTGTGGCCCACACCCGAGCGCAGCTCAGGTTTATATATTCATGTACGTATTACAATGTTCAAGGCTTAAACTCAGGTTTGGGTCACATGGGAAAATATGTCAAGAATGCCTACACATCTGGACCCAACAAAATGCAAAAGGGCTGTAACTCAAATTGCTAATTCTCATCCTATGCTCTCCTTTGAATAATACAAGTTTGGAAAAGAATTAGGGCCTACTTGCTTCTTCACTGCGCCATTACACAGACTTTCACACAAGAAAAATATTTAAACCTCATTTTATAGAACATTTTGTGTGTCTGTGATAAAAACGACATCCCTGCTTCACTGCATAGTTTTACCAAACACAAACTACACACTGCATACCAAAGAATACTTTGTGACATGCACTTACTTTAGGAACAGGTCTGCCAGTAATAACACATTCAAATTTTGTTGTGTCATTTTCATTTACTGTTCTGTCAGCAAACAGCTCTTGAAATGCCGGTGCAATGTGTTTTCCTTGTATTTCAGCTGTTCTAGGCTTAATCTCTGGTGAGCTAATTGTTTTAACAATTAGACTGGCAAAACACTTTGCTTCACCACAAGTGTTGTGTGCCTTCACTGTATACACTCCTTTGTGTTCTGGTAAAACTTCTGGAATAGTAAGGCTCACATTTCCTTCATCATCATGGTCCAGCTACAAAACACAGAGCAAAGCATATCATTTTAAAGGTAGTTTAAACTAAACCTAATTAAATCACACCATTCAATATGTGACACACCACTGTGCCACACCATTCAATATGTGCCACACCACTGTGCCACACCATTCAATATGTGCCACACCACTGTGCCACACCATTCAATATGTGCCACACCACTGTGCCACACCATTCAATATGTGCCACACCACTGTGCCACATACCAACTGCTTCACTAAAATAAATTAAATATGATGGACTTTTTTTTTTTTGATTGAAACAGTCAACCATACTATTTCAAACTTTTGCATACTAACTGACTGACTGACTGACTGACTTAATTACTTACTTACTTACTAGCTAGCTAGCTAGCTGACTGACTGACTAACTACCTAGTTAGCCAGCTAACTAGCTAGGTAACTAACCATCCACCGACCTAAAACAGAGTCTTTCTTGACTAGCCAACAGTTCATCATCCAGTCAAAAAACTCCCCACACTTTATGGAACACAAATGTTCAAGACCACGGTCACAACAGCCCACTGCTTATCACTATTCAGAGTAACATATGTCTAATCCATTCCTTCCTGCCTATTTCTCTCAGATGCCTTTTAACATTATCCTCCTATCTACTCCTAGGTCTCACAGGTGGCCTCCACTTTAGGCTGCTCCACCAAAACCCTGTATACATTCCCTCCCCCATCACATGCCCTGCACATCTCATTCTCCTCATTTGCATCACCCACATAACCACACACATACATGTACTGCTGATTTGTATTTACCTGTATATGATCAGAGTGGTGGATTTCTTCATTGTTCAAATACCATTTAATATCGGGTTTGGGGTCTCCATTCACACAGCATTCAAATGTAACTTTGTTTCGTTCTGGAGCTAAGACATCAGTCAGTAGCTTGCTGAATTTGGGTGCTTCACCCGTTGGCTCCACAACTTCAACCAGCTGCCCTCTCATTGCTGGATCCGTTTCACCTACAGCTGGGGAAGAAAGTAGGTTTTGACGGTAATAAAGAATTTTTATGCAATACAGTATTTAGGGTTTGCACAGTGGTGTGACTTAGGATTCTCTTCTTCTGGGACGTGATGCTGCACCAATGGGTGAAGAGGTTCCGATGTTTTGAGGAATTCCAGTTCCTTCACCGTCAGGGTCCTGCAGTGCAAGGAAACCTCTTGGCCATTGAAGACAAAGGCACTAGGATCCCCTTACACATTACAAGCTTCTCACACAGTGACACAGCATCACGTTCCAGAAGATGTGAATCCTCAACTTTTATTCAGCCACGAGATTAAGGCTCATGTGAACATGAAATGGAGTGAAGTTCAGAGCACTCACTTATCATCCACAATCTTATCTCACCTTCTACCTGTTAACACAGAAACACCCACCATTTCCCAATTGTAACAACAGAAACAGTCAAATCTGTTGCAATTTGTGTTTTCGTAACACAAACTGGATATTTGACAGAACACATTCCTAGGCACTTTGCAAAACATCCGCAAAAAAGTGACTGTTAGCATCATAATGTCCTGATTTTAAGCTTACGCCGTGTTCTATATGTAATGTGTTTTCTTTTGGGAAATTCCCCGGCATCTGAGTTCTAATAGCCGACGTTTCAGAACACTCCATCAGTTCCATCTTCATAGGCAGGTGGATGAAGATGGAACTGCTAGAGGGTTCCGAAACGTCGGCTATTAGAACTCGGACGCTGGGGAATTTCCCAAAAGAAAACAAATTACATCATTATGTCTGTCTGTCTGTCCATCCAAACAAAACAGCTCACCTCCCCCTGCATGAAAGTTTATGTTGAAGGATTTTACTGTTGAGAAATTTCAAGTTTGTTTAATACCTGACTAAAATAACAGGCACTTTAATTAAGACTTGCATAAATTTACAAACTACTCTGATTGCTAACATTACCATGGCTGACTCTGTCACCAAGCTTACCAACGCTGATACAGTTGCCATTGTTACCTTGTTTGCCAACGCTACAAATACTCCTGTAATTACCTTTGCCACTAGATTACTGATGTTCACTGGCTGCTACAGTCAAGCGAATGTGCCAGAGATGTTACAATCTACAGACATCTCCTGTCCTGCTTCTAATGCAAGTGTCATCTAAATGTAATGCAAGGCTGTACACAGAACTAAGTTGTATCTGTAGGAGGAAGTGGAATTATAGGTGCCTGGGCATACCTTCTATACACAACAATTAAAAATAATATTATAAAATTGAGAAGAAAAGCTGTTGGGCCCTTGTTTTCCTGGTGACTCAATGGTTACTAGAATGTGCACATTTCATAGCACTGTGTTATGCAGTACTTAATCCACCATGAAGGCAGTACAGACTATAAAATTACAATCACATTATTTTATTGACAAGTGCCACTGGTTACTTCCTGTCAGCTAACTTAACTTACAAACCTCAACGTGCAATGAACAACTTATTTGTTAGATCTGAGGTGTGTCTGCAAGCTTAAGAAAAACATTTCCAGCACATGCATTAAATATGGTGAGTAAAAGCCTAACAGTAACTTAAAACACTGAACTAAAATAAAATGCAAGGAGCCTGATTCACAGTCAACTAAAACAGTGGTGAGCACTGTGTTAGTCTGAAAGAAGAGCGATGTGACTGGGCAAGTGCTTCGGGGCCAGAATTAAATGCTGGAGGTACTCTACAAAAGCCAGGGGTTTAAACTGCTACTGTTATTTGCATGTTGTTGGTGATGTTTTTGTATGACTTGGGCCTGTTCGCTGCACACTGCACAGCAACTGTAGTCAACTTTCAGCATCAAGGGGTTAACACCTGACAGTTTCACAAGTACAAATACTTTTTCTTCCACATTTTTACCTACATTTAACAGACAGACTGCATTTACTTGACGCTTCGCCTCCCGAATTAATTGAGACAACTTTATATTCTCCAGCATCCTCAAGATAGGCCTCCTCAATAACAAGAGAGCACCGATCCCCTTGAAACAGTAATTTGATATCTGTAGATTCCTTAACTGGGCGACCATTGTGGTACCAAATAACCTGCAAACAACATTTCACACATCAACACACAGTACGTATCACAATATTGCTAAGAAACTGTAGGAGTCAACATACAGCATTACTTTTCTTGTTACAGAGAACATCTTGTTGTGTTTATGAACGTAAAAACAATTAGTTATTTTTCCATCAAACACAACTTCGTAAATACTTAGAAAAATGACATGTTTCAGCCTCAGTGACCTTCATCAAGCCATCATTACAAATTATATCACTAGCTTAATATGCACTGCATTGCACCTTATTTTTAGAATTTTTGTAATGATGGCCTGATGAAGGTCTCTTAGGCCAAAACATGTTGTCATTGTTTTAAATAAAACAAAGAAGTTGTTTTTGACTGAAATCTGACAATTTGTTTTTAAGTAGCACATCAGAATGACACGTGCACTATGCACACAACAGTCTTACAACTCAAAACCTAAGCAAATCTATGGATTACAAGCAGAAACAATGTTCAACAAGGTCGATTCAGTACATCATGCAGAAAACCACGTAAAGTAAAAAGCAGAGGCACTGCTTTATTCTTATTTAACCTCAGCACTAGACTGGGGTGGGTGGTCAATGCCATGCCCCAACTGCTTTACCTTGGGAAATAGACATGGTACCCACTACACAGGAGGCTGGGTTAGCCCCAGGACCAGTGTGGACCAGTGCAGTAATTCTTGCCTCCACCAGGACTCGAACCCCTGACCGTCCAGCCCATGGAAAGTAGCTATACCAAGTAAGCTATCATGGCCCACAGTGCTAAACGTGTAGTGAGGGTTACAACAATATGGCAGTCATGACAGTGCACTGTACCTCAGGCTCAGGCTGCCCAACGATGATACAGTCAAGCCTCACTCGCTGTCCTTCAAATACTGACACATCTTTCAGAGACAGCTGAATGGCTGGCTTAACAGGCTCCATATCACTGGCAAGTTCAGAGTCAGATGTCTCAGTTGGCAGGCGTCCTTTCACAGACACATTACAGGAACTGGTTGCTTCACCTGCTATATTCTTTGCTGAGACAACATAAACTCCAGCATCCTTTGGAAAGGCCTCATTTACAACTAATGTTGCCTTTTTGTCTTCATACTGCATCTGAAATTTGTTACAAAACAGCTACAAGCTTCCCTTTCAAATCATAGTCCAGTATATGAATGCAGAATGTTCCAAACGTAACTTTACCAAGATCATACATATGCTCCAGGGAAACCACCATTTAAAGCTGAAATTCAAAGTCAGGACAAACACCAAAGACACAGTGATGACAGAAATAGTAGCTACTGTAACCACACTGTTGCCAATTGTTTCAAATAAAAAAGTGAAAACAAGTGGAAATAGTCATAGGTAAAGTGACTTTTAGGGCACCTAGTAATACAAACGTGCATTGACAGTTCACTCTTCTTACAGTACTTTAAATGTGCACACAGCAAATGATTAAGTGCACATTACACAGCCAATTCACATTTCAATGTCAGACACATGACCAACATACAAATATTTGTCTAACAGAAGGAGCCAGAGAGCTGACGATTCAAGTATTCTGAGACGTGACACTGAGTAGCTGGTTGGATATTTCCTGTTATTTTGAAATAGCATAGCACTTTCATCTTCATGGTCAAGAAGCAAGAAAAATGCACTGCTTAACTAACAACACAGCACAGCACATCCCAAACAACTTGAATTTTATGTGACACCTCTGTCACAGTCTGAAATGTTGCAAAGCCATTGTCATCTGGAATGTTACAAGAAACTTCTACGTGAGTCAGTATGTGGTGTCTAGGTTATGACAATGGATAATCTTGCACACAGTGTCATCACAAAGAACATCCATCCAAATTTTCACCAATATGAAAAACTTTAATATCACATTTACAGTTACATTTCATGCACGGTACTAAGTTTCATATTAACCATATAAAAACAATTCACTCTAAAGCAACATGAAATTCAACCTGTGATACACACTGCACACATTTTACTTTAGCCACAAATCTTAGCTGATAATATCTCCCCATTCACATTAATACACAAACAGAATTGGTTCATTTTATTAACTTTGGGCTGCTGACATTTCTCCTTTAAATTATCTTGCAATGTATATGAATTAACTCACTCTGACATCATGAGTTTCCTGTATAATTTTCCCATTATGATTCCAACTGAGCTCTGGTGTTGGCAGTCCAGTTACTTCACATTCTAGTTTTATCTTCTGACCTGCTCGGGCCATCACATTTGACAATGGAGTGATGAACGAAGGCGCCTCCGTTGGTTCCAGAGCTACACAGAAAAATGTTCAGAAATTTGAAACATCAGGGATGACAAAAATTGTTACACATAAGCAGTACCTGTGGAACAGCGCTACAGACGGTATCTGGATGGAAGAAAGGGAACACAAAGAAGGAAGAAGAACATACACCAAGCAGATGCACAATTTGTATTCCTGTCAATATCTTTAGGAGTACTCAATTAAGAAGTATGGGGTGTGTGGAACACAGGAGGCGTGTGCACACGCACGTGCACACACACACACACAAACAAACACAAGCGCATGCACACGCGCAATTGTGGTGTTTGTGAAATCTGTTCAGGCCCCATAAAGAGAGGATATTTCTTGAGTAGCATAAAAATTAAAAAGCATTTGGTAGGAATTAGTCACAACTCAAAATTATTAACAAATTTTGTTGCTTGGCTATCATATAATTTTCAGATTAACTGAAATGTGTTCTGAATGAAGACACATGTACTGCAATACATGTATAAAGAGCCAACCATGCCACTATTTATTACCTCGGTGGTCACACAGTTTAAACCCAGGATATCAGACCTCAGGACCTGAAAGTACCCAACCAGTACAGCAACTGGGCTACAGGCTGGAAAATACAGGGTTCGATTTCCAAGGGAGGTAAGAGATTTTACTCTTCTCCAAAATATCCAGCCAGTTTTTCGACCCAACTTGCCTCATGTGCAATGGTGCAATGGGTACTGGGGCTCTTCCCTGAAGGTAAATCAGCCAGGCTGTCAAGATGACCACTCTCCTCTATCTAGTGCTGAGGTTAAGAATGAGTGGACCTGTACCCATACTCCTGCTTTGTGCCCTCACAGCATGGACAGGGAGAACATTACATTTTTTTTGCCTTTACCGAACAACAGGCCTGATGTTTAACCTCAGTTTTACTATCCCATAATTCTGTACTCAAACAAATTTCACATATGGATTCAAAACTGTGTTTTGTGTGACCTGAAATTTATGCACTAAATAGCTGTAATTGTAATTCCTACATACTCATGTACAGTATTTGACCAAATTAAGTACACCATGATGCATTCTGGTAGACAATCTGAGAAAATTAGAATGGTCCTTAATTTTTCTGAAGCAAGCCAACTCCAAAATTTCATTTTTAAAACTCTCAACACATCCCATAACGCTCCAATCATAGAATGCTAATTACTTACGCTCCACAGTGAGCTTCGCACTGCATACATCAACACCAAGCTTATTTGTGGCCTTGCAGCAGTACTCGGCTTGGTCCTCAAGGAAAACTTCCTCAAATCGTAACACTGCCTCTCCATTATTGTATGTGATGGCATAGTCAGCTGAGTTATCGATACAAACGTCATTCTTAAACCACTGAACTGTGGGCAGTGGATTGCCTTCAACTTTGCATTCCATTTGAAATGCTGAGCCTTCTTGAGATGTGCCTGGCTCTAGACGTTTTGTGAAGATGGGAGGCGACAACTGCTCTTCAGGTTCTGCTTCTGTTTTTGTAAACACATCATTTTTTAATATGACACTATCCTGAACAAAGTACAATTAATATCAAGAAAAGGGTGGGAAGTGTCATCACAATACAAAAACAAATATGAATCTACACATTAAACTGTGTTACTACAAATCTTTACAGAGAGAGTGTAATTAATATGGGGATTCAATTGCATAACAAGGTGCCCAATAATATAAAGAAGATGGAGGATTATAAACCATATAAAAGAGAACTGAAATATTTTCTCATACAGCATGTGTTTTATTCATTGGAAGAATTTTTTGTGTCTTGATGTGGTGGTACTGTAGTGAACTAAAATTTATTGTGTAAATCTGAGGGGTCAAATCATGTAATTATTGAATTTACATATTTATGAATTGTTGTTATATGCAGTTGTTAACAAGTTCTGTGCTCTAATATTATTACTTTTTATATTAAAATAATTTATATTACATCACAACATCAAATATTTTACTAGACCTATTATTTAAAATTACTGTACAATTTTATATCCACTTCTAGCTGTCTTGAGCAAATAAGACTATTTCCATATACACATGGATTTTGTAATCCTGTACCGATCCATGGAATGAAAATAAATGAAATGAAATGAAAATTATGACTCCTGAGACTTTGCAGTGAAACTCTGCAAGACATTTACTCTCTTCTTCGTCATTCTGCTATAAGCTGACGTTCTTAAAAATATAACCCAGTGCTGAACGAAGGTTCACAGAACGTATGCATTCTGTTTGGAATGATGAATGTAGTGGAAGGTCTAGCACAAACTTCTAAATAGTGCTAAATACACTTTATTAAAGGTAACGGTAACATGAACCCATGATAAGTGGGTGACTTTCACATGGTATGGTGAGTCTTTAGGCTGCAGATGGTGATGGCTTGCAGGTATAGAAGGTAACTACAAGTATACTGAATAAGCATTCACAGAGCAGACAGCATGTCAAGCAGCCTCATGAACTGTACTCCTCACCAGACATTACTCAGGTGATCAACACACAAATGTGACAGGTGGGGCATGTGGCAGGTATGGGGCAGAGGAGAGGAGCATACAAAGTCATGGTTGGGAAACCTAAGGAAGTGACCACTTGGAAGACCTGGAGATAAATGAGAGGATAATATTAAAATGGATCTTCAAGATACAGGATCAGGGGCAAGGATGTGACTCATCTGGCTCCAGACAACCAGACAAGAAGTGGTGGTGGGCTCTCATAAACATGGCAATAAACCTTGGTTCCACAAAGTACTGGAATTTCTTGACTAGCTGAGGAACTGTTAGCATCTCAAGATCTCCGCTTACTGTAGTCAGTTAGTTAATCAGTTAATGGTAACACGATAAAATGTCCCTGAGCACAGCATTAAGGTATATGGGGAGAAAAAAGGTATGGCTCCATGCATTCTTAACCTTGGTACTGTATGATGCATTCCTAATTTCAGCACTGGATGGAGGTCAGAGGTCAACATCATGCCCCAACTGCTTTAGTCCCAAAGAATGAGGTCCCAGTACCCACTGAGAAGGCAGCTCAGTGGGACCCAGAGCCAATCTGACATTTTCGAGAAGAAAAACCTCCTACTCCTGCTGGGAATCAAACCCCAGATCATCCAGCCTGTAGCCTTGTCAGTATGCTAAGCTATTCTGGCTTCATTTTATTAAAATAAATTAACCATAGTTCTGAACGTCCTATAAAATGTATTGTCTTTTATTACAGTAAATGGCAATGAGAATTAAAACAATGAGCTGCTAAGTCAGGCGAGTCTGGGTGAGTCACAGACACATAGGGAAAGTGCTTAATGGATAAGGAGGGTGAGCAGGCAGCCAGCTTGATTCTTCATCATGCACGTTATTCTCTCCCGGACATGTTTAGGTAAGTGGAAGTTCAAGAAGCAGCAAGAAACTTCCTGTTCATCACATAAAAAGCAGAACGGTATCCCACTTCACTGCCAGCCTTCAAGGGCTGAATATAACATTCTTTAACATGTCAGTAAACATTATTTGCCAAACTTTGACTAGCAATGAACTACAAGGCAGAAGATCACGGGTGCGATTCCCGATGGGGAGTCAATGGGATTTTTTATCTACTTAATCTTTCTGGCCACACTATTGCCCCAGGGTCAACTCAGCCTCTAACAGAAATGAGTACCAGGATATACCTTGGAGGGTAAAAGGTGGTCAGTGTCTACAGCTGACAATCCCACCACCTTCATGAGCCTCAACCTCCCACAGCCCAAAGGGCCTATCCAGGGCTGTACAGGGACAGGCTTTACCAACCTTTGACTGACAGTGTAGCATTTGTTTCAGCAGTCCCTGCAGCATTGACAGCCCTGCAGATGAATTTAGCAGAATCTTCTGTGAATGTCTCTTCAATAGTAAGTGTACAGACCCCTAGGTCAAATGTGGTCTGGTAGTCTGGATTATTCTGAATTGCAATGCCATCCTTGTACCATGTTACCTCTGGCATCGGGGAGCCAGCCACTCTGAAAACAGAAAGCATGGGGTGCTGGGTGGGAATGTCAAAATGACAGTATATGACAGTTGAAAACAACAAATGTAACTTCAGTGTTCTGTTGAAATACCACACAATGTCAAATGAAGGCCTTATTTCATGTTTCTGCACCCTGTAGTAGTTACAGGTTAAGATCTTTCATTGGAGGAAAAAAAAACATACTACCTCCATCATCATGATCAAAGAACTGGCCCATGTGGATAATGACATGAAACAAGGAAGAAACTGTTCAAGTACATCAGATGGATTGAGGGAGTCTGACCAATCACAGCCACAGAAGCCAGGAAAAAGGAGTAGGATTGACTGAGCCAGTGAGTATCAAGTTATCAGGAACAGCTCTCTTTTAAGGGCCCCAGTAGTAGGAAATGTGCAAATAACATGGTTAGTGACAGCTGTTAACCTGCATTCAGTGTGATCAGCACTGGAACCATTTCAGTCACAGTGAAGATGCAGGCATATGCTCCTCCAAAATGTCAGAACAATCAACCAAGATATGATACAGGAACCACAAAGGTGACTACCATTTGAAACATGCCTGCCATAAAAAGCTGGATAGTTATATCATTAAAGGTACTGCAACAGCCAGTGACTTAAGCAGAAATTATGCAAGCTGAGGGACATAAATGTCAATGGGTGACCAAATGTGCAATTCACGGCAGCATTGCACATTTAGAGTGCATTAATCAGTTAACATTCCTGCACACCAATGTGATGACATGTGCAGATCAAGGAAGTTAATAAAGCCTCTTAGGCTGGCAATCAAAATTTCACAGACCCCCTGCATCATCAGGGGTCTCCAGTAACTATCCATATTATGAATGTATCTCCGTAAGAGAGTAGAGTCAGCGGATACAGCTCAAGATTGCATGGCCCTAATGGTATCATGCTGCTAGGATAGTTGAGGAAGTATGAACATTGTGCAAATGCACCACGATGTTACATTGTGTGCATGCTGCCTATGTCTGTGATATTTTGTGAACCTCATTAAGGGCCAATAATTAAAAAGGATCAGTAACCTATATGTTGTATGCTTTCTTCTGGGTAATTCCCTGGCATCTGAATTTTATATGCTGACATTTCGGAACATTCCATATGTTCCATTTTCATATTCTTAGGACCTACCTGCCTATGAAGATGGAACAGACAGAGTGTTCCAAAATGTCAGCATATAAAATTCAGACACTGAGGAATTACTCAGAAGAAAGCATACAACCTTCAGAAAATGGCAAAAGTTTGAAATCAAGAGTAACCTATATATTTAGATTTTATATACATACTGTCATTACACTGATACAGAATAATTAGTAGATGTAATCTCCTGTACTAGTACATGATCTGACTGAGGATGGCTCTGTATGGCCAACCTATGCAGGAGTGAGAGGTAAATTGGTATGTGTCCATATTCACTTGTGTGTGTGTTTGTGTGTGTGTGTGTGTGTATGTAGCACGTGTGTGTGTGTGTGTGTGTGTGTGTATGTAGTACGTGTGTGTGTGTGTGTGTGTATGTAGTACATGTGTGTGTGTGTGTGTATGTAGTACGTATGTGTGTGTGTATGTAGTACGTGTGTGTGTGTGTGTGTGTGAGAGAGAGAGAGAGAGAGAGAATGATGCAACAACACAGGTAGTCACTAGCCCACATACCAGTTATATTAGTACTAACTTCTTCACTCACTGAAACTCACCTCTGTCTAATCATAAATACAATTTGCAAAAAAGAATCGTTTCACATGACCATCTTCTGTGCTCCTGTTCCACATGGGCCATATGCTAAAACATAACTGAAGAAGAACAAATCAAGAAAAAACACATAGTACTGTTTCAGTTTACCTGCACTCAAAAGTGAATCTAGCTCCTTCCTGAATTGCTGCATCATGCAGTGGAACAGTGAATACAGGTGCCACTGGCTTTGGTGTCTCATCAATAAATTTGGCTTTCTTCAGAGGAGGGCTTGGTGACTTACGAGACTTTTCATCTTCATCTTCATCTTCAGAGGGTGAGAATGGCTGTGCATAAGCTACCCTAGCCTGCAACAACAACAACAACAACAATAATAATAATGTACTGGAGAATGAAAATTTCAAGCTGTACTGGAATCGCAACATACTTACGGACAAAACAATACCTTTCAATCGACCTGACATAACTTTTATGAATAATAAAACAAAGAACACTTTTTTGATAGACATAGCTGTCCAAAATAGATATAATCTCGCCAAAACAATAACCGACAAACAAAACAAGTACCAAGAACTGGCGAATGAAATATGTGCTATGTGGAAGCAAAAGGCAGCACAAGTGATCCCGACAGTAATATCATCTACAGGAGTAATTCCAAAGTCACTGTCACAAAGTCTAACAACACTTAACCTGCACCCCAATACATATATACAGCTGCAAAAATCTGTAATTCTTGGCACATGTTCAATTGTAAGAAACTTTTTAAACTACAAATAAGACCACCAAGCCTAATCCTGTTGATTACTGCATCCCAGGATAGGTGAATATTTCCCAGCCAAAGCTGAGAAGTGAGAAATTTGATGACAACGACGACGATGACGATGACAACAACAACAACAACAACAACATATTGCTTGAAGGGTGTACAACAATGGTTGATACATTACATCCTTACTGAGTTCAACACTGCCCACTGTCTGGGATATGTGAATATTCATTAAAAGGTTAATGCAAATTACAACTTACTTCCTGTGAGAATGGTGCTGCCTCTTGTAGGGCTTTTGCTGCCATTTCTGCTGCTTTCCTAGCCTCTTCTGCAGCGGCTGCAGCAGCTTTGGCAGCTGCAGCCTCAGCTCGGGCTGCAGCAAGACTAGCATCCACTTCTTCCAGCTCCTAAACATGGAGATTTCACTGAATGAAACACCAAAATGAAAGAATCTCAGATGAAAGAGATATCTGCCTGCATGTGCCATGTACAGCCGTTCTGCACTGCGATTCTCTTTTAGTGTCATCCTGAAACTTCTGACACATACAGTGAGTGACCATTAATAATGATCACCTTAGACTATATTTAACACCCAGAGCTATAATTCTGCCTGTTGTTTTCTATGGACCTGAAACTTGGTCTGAACATCTAGGAAAGAACACAGATTAAGGGTGTTCAATAACAGGGTGCTGATAAAGATATTTGGGTGAAGGTGGAGAAAGTGAGAGTATGACAAAAACTGTGTAATCAGAAACTTCATGATTTTTAGTCCTCACAGAATATTATTAGGGTGATCAAATCAAGATGGATGAGATGGATGGGGCATTTTGCACGTATGGGCAGAAGAAAAACACATTAGGTAGTTGTGGGAAAAGCGGAAAAGAGACTGGTAGGAAGATCTAGGCACAGATGGGAGAAAAACATTACAATGGGCCTCAAATAAATACATTGGGAGGGTGTGGACTTGATTCATCAGGGTCACAACATGGACAACTAGCAGCTTGTGAATATGGTAATGAACACAATATTATTACCAACAAATGTACAATAATATTTTGATGTAGTTCAAGTACAGGGTATCCCCATACATGTTATGGCCACTTGTGTGGTAGATCTTCAGGGCGGTATAAACAAGATACAATTACAATTACAACTGTGTCAGAACCGTTCTGCCATTAAAAATAATCATCCAGAATATAAAATTGCATTTGACATTCAAAATTGACATTCAGGTGACCGTGCATCATGATATATTCTTATAATAAACCCAACGAGATGCCCTAATTTCTCAAATTTATTTATGGAATACAACTCTACTTGTTTCAGACAGTTCCTCTGTCCATCATTAGGAGTTTAGCACTATACACACAGCAATGGTATATGTCATACAGCTTGCTAGCAGGATCAGGATGGAATGTCTGATCCTGCTCGCAAGCTGTATGACATATACCATTGCTGTGTGTACAGTGAAAAACTCCTGATGATGGACAGAGGAAATGTCCGAAACATGTAGAGCTTTATTCCAAAAATAAATTTGAGAAATTAGTGCATCTCGTTGGTTTTATTATAAGAATATAAAATCACAGTTGCAAGGCAATTATAGAAACAAGTTTAAAATGTAGAGCTGGAAAGTTGTGAAATAAATGTATCATGGTGGAGTGGTTAGTGAGCATAGAAGAAGCATGTGGTAAACCCCCATCCAAACAAAACAGATGGGATATAAACAGTACAGCTGATAACTTCAAACTGCAGTTCTGAATCACAATGACACACTGGTGTGAATTAGAAATAACAGCATTTCTTCCTGTGTTAATACATAAAATTTGAGCGAAATGTTCCCCCATATTACAGCATTGTAACACACACACACACATAGTCCATGAGTGTGCATGTGCATGTGTGTGTGTGTCCTAGCTATGTATTTGTCGTTTCTCAGAAAGTCAGCAATTTTAATGATTTTCACCAGCAATAATTTTGTATAAGGTGGAGAGTATCTTGCTTACATTAATGCCCTCACACCTGACTGTTCACATAACATACATTAATGCCCTCACACCTGGCTGTTCACATAACACACATTAATGCCCTCACACCAGACTGTTCACATAACATACATTAATGCCCTCACACGACTGTTCACATGACACATTAATGCCCTCACGCCTGACTGTTCACATGACATACCTTCTTCTGCCGTTCACGCTGTTCCTCAGCTGCTTTCAGATTTTTAGCCAGAGTACTCAGTTCCAGACTGATCACCGTGAATGAGTCCATCATTTCCCGGTTTTCATTCAGTACCAGTGTCACTTGTTTTGAGCGCTCTTCACCTGTCCAAACACACCAAGCATTAATGAAAGATTTAAGCTTGTAAGTAAAGATCAACATTTAAAGAAACGTGTAATTGCAATGAGACACAAGGAAATGAGAGCCATGACAGGAATCATTTTTGTTATCATTCGTGGTAATTTCAGCACATGTATTACTGAATACACAGATAAACGTACATGTATCCCTTCCCACGCCATAGAGACATGGGGGGGGGGGGGCAGATATATCGCTCCACTTATTCTCAAAGTCAGCAGAAGATGGAAGTAAATGGTCAACTTCATATTTTTTCTGCTCTAAACCAGTGAAAAGGACCAATAGACACAAATCCAGGAAGGCCACAGAGCCAGTCCGGACATTTTGGAGAAAAATCTGAGCCCTCCCAGCTTCCTGTGTTACTGGGGAAGAGTGAAAAATGTGTCTCCAAATTTTATTTGATTTTGCTGTGATGTGTTACCTGTTTAGCAGTTGCGTGCAATAAATCTGCTTACCATACAGCTCAACAGCCAACTTGGATATCTCTCTAATTCGCTCATCTTGCCGTGTTTCTCCTGGCTTTAGGAAAATTTCAACTTCATTCAACAGCTGTGTAGCTTCTTCTGGTAATTTCACAGTTGTTGACTTTCTTGCAATAGTAAGTAACAATTTACTGCCTTCACGGAACCATTCTTCAGCCTGAACATGAAGACAGCACTTACAGATCATGGTACACACGTGTTATACTGTATATAAGTAGCAAGGAAAGCTGTTGCAAATGAGCAAGAGGTGAGAAATTTTTGGGCTATCACAGAATGGACTAAGCCACATCCACAACATATGATGGGCTGCCACAATATTCACACAGTACTTCACCAGAACAAAGTCACCAACTGATAACGATAAATGGTAATCAACAATGTTAAATTCTAATCCACAGTAATTGACAACCTGATCCCAGTGGCCATATGGCATTAGGCATAGGTCTGAGACAGCTGGATTGCTGAGACCATGGGCTTGAATCCTGCTGGGGACACACATGTTTGTCTCCTGTATTTGTTGTGTGTCATGTAGGTAATGGCCTCTGCATCAAGCTTATCACACATTCAGAGAAGTGTTCCCAGGCATGTGTCTACTTGTGTGTGACCTAGAAATCTCAATAGTGAGGAACCCTGGGCCCAATTTGGGCTGTTGCACCACAGAAAAAAAATTCATGAAAATATATTACTATTTTAGTAATTACTATCTGTCAATAATAAATGATTATTGACTCAGGGTGTGAATGCTTGACTGACTTGTGCATGCCTCCCACACTTCACACACTACACACCACTAACACTCCTCTCCCCACACACACAGACACACACATGCACTAAGCACATTATATAAGGCATGGCTTACCTCTTCAACTAACTTGAAGTACTCAATGCTAAGGTTAATGAGACGGCGACTCTCCACAACTTGGTTGTGAAAGGCAGCCCAGCGTTTCTGTAGCACCCTCAATTCACGTTCTATATGTGGTGAAGAGACATGCTCTGACAGCAGCATCTGTTCAGCTGTACTCACAAATGTCTGGATACGGAGTTGCAACAGCTGGTAGCAAGAGAAAGATAATTTGTAAACAGCTCAAGGATCTGCGTAGAACAGGAACAAGTCTTACAGTCACTACAAAGGACAGGATTACTGCTGTCCAAGATACATTGAGTCCACAACCACATATGAAAGAAGAAAAAGGAGAGATAGAAAGGAAAAAGGAAGCAGGAATGCAAGAAAAAAGAATGAATGAAAGAAGAACATGTAAGTCAACAAGACTTACTAACCTCAATGGTTTTTTCGAAGTACACGAAAGCTAGAGATGTGGCTTTGGCACTTGCTGAAGACTCTCCATACTGGCCTCGAATAGCAGACAGTTGTGTACTGAGATCATTAAGGGACGAATTGATTAGCTGCAAGTCTGAATCAAACTGACAAAGCTGTTGGTGTTGCTCCAGTTGCATTTTGCGTTCTGTCCAAGCCAGCTCCCAGGAACAACGTTTCTCTTCTAGGAGAACAGTCACTCTTTGAATATCGTGTTGTGCAGGGACTGGTGGCTCCTGGACAAGTGGGATCAAAATTACACATCTTTACCATTGTAGTGTTCAGTATCTTAAGCTGCTCTGTGTACAACACAGACTCCAATTAGTAGATCACAGGAATAAGATCCAAGTGTTGCAAGCAAATGAATGTAATAAATAACATAAATGAAAATTCATAACTTAGATTGTGCAAACTTTTTTGTTTAAGTTATGCAAGATGTATTGTTTACAAAATAAACAATGAAAAAGGCCTACTTTAGTATCTACAAGCAGCTGTAGCAATGGGAAGAAAACTACAACAGCTATTAAGGAAAACATAAGAGCCAAGTCTTCTGGAATGTCCAACTAGAAACACTTTTTCTTGGACTGCTTGACCCTTGAAGATGGGACAGACATATTGTCCCAAACGTCAGTAACAAACTACCATTCTACCTTGTGTAAAACCAAACAAGAAGGCAGATTTCACTGGGAAAGTATCCTCTGTATACAGAAAACCCCTTCACAGCCACCACGACAGTCAGAAAAGTAAAGTAACTTCTATCTGTTCAAATTTCCTTTTCCTTTGGTCCTATTGAATTTACTGAGATATTCTTCAGTTTGCCATAATGCATAACAACCTTCAGTTTGCAATTACTGACACCTAATAGCATTCTTTGCAATTTTGAGAAGCAATCTACCCCCTCTTCCTTTAGCCAAATTAATTATACGCTAACCAGAGAGACTAATATGAGGGCAGGTGCAGGGACAGATGATATGCAATACACTGCCACCACACATTGTAAAACTATGTGACAATGCAATGGCCTTCAAAAATTATCTACAATAATTTCTCATAAAATATGCCTTTTATTCAATCAGAGAATTTATGTCAGGTAATCACTATGAAGAACAGTTCAAATTTTAAGGAAAGAAAGATCACAAACAACAGTAAAAATAGCTGACTCAACATTATGTACGTACGCAAAATTTTAGACACAAAAATTTGTAATAATGTGTAATAGCCATATTGTAAACTGTACACAGCTGATGGACTGTAACAAGATTGTATTGTGCAATCAAATTTTGTACTATGTTGTATTATATTGACCAATTTCATATTCAGTTCGACTTCGTTTGAATAACAGATCTGTGAAATGTGCGTGCGCGTGCGTGTGCGTGTGCGTGTGTGTGTGTGTGTGTGACAAAAGCAGAAAATTCTCTCTACCTTGTGTCTTCTCTACTAGAACCTGATTCATGGCCTGCCTGCCTTCCATTCATTCCCATCTAAATTTTATTTTCACCCAGCTAACAACACAGTTTGAAGAGCTGCAAATAATTTTTTTTTTTTTGAAAGACGGGATCTTCAGCCCCATGCCCCAACTACCAACACGAAAAAGCAGAGTATCTGTCAGTCCAGCAACTTGCTCAAAACATCACTGGCACAGGCAGCCCTCCCAGCAGCTAGGCCACTGCTGCAAGCCCTTGTAGCTGGCAAAAGTTATCGCTTCAACACTTGTATCGTCATATATTCACCACCAATGAATTAGCCTGTAAAAGAGTTATTCTTCTGAGATATCCAAGATTAAGATAGATTAATATTTGGATTCAAGTCCTTATATTCCTGATGCACCTAGGCCTTAAAAATGGGCCCTTTGTGGCCCATGAGATAACCAAAGTTTCACCAGTTTCCAAAACAGGGTCCTTGTCTTGTAACATTCCTAAACTTCTTCCATGTTTGCAGGTTTAAGCTGGCACAATTAAAGTATAAATATGGACAGGCAATTCCCATCAAATGTTGCGTGTCATATCAAGAACCTTCACCTGCTGCAGTATCCTTGTAACGATCTGTTCCACCTCATTCTGTGTGAACTTGAATAATTCCAGAACAGCTTGTCGAGATGCTTCATGTGCTTTCAGCAGCAGTTCCACTTCTGAAACTGCACTTGGAAGTCGAGTGAGCTGGTACTGTGACTGCAGAGTCTCAATTGTTTTTTCAAGCTGCAACGTAGATTATGTGTGTAATAATCTGGCATTCAAATACAAAATTTGAAGTAACAAATTACAAGAACAATTACCACAAAAATCACACATAAAAATATGAATGCCAACATCATATATTAAGAACACAATGTGAAAGAATCCATATTCAGTGAAATTATGACAGTCAGTAAGCAAATATGTAAATTTACATAGTATATAATTCTGTAACCAAAGAACCTAAAGTGACTGTGATTATATCAGGGAAATTTGTCACCAAGTGATTACCATTAGTTTCCAGCTACGGAGGAGAATCTAGAGGACCACAAATATAAAAATAATTGCAAGGTGCAAGCAGTTGTGAAGCAATGCCTGCTAACTAAGTAAACAGACTTGTATTAACAGGGAACAGGAAAGCCTATCTCTCAATATCGTTAACGGCCTCAACAGGATCTCACAGTAAACAACGCAAGCAATGTTCCACCTCAAATACAACACATTTATTTATCACAACTGCAGCTACACCACACAAGATATTTCCTACACGCGATCATAATAACCATAACTTGTTGGTCAAAATCATCCATCAAACTGTTCCCTTTCCCTTCACTTACAATAACATGTTGCTCGTAATGGTCAGCCAATAGCATTCTGTGAGCTTCTACGCAATATTCTTGTGGCTGGAGAATACATCCAGAACATTTTGTTGGGTCATGTCTGCCCACAGACAGTGTTTGTGAGCCCTGTTTATAATAATTTCACATTAAAAATTACACTTACTTCAGCCAAGTTTTTGAAAAATGAGATCAACATCTGTGACAGTATTTGATAGTCTGTGATTGTAACTTGTAATTTCTTGAGTAATTCCATTAATCTATCGACTATCACTTCTTGCTGTCCATGAGTATCTCCTGAAAAGCAAAACAAATGTTAGTAGTAACAACTATAATTAATCCTTCCACCAGTACAAACTTCCTGGCACACTAAATGATAGAAGTACTCCATGAAGCATTGTGGCACCAACAAGTTTTCCCTTTTCTATGCCCTGAACAGTGTGAACAGTCACCTACAGTACAAGAAGGTTAAAGAAAATAAGGTACCCTAACATTATGATGCTTAGAAAATTATTCTGACTGGAGGGTACACGTGACACATAGGCAGCAAACGGTACGTATTAGACATACGCGTATTCACCATTGACATTTAAGCATTTATGCCACTGCCACACCAAGGCTTGTATCTTGGCACAGAAGAAACTGGTGTCAGGTGTCTGAAGCCAGAAGGTGACAGCTTGCTTCATATCAGCGTTTGTTGCAAATCGCTTGCAAGCCAGATGCTTGTGAAGGAGTACACACAGGTAGAAATCACTGCATGTCAGATCAGGACTATAGGAACTGTGGTCCATAATCACCCAGGTGTAGCACTGTAACCAGGCTGGTAGGCAGTATGGGCCCCAGGGATTTCCCTTTATTTGGACCCCATAAGAAGCATCAAGAAATATGCAACAGATTCTGCCCTGAGGCAAGCTATCATCATATCATCACATGGCTAAACACCCTTGACATAAATGTCTTTAAAGCCAGGATAGAAGCCTTGGCGACATGGAGAAGCAAATGCTTAAATGTATGGTGGCTATGTGCTGGTCTGATATGTATCACCTGCTACCAAGTCACTTGCTACATCAAATTCAGAATAGTGTCCACCATCAGTTTGTTAATCTCATTTTTTATACCACTGCACCCACAAATTTCTCACATTCCACAACCTGTACATGTCAATGAGCTGCAAATCTTCACTTCACTCCAGACTAGAAGCTTCTCAAGCTTACAGTCAGAAAAGACTATGACAAGGTTTTGGCTGCTCATACAGCATTCACATTTAAAATGGAAACATCTCAGGATTAATAATGAAGTGAAACTTTTTGCTATTATCACCATAAAATTACAAGACATCACTGATATCTCAAGCACAAAGTGATGAAATGTGTACTTAACTGATGAACTAAATTCCTAATTTATAAAAAAAATATAACAGTTTGGAAAGAAACTGCTTTCAACTGCAGGAATAGTGCTACAGGCAGCTCATAGTGCTAGAGGCAGCTCATAGTGCTAGAGGCAGCTCATAGTGCTAGAGGCAGCTCATAGTGCTAGAGGCAGCTCAAAGTGCTAGAGGCAGCTCATAGTGCTAGAGGCAGCTCAAAGTGCTAGAGGCAGCTCACAGTGCTAGAGGCAGCTCATAGTGCTAGAGGCAGCTCATAGTGCTAGAGGCAGCTCAAAGTGCTAGAGGCAGTTCAAAGTGCTAGAGGCAGCTCATAGTGCTAGAGGCAGCTCAAAGTGCTAGAGGCAGCTCATAGTGCTAGAGGCAGCTCATAGTGCTAGAGGCAGCTCATAGTGCTA
>Ga0131853_10005138_pt1 | contig 23572 bp, 14 predicted proteins | sample TergutLab28metaG_FD_92764 | JGI IMG/M metagenome (GOLD analysis project Ga0131853, IMG submission 92764) | Labiotermes labralis P1 segment gut microbial communities from Petit-Saut dam, French Guiana - Lab288 P1 (version 2) (version 2) | ecosystem: Host-associated > Arthropoda: Insects >...
GTGCAGAAGTTGTGGAAAAGTATCGGAGACAAACCAACACATTACTGCAGCATGTGTGCAACTAGCACCTACCGTGTGTGTAAAGAGACGTGATGGACTAGCCAAAATTATCCATCAGAAACTAACAGAAGCAGCCGAATTGATTGACGATAAAAGTCCATATTATAAGTACACACCAGCCAATGTATTGGAGAATGAAAATTTCAAGCTGTACTGGATTCGCAGCTTACTTACAAACAAAACAATATATTTTAATCGACCTAATATAACGTTTATGCATAAGAGAACAAAGAACGCCTTTTTGATACACATAGTTGTCCCAAATACACATAATCTCGCCAAGACAATAACTGGCAAACAAAATAAGTACCAAGTACTAGTGAATGAAATATGTGCTATGTGGAAGCAAAAGGCAGCACAAGTATTCCAATAGTAATATCATCTACGGGAGTAATTCCAAAGTCACTATCACAAAGTCTAACAGGACTTAACTTGCATCCGAATACATATATACAACTACAAAAATCAGTAATTCTTGGCAAGAAACTTTTTAAAATACAAAAAAGACCACCGAGCCTAATCCTGTTGATTACTACATCCCAGGATAGGTGAATATTTCCCAGTCAAAGTTGTGAAGTGAGAAATTCGATAATAATATAATTGTAGTTACGAGAAATAGTAGTGCTTGCTCAGGACCGAAACGTGGGAAAGGAAACAGTGTTATGTGTTCGACTTATGGCGTGGCAATTTACTAAACTCTGTGTTTCGGCGAATAACAAAAGAGATAAATTATTAAATATTACATAAATATATAATATTATTTATGACCTCAGATCTGACATTTCGTTTAAAAGGTGTCTTAAAATTTTAATTGCATTCGTGCAAAAAATAAATGTCTAATGTTGCATTCCTTCTATTGGTTGAATCCCCGGGGTATGAAGTTTATATGCCGACGTTTCGGAGCACTCTTTATAGGCGGTCTAAGCAGGGAGAATAATTGCGATGAGGTTGTTGGGGTATTTATACGGGAAAAGTTTTAGCTCGAAAGTAGCCTGAGCGAATTGAAGGAGGACCGGGGGTGTCCGAGTATAGAAACAGGCTGTGAAGGGCAAAGACCCCCAAGTCAGGGGCCAGTAGTACGTATGTGAGGGAGAAACGGCGTTGTGTCGGAGGAAGGAAGGGCAGCCATGGGGTGGTGGAGATCAAACTATTGGGTTTCAGGTGGCTGTCACTTTTATTTAAGTGTGTGAAAAAGGGGCTTCCAGGATTTACAAAAATTCAGGCCACCTTCTTGTTAATGTTGCGTGAGTGCATTTCGACTTCAATAGGTTTCCTAATGAGTCGCTCCATGTATCCGGTTTTACATGGACCGACGGAACGTCGACATATAAAACTCAGAACCGGAAATCACCCAAAAGAAAGCACATACCATGCAGAACAGCGAAATTTTGAAACCAAGAATAAATTTCTATTGCCTACATATTTGGTATATGTAATTAGGGAGCCAGAGTACTGGAGTAATTTTAAAGAACCCGCTACCAGGGAAGACAAGACACTGACCAGATCGCAGAAAACTAAAACACACGGGTATGTGGTGAAATAGATATAAATCACCTAACACGAAAAATGAATAAATACACTGCGCCTTTTTATTTGTGTACCTTGCATTTTGTAGATTTTATTATATTCTTCCAACAAATGCACAATGTAAATTAACAATTGCCCCTTCCTTATAATTCTCCTACATGTTTCGATGTTTACACATCACCCTTAGTGAGTTTCTTGCAAAGTATGCTAAAGTTAAAAATTAATAAAATGGAAACAGTTACACAAGTAGGTCGTTGTAAGGAATTGATGTATTAAAATTATTTTAACATCGTCAGATAAGACAGGTTGCATATAACTCCTAAAATGTATGTTTAATGACAGTTAACTTATAATGTAGTTATATAGATGGTGGCGGTAACTACAATCAACTGTATCTGGAATTTATTCCTTGTGGGCTCAATCTTGCTGCGAATTATAATGCATAAATGGAGTGATAAAACTAAAGAATGTAAACTTCATGTTGGTAAGTTGTTAATCCAGACACACCACAGGATGCTCCACAAACAGAGTAGGATTAACACATAATGCAAACTTTACGTATTCTAGTTCTATCACTGTGTTGATACATGAACATTTATTGTAGGATTAGGCGCGCAAGGGATAAAATTATAGATACAATTTATTGTATGTACAGCCATCAGATACAAACGACACTTCGAATTAAATGTAATTAAGCGTACTATGAAGGAATTAGGAGCAACCTCACATACCTCACGATGTTTCAATGATTTCAGTTATTAATTCCTTTTATCAACTAACCTGTATAACTGTTTCATTTCATTCATTGTAACTTTGGTATATATAATAAGAAACAACCTGAGGGTAATGTGTAAACATAGAAACATGTAGGAGTGTTACAAGGAACAGATATTTTTAACACACTTTGCGCATTTGTTGCACAAATATTTCTAAAAAATACACTTATTTCTACCTGGTTTGAAATATTGGTATATGCTTTCGTGTTAGCGAACACTTAGCCCCGTGTCTCATACTGCAATACTAAAACGATAAAACGATAGCGTTGGATCACTAAAATAATATCGTCTAAACCTGCTCTGCCGAGTGAACATGGATTTTGATGCTCGACTGGTCGGCATGCCGGCTAGCCATATCTCGCAAAGCGACCGGAATTAGTGGCGACATGGCACGTTATTCATTGACGTCAGCCACATCACTTCCCTCTAGAGACAGCTGCACCACCAGACAGTGCGCAAATCCCACCCGATTTCATGAACGAGTTGTGGTACCGGATGGAATGGCTGGTTGTGAAGTGGTTTCGATGTTGAAATGCATGACGTGCGCTGAGTTCAAGCGGTTATTGGACATTTTCTGCGCGACACCGTGAACTTCGACCATCTACATCTTATCGACCCTGTGGAGGACCATGTATGAGGCTACAAACAGGACTTCCAAGGATCCCCGGAGTGCATCTTGCTGTAGAAAGTCGTGGAAGTTGATTGCCAAGTCCGTAAATATGAGGGTGAATGACACGGCATGCTGGGATGTTGGTAAGGGTAGAAGCTTCCGAGATGAGGCGCCGCAACCCACCAACGACGTCAGCAGTGTCGTGGGGTCAGAAGTGGAAGCGCGAAAAATTCTCCCGGTAACCTCAGGGTTTCATCTATACTACTTTCTTGGTGAAGCTTGTAAGTCCTCCTTCCACATGTTGCAGAATTCCTAACTGAATCAATGCTACAGCCTGGGCCCAGTGCTCATCATCATAGCATTCAGGGCGGCCTTCAGCTGCCATTGTAAATTATCGATCATGCCGTTCGAAGCGCGTTAGCACACAGAAGTCCTCGATAAGAGGATCCGCTGATCGTGGACAGCGTCGTGAAGATACGGCCCTCGAATTGCCTCCCATAGTTGTTGCTGATTTGCTGGGGGCAGTTGAAAAGAGCAACCCAGAGAGCGACCAAAGCCTTGAGACTGTATCGGCGGTGATCTCGAAGAGTGCCTCAGGCGAACGCGTGTGTCCATGGCCGTGCGGCAGTAACAGATCCAGACGAGACAGACAGCGCCCCATTCATGAAGATATGCACGTGCGAAAAAATCTAATGGAATTCCGAAGCTCTCGAAGGGGTCCGGAACTTGTAGACATACCTTGCAACGTTGGCGAAGTCAATAGCGCATGTACACGCTCGGCAATCTTTCCCCAATCGAGACCATAAAAAACTCTCTTGGACCAGCCTGACGGTGGCGTTGACATTGGGGTGGCTAGGACTGTGGAAGGCGACAGAGACATGGTGGGTAAAAGAGAATGTAAATGAAAAGACGCGGTTGTGGAATGGGTGTATCGCAGTTGAGTCTGACGTCCGTCCAAAAAATTGGTAACCGTTCTAACCGGAAACGGCGAGCCATATTTCAAGAAGTCTTGTAAATCTGCGTGCTGTCCCTGAAAAAACGTCAGAGCGTGATAAACAAGAGGCGTCGTGACGGATTGTGCTCGGGTTGGGACGTCTGTTACAACGATATCTTGCCGTGAGACATTCTTTATTTCGGTAGAGGTCCTGTAAGCTGGACTTGACGGAACTGCTTTGGGGAGCACGTAACTCTAAGATGACGAAAGGCATGTGCGGGTGGTTTGTGACCGGTATACATAACAAATAGACGGCCCTGGATCATGTGTCGAATTTACTTTATTGCTGCATATACTAGGAGCCAGCGCTCGCAGGCATTATATTTTTGAGCGTTGCTGAGTATTAAAATATAGCCAGCATAGCTGAGGGGTTCCGATGAGCGAATTGTTGGCACGGGAGAGGCTAGACAAAGATGAATGACTAGTTCTCCGGTTGGTCCCTTAAACTTAGGACTAGGTAAGTCTGCATGAAGGGTAGCTTGTATTTTGGTGGCGTGTGGCAGAAATCGGTGAAGTAAAGCATGCCGAGTAAACCATAGAGGTCTTTGACTGAGACACGCTGTTGGAAACGGTTTGTCGCCGAACGGACGAGTACCTTTAGCTAAAACTTTTTAGCTCAGGAAGGTCACTTCCTTCGCTCCGAGGAGCGTTTGACTTCGTTGAGCAAGACACCGTACTCGCTACAGAATTTACTCGTCCTCTGAAGGCACGTTATGGATTTATGATTGACAGAAATCCTGGTCGCAAGGATTTTATCGATGAACGCTGGAGACATTGTGCGACGTTTCGTCGACCTAGGACATATACGGGAACTAAAGAACTCTGAAATGCTTCATCCTGCGAATTCGTCGGAATGAGCTTGAACTGATGGTAAACCATCAGCAAATATACAGTGGAGAAGTCTTGACGGCCTGGAAGTTGGTATGTAAGATAGGCAATGTACCGAACAGGGTGTTGGTTGCGGAAAGTACTGGCGTTAATGGCATGATAGTCAACACAGGGTCCATCGCCGCCTTCTATCTTAGGGACGGGTTGGGAAGGGGGGGGCCTAGTGGGTGGTGCCTTTTTGAAGCATCTCCACCAACTAGACTTCCGCGATACGGAGGCTGTCTTTGCCAGCCGCCGTGGGCGCGAATTGACTGGCGCAACAGGTGTGGTGCGAATATGATGGAATGTAGAATACCAAATTTTTCGGGGTTCGCCTGCTGGGCTGATTATATCCTGGGGTCCTGGAGGAAAGCGTGATAACGGAAGTTTGGCCATGACTTTAAGGTAGCCGCCGTGCTTTTCTACATAGACGCAATTTACTGCATAACGGGTGATTTATTGATAATGCGTCGGTTTCGAACGTTGACGAAGAGTCTCTACATTCAGAGAAATTCAGAACCGACGATAGGTATCGTTACTCCGCGACGACAAAGCGCCAAGATAATTCCCGTCGTAAGTCAAAATCCTGTCGCAGGTTTATTCAGCCCCAGATGGATCGGTCGTGGCAGTACCATTAACTGGCCACCAAGATCTCCAGACTTAGCCCCGTTAGATTTTTGTTTATGGGGTTTGATGAAGAGTTAAGCGTACAGAAAAAAAGTGGGTACACGAGACGAACTGCTCGTTAACATACTTGATGTTATCGACTACATAAAGGAACGTCGAGACGCACTGAGACGAACAACACGCCATGTCTTCACACGAGTTGCAAAGTGCCTTGATGTTGACGGTGGAATTTTCGAACATTTATTATAAACTGTACCAACTCTGTTACTTGAACAATAAATACCGGTATTAGAAACAGTACGTACACGCAATATCTCTTTCTTATCGACAATTTTGCGGTTGTACATTCAAATAGCTCTAGCTCGGAAACCGTTCGGAATAGGACACATGTTCATATACATATTTTTGCTTAGAATGACCGATACTATATATATATATATGTGTGTGTGTGTGTGTGTGCGTTGTGGATGCGTCATGCTTTGTGGCATGTTGTTGGTGGCAACGGCCCTTTTATCTGCACAATAGACTGCTTCTGTATTAAGTGAAATGCACTATTGACTGACTTCAACAGTTAGCAGATAGCACCTTGTTGATCACTGAAAAGTATTAAAGTTCTCTTCAATATAAAATCTAAAAATGTTACGAAAGTGTGTTTAATGCTCATAGAAGTGGACTGTTTTTAGTTCAGCATGTGGATTGTGGGTCTCATCGCTACCACATAATCATTACTGTACTCAGCTACACACTGCCTGAACAGCCTAAGAAAAGGCAGTGGAAAAAAAGGGGGAAAGTGTCACTTCAACCAATGCACAAAACAATGTGTTGCCAACAAGGAAAATGAAGGCTTAAACAGAGTGAGAAACTTGGTTTCAAAAAATAACCTCATGATAAACATTGAACAAACAAGAGCAATGTTGTTTCATACTGAGCAGAACAGACTTCCTTTCAGACCACAAGTCACCTTTAAAAATACAAATATGGCCCATAAAACAGATGTGTGATTCTTAGACACCTGCATCACAGACAATCCGAAATTGGATAACCAAGCTCAATTATTAACTCCAAAACTCATCAAAGTATCATGCATTATTAAATCATTAAAAGAAGTAATGAGTTCATATATGATAAGCAGTACTTTATACAGAAATTTTCAAGCACTTCTGAGGTATGGTATAATTTCTTGGGTGGGGATAATTAAAGTAATAACATATTTAAACTGAAAAAAAGGCCATTTGAATAATGATTGGTGTTAGTATACATACGTCCTGTTGCCTGTCATAGTCACTTCTTTGTACATACCTGAAATAGTTTGTTACATTAAAAAGTAAAAAGATTCACTGCAGCAAAATGTACACACTAATAATACACAAGAAAAATTGGATAATGTGAAATTTTGCAATCCCTACCTCTTCAGAAAATTTGTGGTGAATATGGGAATCAGATTCTACAACAATGTGCCCGATCATATAAAATGCAACTAGATCGAATCTTTTAAATGAGAACCGAGATCTTTCTGCTACAACACATATTTTATTCAGTGGGTGCATTTATGTCATACTGATTGCATGTGGATTAGAACAGGTGAGTTTGGTAAGTCATCATACATATCTGTTTTAATTGGTATTGATATTATTACATTTCACTATATTTGTGTTTTATTGTCTTTTATGTTGAAGTATTGGGTTTCAGTCATGTGATATATACATTATAACAGAATTGCAAATGTCCAATATCGCAAGTTGTCACTAAGTGGATTGAATAAAAAAACCTAAAACATGCTAATGTTATGATATGTACCAGCTATTATCATGTCTATGGATACAATTATGGAAGACCAATGTCACATTAAATGAAGTGTCAGTTATTAATCTTCATTGCTATCAACTTACATAATACTGAGCCTGTATCAAATCATCTGAAATTTATTATAGATCTAGAACACATATAGAATCAACACAGTACACAAATACAGAACACAAGATGACAGTACAAATTCTTGGGCTTGGTTGGTAAAAATAATAGGATGATGCTTGTTTCAACATTACAAACGTTGTCAAGTTACCTGTAGTTACAGAATCTGGAAGTTCAATTCCATGCAGCGGGGTCCTCAGAAGCCAATAATTACTTAGCTCTCAAGAAAATGCCCTCCTTTTATGGAACCCTGATGTTCAGTACTGTTATTCACATTTAAATTATAAGTTCATTATTGCATTTATGAGATCTTCAGTAAAACCTACTAACAACCAGAAGAATCCACTCCATATCTTCAAACCTGTTCCTGTGCCATCAATTTTGTCATCCTAGCTGTGTAGGTGCCAAAACACCCCTAATATTTTAATTATGAAGTCACCAAAGAATCACCCTTATTTTCAGTGTAATCTGCCTGCCAAAACTCCACCAGTTAACATGGAATGTTTCCACACTGTATTAAGAAATACTCCCTTTGTCTCAGTTTGCAGTATGGAATGACAGCACAGTGAGGTAGATGGGACATGGAATACATGCAGAGAGAGAAAACATACAAATTGTGGTATTGAAACAGGGGAGGAAGAAGAAGCCACTTGGAAACCTAAACGCAGATGAGAAAACTTTATTAGAATGGGTCTTAAGCAATGAGCACACAGACTGGGTTTGCATGACTCAGAAAAGGCCCAGTAGCAGGCTCAAATGAACACTGTACTAAACAGTTCCATAATACATGTGGGAATTTCTTGAACAGCTAAGCAAATACCATCTTCTTACAAAGAGATAGTGCCATGAAGACTGTGACCATCCTCTTCAGACTGTTGCTTTCTGGGTTGTGGCAAGTGTAGTCTTGTACATGGATAACAACATTTTGTAGAAATGGTGCCTCCAACTTCAGTCACTTCAACAAGGATGGACTAGACAACATCACAGCTCGTGAGACAATGCGAATATTCATTAGCACAAAAACTTGAAACCTCATAATGGTCTCAATTTGCAGCTTAATTTACTTGATAAATCTCTGCAAATCAAAATGGAATATGTTCTAAAAAAAATACTTGAAATGCACTGTCCTCTCAAGAAAAGTGTTTATAAGCACAGTGTCACCTTACATGAACATCCTTTCACACCAGTACTTCAGAGCTATGGATGACCCTAGTTTCAACAGGATATATAAAAAGTCAGGAGTGGTTAGATGAGGGGATTAACTGTTCCACCTCTCATACAATGGAATCAGTTTATGAACCAAATCTTGATTCATGTAAGTAATATATTTGTATTTATAAAGTGAAATGTTGTTTATTTACAAATAAAAGGCATTCTTTTCCTTCTTTTCTTTGAAAACCTTACAAAAGTTTTGTACAATATTTAAACTGTACAACATGGTATTGTACCACCATCTTGTTCTGAGACATCAGGAGAAAAAAGAATGTATGTACATATATATGTATATATACAAAGTGGACCAGAATTAGCTTTACAATTTAAATTATTTGTACTGTTCTGTAGGAAGATTTAAACAAGATGAAACCTATGTTATATATATACATACAAAAAAAGAAATTACTTTCATTTTGTTACTGGTACCAGGAGTTGCATCACTGACCATTTCTGACAACATGGCTGCATTTTGCAGCTCTGAACATAAGTATTGCCATTCCATGTTTCAAAGTTTATACCTATGTTATCAACAGGAAGGAAGGAAGGATGTTTCTGGTATGTATGTATATGTGACCCACTTAATCACACTACCACTTCAAACTGTTCCAATTCAGTTCCTGAGGATATGATACAGTTTAAACCTCTTTCATTCCAGCCATGATCAGTACATGACAATGAGAGTCCCTGTCTGAGGGAATGACCTGTTTCAGTTGCCCTAAACATGTAAACAAAATGAAGTACCAATAACTGTAATGTTAATCTTGGTCCCTCATGTATATATACTCCAGCTCAATAGGTCAGCAGTTCTCAAATGCTTATTACTGACTGAGAGGGTAACTGCTTATAAGCCAGCAGCATTAATGCACATTCTTAGAATAAAGGGCCTGGATAGATACCATATATTAAATACAAGGTACACAGTAGTCGATAAATGAAAATCATGGAAAACAAGACAACATATTTAGGACTGAAATGTACCAAAAACTTGGTAAGATAATGGTAAGGTTAACCACGTATGTGCTGAAATGAACAGTCCTGAATAACATCCACACAGGGTAAAAGCTATGCTATCTTTAGCTTAGTGTCCATACCATTTTGGTTATTCATATTCATAAATAAAACCATTAAACACAACCTATGTATTGTATCTTACATAATAACACAACTCACCTTTGACAGGTGAGCTTTTTAAGCTTGTGCACCAGTGAAATTAAAGTCTGTTCTTCCAGAATGCAGCAGTGCCATCACCTGGTGACTGATGTCCCAATGATATGAGACAACACAGTGGTCTCAAAATGATGGACACTGGTCACAGCACCACATCCCAGAAAAAAAGAGACCTCATCCTTCATATGTTTTGCTCCACAAAGTGGTCATCTTCAAGAGGGAACTTTGATTAACTTATGTGTTACACGAGTTGAAAAGCCTCAACAGTACCCAGGACTACAAAGTAACACCGTTACTCTATATAACAAACTAAGCATACCCAATTCTACGCATTGGCAACAGAAAATGTGGTCTAGCCTAAAGTTTCAATAAACACATTAATCATAAAATTTTAGTACTTTGTTATGTGCTGAATTCACTCTAATTCACTTTTAATTGTATACCAGCAGTACTACTACAGGGTCTGGCAGAAAAACCTAACAATTTGGCATTACAGCTCTGAGCAGAACCATTAATGTGGGGATGTTGCCCTTGAGGGCACTTTTAGTATGACTCAAGGCATTTCAGTCATCACAGAGTGCTGGTCACCATCCCACCTTCTCTGTGGAGACCTATTTCAAAAACAACAATTCAGCTGTCGTGACTTAGTGGATATTTTTTTCAGCACCTCAACATCACTGCTAGTTGCAATAATCTACTGCTGTGGGTGACAGAGAAATGTCAGAGAAACATCATCTGCCACAAAAAAAAAATATCCAGGAAGACAGTCTCCTGCTAGAACTCTTGAGATTATGAAATGAGTGCATCAGGCCTCTAAGTCCTTGGCTTTCAGCAAGCAGAAATACCCTTGCATTAAGTACATCTGATCATACAGTGCACCTAATATTGCATCAAATCTTAAATTTTCATCCATAAAAAATGGATGGTTCAAGCATTCAATAATCAGGACAATGTAAAACAAAAAACTGTTTGTGAGGATATTTGGAAAGCTCAAGGTAACATTATCGACATTCTCATGACAGATGAAGCAAATTTTCAACTATTTGGCTATTCCAATTCCCAGAACGGTCACTACTGGGTAATTGAGAATACATGTGGCATTCATCAGGAAACTTTACTTTTTGAGAAGAGTATTTGTTTGGTGTGGTGTAGCATCTTTTGGGTTGATTGGTAGATATTTCTTAGAAAACTAGACATGTGGGGCAGTGACAGTAAATTCAACCTGCTACCTTGAGACGCTTCGCGCATATCTGAAACCAAATCTCCACAGATTTGGTGTTGAAATCCAGATTCTCTGGTTTCAGCAAGATGGGGCAACAGCTCATACTGCGAGTCCTCGGCATATTTCCAGATCACATGAACTCAGGAAGAGGGAATACTGAATGGCCTACTAGATCGTCCGATCTCCATGCCTTCAACTTGTTTGTCTGGGGCTATCTTAAGAGAACCTCAGGGACAAATTGGCAGCAGTTTCTCCCATCGTGCTGCAATGAGTGATGCAGAACTTTCAGAAAGAAGTATGGGAATGTGTTAACAACAATGGACACTACCTCAAACATACTGTATTCAAAAACTAAATACTAAAATTCAAATGCTTTGAGATGAAATTAAAAATTTGGTATAAATTTCAAACAGAAAAATCATTTACTTCTTATTTTATTTCAACTTAAAAAGCATCAGGACCCTACATTTACTGTAGACTTGCTTTTCATCTCATATATACCTCATGAGTTGGTAGAAGTTTCCTCCTGAAGTTAACACTATAAGACGATAAATCATGTCATGGATGAGTTGTGTTTTTATCTGACAGTCAAAATAAATAAGCTTTGTTTGATAGTTTTATTCTGTTTTATTATGTTATGCTAGCTCATTTTCTGCGCAGAACCTTCCAGTTTCATAGAAATTTTTCCCACAAAAAAATATTCTATATGTGATACTTCATTCTGTGAAGACTAGTTTTTTCTTTCTGGTCTAGTAAACACCACAACATGAAAATCTTTCTGCAGGACCAGGCACATGTTTGTGTGCATGTTTTACGCGCGGTACTAACAGGTATTCCAATGTACTGAAGAAAGTTGTAAATGTGTTACATTCATTCATAATATGCTCACAGTGGGAACGTTTACACTTTTGTTAAATATCAACACAAACGTGTATGCAGGAAATACAGTCATATTTAACTTGTGATCATTGGAAATATATTTTAAAACGTGAAAAAAGACGAATAGAAAAATATAAAAAGAAGCTAAAATTGTGATCTCAGACATGATGCAGTACAGTCTGGTAGACTAGGTGACAGGTACCAATGCTTCAAAGGACACTGGTGCTTCCATCTTCTTCTACCCTGAAGATGGAGATATCAGGCTCCTACAAAACATCAGTATCAACTGAAGGACTACACAGTGTTATGTCCCTTAATTATTCACTGATGTGACAATTTTGCATATCATGCAAAATTTCTAAGGAAACCAATGTAAGGGACCTCATCAACACTACAAACATGGCAGTAACTGCATGTTAAATTCATGAAGCTTACCCTGGAGAAAATGAAGTAGTTATATGCTTACCGTATTTACTCAAATACAAGATAAGGTTCTTCCATTAATCTTAAATCAGTTCATATAATTGTGATTATAACAACAAAGATATAGAAAAATCCGTCAATCACAACACAGGGGGTGTGATCGACAGATTTTTTTCTGTATCTTTTTTCTTTGCTTAAGTGTTTAAATATGTGAGGTGATCTGAAATTCACAAATGAAGCATCAAACTGGACTGTGCCAAGCCAAACCAATGGCTCTACTGACAAACTGTCATGTATGGACAAAACAGAGAACACAGCATGTTGTTGCTATATTAGTGCTCATTCTTGAGTGTTGTAAGTCACTTGTAATGCCATTAAAATGTTAGGCCACATATAGAAGAGGGCTAGAAGTGTGATACGCATTCTGAATAGAATCAGGCAAAGTTATGATACCAGATTTAAACTAATGGGGATTAACCACGCCCAGAAAACAACCACAATGCACCAAAAATTTTAATGTTGCAGAAGAAAATGTATGATGATAAAGAAAACAAAACCAGAAGTTGATAAATACAAACTCCACCCCAAAAATCCTTCATTGGCCCCAAGCGTGGATGTTTACAATAATCAGAGCAGCCAATCATTGAGTCTGAGGTCTTGAAGAGAAAAAACTGGAGTGCTTATTATAAGACAATGAAATACAGAGCACAGGAACTTGCCAGATCACACGTGTGACACCATATCAAGGCCACCACAGGATGGGGTGGGCATGATGCGAACAAATGGGTTCATTGTTCACAGCAGAACTTTGATTTGCCAGAAACTGCCAGCAGATTTTGAAGAAAGCTTGTTGTTTTACAACAACAAATGATTCAACTCAGAAAAAGCACAATTACCTCCTGAGCTGAACAGAAAATACCGACAAAATGCCACTGTACTTTCATCTACCATCCAGTTACACTGTCAATGACAATGGGGCAAAATCTGTGGTGATAAAAACATTGAGTTATGAAAACGTGTGTAACTGTCATGTTGGCTGTATTAGCAGATCATAGCAAGTTGCCACCATACGTGATTCTAAATCACAATAGTGCCCAAGGAGCAACTGCCTAGAGGTATCATTTTCAGATGCCAACCTGAATGTTGGCTGACGAACTTACGAAGCAATGGTTGTCAATGGTGTGGAATGAATGAGCCAGGGGTGCTCGGAAGAAAATGGGGAATGCTGATCAAGGATGAATTTAAGGGACATATAACTCCAGAAACGAAAGCCACAATTACTGCTAGTTCCATGAACACAGATGTTGTGGTCATACCTGGGGGGGTGGCCTCACAACTGCAGGTGCTAGATGTTGTGGTGAACAAACCATTCCAAGACCACGTAAAGCAGCTGTATAATGTGTGGCTCCTGATAAGAGATCATGCTTTGGCCCCAGGTGGTAGAATCATGAAGCACACTGTGTGACTCCTCTTTTTCAGTGGATCACAACAGTCAGAAAGTGCTGTATATCCTATGCAATGGCATGACCATGAAGAAGCTGGTAATGTTCGCAGTTAATGTGAGGATGATTAAGGCACTGACTGACTGACTGTGATGGAACAGTGGCACTGATTGGTAAAGGCAGATAGAATCTGAAATGCTTTGTGTATTATGCGTATGAAATTAATAGCAGAATATTTTTTCCTTGCAGAAGTTGCATTTGGGGGGGGGGGGTCATCTCTGTATCAGGGTTGTTTTGCATTCCGGTAAATATGGTATTTTTCACAATTACTGCATCCCATTTCTTCATAAGATTTACACTTGATTTCCTCTTCCTAACACTTTCACCAATTATGGGAACTGGAAAAATGAAGGTCACATTTTTTATCTCATATAGCACACAAAGTGAAAGTCAAAATTACAAGAAGTCCATTATAATGACAGTTAAACATTGTGCTGACCAAGTCTTCTGTTACTGTGAGCACTCTGAAAGTCAATGTTTATCTTGAAACCACTCTTTGTGCAGCCTCATACCCTTCTGTTAGCTGCAGTCTATCATGTTTACACAGTAAAAGTGGTGGTGGGAGGTTAATAAGGCATTGCCATAGCATGACACACAAGGCAAAAGCCAGAGGAGGTGAGAAGCAAAGTACAACAATTTCTATGACAGGGCTCACTACTACAGATAAAAGCATTCACGTTACAGGCCTGGTGTGGCCCAGAGGGTTCCAGAAAGTTAAGGTTCCCAGATTACATGACAACGGCACAGGATGATGGTAAGGTTGTCAGCCTTACGCACTGGCTGCTTTACCCCCAGGAAATGCTCCTGGTACTCATTTCTTTTAGCAGCTGAGTTGACCCCAGGGCCATAGCGCGGCCAGAAGGATTGTGTCAATGAAAAATTCCAATGACACCAACTGGAATTGAACCAGTGACCTTCCGAATTGTAGCACAGCACCTTAACCACTGTGCCACCATGGTCCCCCCTCACTACTACTGATTTGTTATATTTTTATTTCATTCCACATTGAATTGCAGTTCCTGTTGTTTTGCAGAAGTTGTCAACACACATGCAGTTCCCTTTCCTTTCAAAGTTACTTGAATTGAAACTGACAAGAGGTCAGGAGTAATGGTGTTGTCATGTGCATAGCTTGGGTGAAGCAAAATTCTTGTTAACTGGTGTGAAACTCTCAAGACAGTCACCTGTCATGTTTCTCATTTCAAGATTTTGAAAGCACACCCAGTAAACAATGTAACAATCAGAAGCACAATAAGTGCAGTCACAAATGATACATCTTCATACATCCCTAGAGTCACCAGGTCAGTTACTAGTATCAGCAATGTCAGACCTATTTGCTCTATCATGTTTGTCATGTACCACACAGAAGTTCTCAATAATATGAAACCACGTGGTAGTTTTTCACTGTGACACATTGCTCTGTTTTGCCAGCATAATGCACCTGCCATTTCTGTCTTGCATATTTCATAATCCCTCTACGAGTGTCAGTACTTATGAGATACGCATAAAACTCAGCATATGATTCAGAATGCAATACTTACGGTTCAAAATACAAATTCAGCTATAATGAGTATTCACTATAATTACAATTTTTTATGATAGTACAAACTTGTATTATAACAGACTTTCACTGTAGTCTCAATGCTTACCATTGAATGTAGTGACAAATACATTCAATTAACAGAATATTATGATATTGCAATATGAATGCTGGTCCCTTGAACTTCATTATTATTTATATGTATGGTACATACACCATACACAGATGTCAGAATCAAGATGAAACTGCATGTTGCACATTGTAACTTTCAACATTCTAATAACTTTGAACTCTACTGGAGGAACACAGACCCAATTAGAAGAAATGGACGCACTGTCTAGTGAACTAGTGACTTGGCTAGAACCCAGTCACTGGAAAATGTCTCCACAATGCATCACGAAGTAAACAGATACAGCTCTAACTTAATACACTACAATCAGTAACTTTATGGGTTACGTTTACAAGTGTTGATGATGGTTTGTTTTGGCAGTGTTGCCATAATGAAAAATTAAAATTACATTAACAACAAAATGAAGATACTGAGAATTTCTGCTACAGAAATAAGAATCGCATCTTTTTTTTTTGTCACTCTGTACATCATTCTTAGATCTTAATAACACTTTATGGTATATCAACAAAAGACTCTTCACAACCTTAGTTAGCAATAACTCATATACATGTCTGTCAGAAATTCCAGGCCCTCATTTGAGAACCACTGCACATGTCCATTACCTTTGAGCAATCCTCATTCTCATATGGAAGCACCTACTGATTACACCTCAGCCCATGGGTTATGTATGAGAGTATTACTGGGTATCTCACTACCTGTATGTACATATTAGAGTAACATAACAAACTGATTCGATGCTACATCTTAATATTTCACAATAAGCAATTCTTCTTAATGATGTGAAGCATCGAAACAGCATAACAGAACAAGCAGTCAACTAAGTACAGTCTGCAGTAAGAAAGGAGTATGCAGGGCAGAGGGGAGTCAAAACAGCTAAAAACTGGAACAGCATGTTCACATCACGTTCAATCACCTGATAACTTCTAATGTGTACTACATCTTTCTCAAAAGGGTTGGGGAACACCTACACAATAACAACAGCTCTAAAACTGAAACACAACTCAACTCTCACAAGTTGGAAAAATTAAAATATTAAAACATGTAAAAACCAAGTGATGTTGATTTGTACTGCAGGAGTTAATCTAATGCTTGCCATCATGTAAGAAACCTACACCAAAAGAAAATACTGAAAAATGATGACAGCTAATTTGGTTTATTTTTTTAATTAACAGGTAGTAATCATAATAATTAAAACGTTAAGTGGATCCTGCAACAGCAATGGTCCAGTCAGGGCACAATAACAATGTTATCAAAATGTTCATTAAGGCCACTATATAAGATAGCAACGTCATATATACAAGTGTGTGTGTGTGTAGGCACACGTGTGTAACATACAGGTTAAGTGGCAATGGCAATACACACACACACACACAAACACACACAAACAGGCATGGACTCCCTGTACCAAGTCAAGAGGGGGAAAGAAGGGTAGGTTATATTTGTCTGCCATACCAGCCATGTGCACATATTAGGCTACACTTTTCTAGTAAGGAGTAAAAAAAAAAAAATAGCACCAAACTGTTCTCAACACTCAAACCAGCCGGCTACTTGCTGTAAAACATCCAGCAAGAATTGGTACCCTTTCATCAAGATACTACCATAAAGTCCAGCCAGTGTCTGCATAATTTCCTACTTTTTACATAAAGACGTTCAATATGCACAAGATTAAAATGACACCTCAAACTGTATCAAGCAAATATTAGAATATACATGATCTCCATGATTATTATGATAAAAATCATAGGACTCATTATCTGATTATGCTTATCAAAAGGCTGAGCGCTACAGTTTACAGAAGCCATTATAAAAATTATTTTATCAGCAAAAATAAGTGGGATTATTCTCTCTGGAGGAAGTTGGACCACACACACTTCACTTGTATAGAAGCTCTTCCCTTGCAACACATCCAGAAGGCAATGTTGGCACTTGGACTGCGGATAAAACATACTGCATTATACAGGCAACCGCCAATGAGAAAACCTGAACTGGTGACAATAAATACCACCATGGACACACACATGCACCCATGTTCTGATACACACACATACAGAAAAAACACAAGATGGCATCCCACTAGGACACCACTCTCATATTCACACAACAGCATCCTAATAAGGATGCAAATGTCACTCACATCCTAGGCTAGCGGAATCCCTGATGTGGCTATGAGCCAGCATTGAGCGTTGCATGATTGTTCACCTGTAGGTTGTTATGTTGTTGCTGAGGTGGTGGTGACTGGTTTATCATGCTGGATGTTGTACTGATGTTGTATGGATGGTTTGAGTTGCACAGAAGTGTGTAAACATTGTCCACTTTACTCAGCTTTTCAAAGAAAGGGATCAAATCCAGCAATTCTGAGTCAGTCATATCATCAAACCACGAGGCAACAGGCACCTGCAACATTGTCACTTCAGATCAGTACAAAACAATCCTGATAATTATATATAACAAGTGATTATGATCAAATAAATAAATAAATAAATAAATCTTTCTTGAAAAGCTTATATTTTTAAGCTGGTAATGAAATATTCTGCTTGCAGGGAATGAAAAGGTGTTGAATGAGTTTAATGAAGTCTGCCATAGGACTCTGCAGAGAAACCTGGATTAAGTTCATATGCTAACAAATGTTGTAACCCAAAATACCATGTATCTAAATCTTCACAACCATACAATTCTCATCTGTCATAAAATATTTATTTAGGACGTGATTATAATTATTAAACAAAACAGGAAATACACATATAACATCCAAATGTGTTCAGGCCCTTGTACCCTGGACTCTTCTCAAACAACAGGGACATATAATCTACTGAGGTCATATGGTATATACACAAGCTATCTACATACCAAATTTCACATCCTAGGAACAGGCAATACTACATCTTACAGTTGAGCATTTTTAATTTTCCTTAATTATGCAAAAAAACAAATGAAAAGAAAAAATCAGTACCTGTATAGGACTGTTACATAACAGCACGATCCCTGTCATTCATTATTACATCACACCACAACACATTTCAATATACTGAATGTCAGAACATTACATAATCATGTGCAAAGCTATCCTAAATATTACAGTGTACATCTCCCTTAATTATTCATCAAGCAAAATGAATAGTGACCTTGAAGTTTCACCTGGTCAAAAGGAGGAGGTATTATTTATTTACCAAATATAAGACTCTCATGTACACAATTCTGTATTAATTACTCACTAGGCAAATTCATCCTTTTTGTAACATATCTATGGCCTGTCTGGTCCTACAATATTTTTTTAAATTGTCTCATAAATTGCAAGATTTTGGGGAAAAATGTATTTGGAATGAAATGTGAGTTTTGATTCTCTCTATGGCTGTTATCCAAAGCTCTTCTCATTTGAAGAAGAATTCAATGAGACATTATCATATACTGACTTAAGTCTTCATGTACAGTGCCTGTTATTTTTGACATTAACCACAATCTTACAATTACTTGACAGATTTTAGCAGAATCACCCATTACAAAATTTCATGAAAACTGGTACATGGAAGGCAAGCTGCTCCATGCACACAGACATGACAAAGTTAACACTAACTTTCTGCAACTTCACAAATGCAACTTACATACCAAACCAAACGTTACAATACTCCAATGCAATATACATATCTAAGTTAGTCAGAAGTAATGCTTTTGACTTTTATGTCATGCTACTTATAAATTATACATGTGAAAATTTCACGGAACTTTGTTACAACTTTCCTGAGAGCATTGTTATTTCCAGTGTAGTCTCCATCTCTATCAACGGACTTCTTCGACTTTAGAACAAAAGCATGCATTCTGGTGTCCAGTAAAAGTTTCTCTACTGCCTCTGCAGCCACTCATATGCAACAGTCTGCAATGCCTCACCATCCCTGTAATGGTATCTTTACAAACTTATCTTTCAGAAGACCAAACAGTTGAAAATCTGACAGTGCAAGATCCAGACATTTTGGTGGATATGGCAACACTCTCTGTCCAAATTCTGTGATGGCCTCAGTGGTGTGCACACTTGTGAGCGGCTTGCCACTATCATGAAGGAGAAACACTTCTGACATTTTTCTTGCAGAACAAGCTGAACATGATAATTCAGACATCCTAGTGTGTAATACAACGTTCAGAATCCACAGTTGTTCCTCTACACAATATATTCTCACAGTAACACTTTTCTCATTCCTGCTTCCGTAATTTTCTTGAATTCCTTCCCCTTGAGAATGTTGTATGGTGCCATTCCAAAAACTGCTGCTTGGATTTGGGTTAAAAATGGTGGAGCCAGGTTTCAATGCCCATGACAACCTGTGGCAGGAAGCCCCCATGTCCTGTATCTTATGGATGCAAGATTAGTGGTGACTGCCTTTCTTGCCTCTTTGTGTGCATCTGTGGCATGCCACCAGCACAGACCAACGAACAGTCAAGATCTTCAATAACTACGCTGCCCTTACCAGTGAAGAGGGTAGAAGATAATTCCTCAATTGTTATATGATGGCTGCCATGTATCAGTTCATCAAAACCAGCAGTTGCTGTCAGACACTCCGGCATGGCAAGAGCAACCACTCCATAGTTTGTCATGGAATCCTGCTCCTTCTGTTTCAGCTCCTTTGTCAGTACTCATAATTGTTTTACCAAAAATTTTCAGGAATATAAGTCAGACTATCTATCACGTGCAGCAACCAAAAACTCATTGCTCATTGCTTCAAAAACATATTAATGTCTGCCATGCCATAATCAACTGTGGTGGGCCACCTGTTAGGCATAATGGTGCAATTACTAGAAAATAAGTGAGAATGTTCAAGGACTTCAGTGTGGCAGTGGTTATTCCCATAAGAGAGAAATTTAAGGACACAGAATTAAGAAGCATTTCTTTTTGACTGCCCCTCATAAATCCCAAATGTTTTGTCACTATGCATGCCTGCAATGACATTTTGGTTTACTGCAGATAAAACACCTGTTGTGGTAATGCCAATGTTGCTCAAACTCAGGAATCACTATTCACTGCATCCAAATCATCTTCCAAGTAAAAACTGCACAGCCTCAAGAACAGCAATTCTATGTCACGTGCCCATGTTTTTAAAAACGTGACCTCTCTTACAAACACAAAATATTTCAATTTTGTGTTGAATAAACCAAAGCAAAATGCATCACCCAACAAATTTAGCGTAGAAAATCAATACCAAATTTCATAAAATTGTTTAGTAAATCTGGAAAGGACAGATGGATGGCAACAACTCCCCCCATATAACATTAACTTTGTGCACTGTAACTAAAGAACTTGCATTCAAATACATGTCATAAGTGGCACACATTTGTTGTTGCAGCATAACAGGACCCCCCAATGACCACTAACACTGCTTATAGTAAAACACATTGTAAAAAACAGCATGAATGGAGTAAAGGTAATCCAGGTCTCTTTAAATTATTTATGCATACAGCTCACCATCAGCTAGCATAGACAAGACCATATGATAAAGAGGTAAACCAGTAATCAACACCACTGCTGGGTGAAAAAGCTATCCATTCTTGCATGGCTTCAAGAGCCTCATATTTTTAGCCTTCTTACTTATTTCATACAAAGAGTTAGGCTTATGGTACCCAGCGGCAAAACAAGTAATATTTACTCATGACAACTGCCACAAGTGTCAGCTTCTGTTCCATTTACTCTGGCAACTTAAGACAAAAACAAAACGGGCAAAATGTGACAAATAAGCCTGTATGTGATACCAGCCACTGTGACATCATACAAACGTGTGGGAAAAGAAACAAAGGAATAAGAATAAAAATTAAAAAAAATAAAAATAAAAAAAGGGGGGGTTCTCACAATAGTAATTAGTAGCCTATGATGTAATTGTTAATTTTCAAAGCTTTACTTGACAACACAAATTAAGCAATCATAATGAATACAACATTAATAGAAAAAAAAACATAAACTGAGGTTTTACAGACAACACCAAAGTAATGAAATAATTTTGATTGAAAAGATGCACAATACATAACGAATATGACCAATTGCTACATGCACTTTTGACTAAAGAAACACAATAACCACTGAACGCAGTCCACATGACCATCTGGAGCTGCTAGAAAGTGATCTACAGGTGATGTCCCCACACTGTTATTGTTGGGCGTCCCTTAGTCAATGACGTCGCTGGTAGTTTGAGGCAGACATACCTTAGTGATAAGCCTCTTATGCCCTCCTGAATCTGTTTTCACACATTTCCACAGTTATGGTCCTAACTATACCATCACTACCTAAGTAAGTGGCTGTAACCATGACAAGTTTCCATTGTTGTGGTAGAAGCTGATCTTCATACAGGCAGAATACATTGTTCACTTGCAGATTCTGCCTAATCCACTTCCATTTGGGTTGATGTTGTAACTGTCCCAAGTACTGTCTACATTTTTCACTCTGCGCATTGCGATATAATTGTTACAAAACAGATCAATAAAATGCACACACTATAATGTTTTAATTTACAAAACTCCTACATGTTTCATGCCTCACTGGCCCATCATGGAGTCCAGTTGTAAAAGCAAAACTTGTTTTGCCTGTTGGGCATTAATGAACTTTATATTTTTGACTCTGTGCATTGTAATATAATTGTCACAAATTTTACCAACACAATGCACACATTATAATGTTGTAATTTACAAAACTCCTACATATTTTGGGCCAGTGTGGTATATGTTTTGGGCCACTGGAGTTTTTTAAATTTAAACATTATGGTGCATGCATTTTGTTGGTCTAATTTATAACAGTCCTAAGTATTTTTCAGACCATCTCTTCCAAAACTGTTGAACCTGCTATTGGGTGAGCTGCCATCTAGTTAGCCTGTTTGCTGCAGTATCTAAGGAACATGGTTCCGGAACAGCATCTAATGATTCTCCAATGCCCTGCAGTTAACACTAAGATCATTTGGATTAGGTGAAATGGCTGTCAATGGCCAAGAATTCAAGCAAGTTTCAATATGTGGCAAGACTGCAATTCTCCACAGTTCATCAAGAATGTAACATATTCCCTGCAGTTTGGAGTACTGGTTCCTAAAACCCCTTTCAAATGGTACTTCAGCATTAGATTATTGCTTCCCACAACTTGGTATGACGTTGGGCAGATGGTACATGAAATGCCATTCATATCTTGGATTGTCTATGAGATCCTTAACAGTTCAGTATGCTTTTAGGAAATGCTTCTTGTAGTATCTTCCTTAGAGGAAATATTTCTTATAGTTCTTTCCTTAGTTCCTTATTTGCATGAACAAAGCTGGTTCCACAATCACTGTACATGTGGGATGGTTGCCCATGTCTACTTGTTAATCTCTAATGCAGCAAGAAAGGTTTCTGCATTGGCATCATTAACTAGTTACAAATGAGTTGCTGGAGTAAAAAGCATACAAATAACACTATATAACCTTTGAAGATTCGATGACTCCCTCCCATCACTGGCTTGATGTTGACAGAGCTAGTACAATCCACTCCAAAATGAGAAAATGGTTTTGGATGCTAGAAATCCATCATTTGTTGGTCATTCACTTGTTTCCTGTGGCAGTGGCAAATCACACACTTGTATACTAGTGAGCATATGGCATTTCTTGCTCACATAACCCAAAACTGTTGCTGTAATATGGTGTGCAGCAGCTGCGGACCTGAAGATAATCATTTGTGTGCTCTTGCTGCATCAATAATTTTGTGAATCTGCTGTGATTATACAGGGCATTTCATAATGTACTCTGGGATTACAAAAATTTATTATAGGAAACCCGTAGGTCATGTATTTATGAAACCTGTACAGATAGAAGGAACTCAAAATTTTTTTTCCAAGTAAGTTGTTTTTCATCATAGCTCACATTTCTGCCACTAGGCGATGTGAGTGTACGTAGTGAGAAAATGGCTGCTCTGGGAGAGAAGTTGTTTTGTGTGTTGGAATATCACATGAGTAAGTCTGTGGTTACTGTGCAATGTGCATTTCATGCAAAGTACGCAAATGACCCGCCTACAAGACCTTGCTGACCTAAAGCCACAGTTCATTGCAGCAGTGAAGAATATCGATGCACACATGTTGACGCATGTGTGGCAAGAACTTGAATATCGCATCGCTGTGTGCCTTGTCACCAGTGGTGCA
>Ga0131853_10005141_pt1 | contig 23569 bp, 12 predicted proteins | sample TergutLab28metaG_FD_92764 | JGI IMG/M metagenome (GOLD analysis project Ga0131853, IMG submission 92764) | Labiotermes labralis P1 segment gut microbial communities from Petit-Saut dam, French Guiana - Lab288 P1 (version 2) (version 2) | ecosystem: Host-associated > Arthropoda: Insects >...
AATATAAACCGAAACATGTCGGAGATTTTAACTATTTTAACAAATTAAAGTTTTATAGTGTCATTTAAAAAGTGTGCATGTGTTGGTGAATATATATGAATATATGTGAATATGCACGGTGAAGAACTGAAAATATGAAGATATGAAGAGGCTTATGAATGTCGCTAAACGTAGAACGAAGTAAAGTCAGCTTCGTGGGACTTGAAGGTAACCCTCTATCACCTATATCAGCATAGTTAACTATATGTACGGTATATATGACGTAGTGAAATATGTTGATGAATAACTGATATAAAGCTGATAGCGTCATCAGGAAGGAAATAATGCTGAACATCTATTCCCTTTGAAACTGGAATATAATTCATTCAGACATTTTTCTTCTTCTGAGCCGACAAAGAACGGTAACCATCGAATATTCTGCCTGTATAGAAATCTCTTTAATACATCTGCAGGTTAAAGTTGAAGGTTCACTCTGTTTTTACTCCGTGAGCGCTGCGAGAACCAACCCCGCCCCCAGATACTGCATATATTTCATAACTTTCTGTACAAATTAATGGAATTTGTTGAGAAATCTCCAATCCCAGCCACAGTTACAAACGAAATTGTAGTTTCATGATATTTGATTTCAAATATACATACTTCGTAATAATTCGTTATGAAATAAGCGTGAATGAAGTTTAGCAATATTAAGATCGTATTCAGGCTATAGTGTTGTGAGTTCTAACATAGTATGGGTTTGTAGGTGTTTGCCAACGGAGGAACTCACTGCATCAGTTTTAGCTACTCTGAAGATGGAGACAGTAGGTTTCCCCAGAGGGTTGGTAATCACGTGCCTTACTACACGATGTAATAACATGGAAAGGCACATTCAATTTCTAAAGTCGTGAAGAGTTCGTATCTGCAAATTATTGTTGGTTTCATAAATCTCATCTGCCGCTTGACCTGCCCTGAGGATGGAAGAATGTGTGCGGGTTTCTTCATCATCGGTTGTCACAGACTTAGCCACCATAGCTTAATTTTTAGGCGCGCTGGCAAAATTGCGAGAAGCGAATACTAGCGTCGTCATGTCTGTCCTTCTGTCCGCATGGAACAACTCGGCTCCCACTGGATGTATTTTCATGAAATTTGGTATTTGAGTATTTTTTAAAAACATTTTGAGAAAATTCAAGTTTCGTTAAAATCGGACAAGAAGAATTTGTACTTTACATCAACACCAAAATGTACATTTATGATCATTTTTGTAATTGACCAACTTAGTGCACAAATTCTTGTTTTATAATAAGTTTATTATATTCCTGTACATGTTTCGAGCACTATTGTGCTCATAATCAGGAGGTCAATTTGTATTATACAGCATCTGGTATCATCACACTCTGTAGGTCGGACGGCCACCTATAGAGAGTGACGATACTAGATGCTGTAAAATACAATTTTGGCGTCCTGATGATGAGCACAGTACTACTCGAAACATGTAGAGGAATATAATAAACTTATTATAAAACAAGAATTTATGCATTAAGTTGGTCATTTACTAAGATTATTCTGAGATGCACGGTCAGCAAAACATCAAAATTTATGATCATATCTCCCTCAATTCTTCCTACAATGAGAAATGTTTCAGAGGAAAGTTGTAGAGAAAATTGAAACATATTTTATTTTCAATAACTTTCTCCCGAAAATCATTCTGTTTTTTGAGTTAATTTGGAAAGTTGTAGTAGAGACAGACGGGCCACTTATGACAATATAATACGGCGCGTGCTCATTGCTTGCTCGATAACTGAGCCTACAGACACGCACTAAAAATATGTAATACTTATTGCTTTTCCACTTCAACAACGCTTGCACGAAAGCGCCTTAATGTTATGCACTAATACACTGTCTATCTTGTTTGTTCTTCCATGAGTTAGCTCGTTGTTTGACTACGAAAAACCTGGAATTGTTTCCCAAAACGAGCGAGCCTGGGAAAGGCAAGCTGAAAAAAATGTGAAAACGTCACACATTACGTCAAAACATTGACGAACTGCTCTTTTCATAACAAACCTACTGACTTCTAGTCCGCATTTATTTCCTACACCTTTGCTTTTTTTTTCCGTCTCCCTGTCTATCTTTCGATCATCCTCTCTGACTCTCTTTGCATCTACGTTGCTTTCAATCTTAGTTCCTTTCTAAAATTCTCTCTTTCCCTCTTTCTGGTACCGGCAGTGAGTGTTATTAATTTTTACGAACATTTATCCGCCTGAAGCAGCTGGTTTGTGTAGTCACAGAACGCAACCACTGGATATCGATGCTACTGAGATCAACAAATCAACATACAATGAATCCGTAATACACCGCTACTCCACCTTTACCTATACTGTAGTTTCAGTGAAGGATGCGCTCTGGTGTGTACAAAGATTGGAATTCCTCTTTACCCAACAATGGCTTTGATCTTTCAGCTCACGGGACCTTAACCTTTGCCGAAACGCATCTATTGTCTGCCTGTCACCTTAAAACAATTTCTTCTGATTTTCCGCCGTCGCCTACTTCCCTCGTTTTCAGCATGCAGCTTCCTAGATTCACTGTCTGTATAAATAATGACAGATCTATGTTTTCGTGTTTTACCTGAGACTTGTACAAAATTTGTAATTTGCTGGTACATTAACCTTCATTATACGGTTTACCTTCACTAACTGCTATGTACCGTTCTTCTACAAGTCTTCAGCAGCCCTGAACGTAATGAGTTATGATATAAGAGAAGGAACTTATCCATATCGGTAACATCTTACATTAGTAAACTCACGTTTTTAGGAAGTAGTATTGAATACTAAAGTAGGCTACTCCTATTACAAGTGTTGGGCAGTTTTATAATCGACAGTTTTTCGACCTACTGAAACAGTGGATTATGAATTTGTGTGGTATCCTCAACAAGGTCAATATCAAGGCTTGCATTTATCGTCTTGGCAGTGTAGGAGGTACGAGGCGGTGCTAAAGAACGAGACCCTGAGCTCTGTAGCAACTTTCATTTACTTTGATTTCTTATTTTGCAGCACGATGCAGATGGTAACCTTAATTCAATACTCGGGAAACAAGCTAGTTTTATGAAAAGTGTACCTTACATTTACGCCTGTCTCTATACATTTTGTTTATTGGTTACCTCTGAGAGAATGGATAACATATTCTAATTAAATGTTCATCACGGCAAGCTTGTAAATTCTGTGAACACAGAAAAGTGAGAGAATGTGAGAAGGGGGCCGTGAAGAAGACATTTTGTCCTAAGAGCATTAAGTTGATGGGGGTAAAATTTAAATGTTTGTTCTTTTCGCTCCATGAGGGTATGTAAGGAGAGCAGAGATATAGCTCGACTAATTCTTAACCTCGGCATTAAATGGAGGTAAATATTTAACTTTAGGCTCCGGCCGCTTTAACCCCGGAAAAATTGATGGGGTGACCATTACGTGGGAGGATTATTTGACCACAGGTCCGGTTTAGAAGTTCTGGAGTGGAGAAAAATCTCCTCCTCTACGGGATTCGAACCCCAAATCGTCCAGCCCCTACCCTAGTTGCCACATCGTCTGTGCTACTCTGACAGAGGAGACTTAAGAAAATTACCTAAAGACCAGCTTCGCGAATTTTACTACAAACCAAATATTATTCAGATCACAGTCTTAAGGAAAATGAGATGGGCGTGGCATGTGGCACTGATGGAGAAAGGAGAGTTACATGCAGGGTTTAAGTTAGGAAACCTGAAGGAAACAGACGACTTAGAAGACCTAGAGGTAGATGGGAGGATAAATTTAAACTGAGTCTTAAATAAGCAGGATGAGAATTCATGGGCGGTGTTCATTTGACTTCGGATAGCGATGAGTGGCGGTTTGTTTTGAACACCGGCACAAACTACCCTTTTCCGTAAAATGCAGGGAATTTCTTTACTAGCGAAGGAACTATTATCTTGTCAAAACGTGCTCCGCCCCATGGAGTTGGTGTTTTAAAATGAGATTACATTAGTTTTAAACAGTATTTCATTAAGTTAAATGAATTCTAACAAATAATTAATTTTCGTAGCATATAATTAAGTTTCATTTTACTCTCTTTCATTGACCTATCTGGTAATGCATTTCATTATGTCACTAATGCCTGTTTTATATTCGAGAAAGATTATCTTCACTTTTTCGCATATTATATTCCGTAAATCTGTTTTTTTTTTAATTTGAATGCTTACCTTTTTAATTCAATAGCTCACAAAAGTTGTGCTTGCACACTGTAATGTTAATACAATGGCGTGTCTGTAGAGATGGAAAAAAATAGTTATGGCAGAAGTTGGATCTGTAATTGGATAAGAGGTGCGTGCAGAAGAGCGCATTTCCACTGTTTTCAAGCTATTTTCTGTGCCATTCTACAGTGTTGGGTGCTAATGGCAAGTTAGCTAATGACTATTGAAATTCTTCCGTCAATTGACGTTGTCTTTCAAGTGTCTACAATTACTGTACGAAACACAAAACGGGAGTAAGTTCGTCTAAGCCTCAAGAATGTGTCTGTCTTTAAAACCTGCTAGTAAATAAGCAGGTTAAAATAGACGACTGCTTTACCTTGCACATTAACGAATGATAAAAGAAAATTAGCTTTAAGATTCGCAAAATAGGTGTGAAGCTGAGACAAAATGGTACCATTCAGAGTGAAAGAAACATAAGGGAATGTGCAAAAAGATTAGGAAAAATGAAGGTATGAGGAAACGTAGGCGTAACGCTCTCATCGTTGAATTCAATTATACTCGTAGCTGTCCTGCATCTTACACCCTTCACGATTTTCACTCATGCATCCCGCAACAATGGAAAGAAGAGTTGCTTCGTGATTATGTACTTCGGTAGACATGGTGCAGAACAACACCCGCGGTGATGGACCATTTTGCTTATGATGGAGAAACAATGTACTGTCAATGCTAACAATTCGCGGGTCTGTATGCTGGTAACTGGAAAATTTCTTACAAATAACGCCTTATATTTTATAAGCATATCTATAGATAGTGACTAGGCTATTGGCCACCAGTGAATGGGTGTCCACTTAGCTAGAAAGGCAGTGATTTTCCTGTTCGCAGCATTGTACTGACCGATTCTCTATCCTATTCCTATCAAAACAGTAAAGGAAGTATACTCGTATTTCCCAAGGTAAAGCGGCCAGGTCTTGAAACCGACCCCTTTATCTTCATCCAGCGCCGAGATTAAAGTGCTTGAAACTACCCAACCACGACCTCATACACCTTCATAACATCATTCTTAACGAAGCGGTGGGACGACCTTTATATTTACCCTACTTTTTGGTGTGGTGTGGCTGGACGGTCCGGGATTCGAATCCCAGTGTTGAGAGACTTCCTGTGCCTTTCAGATCGGTCCGAGGCTCACCCAACCTGCTGTACAATGGGTACCAGTTCTTTCAAGTGCATAAATTTGCCTTGGCGTGGTGCTGACAAACCACATTTTTCTAGTGGCTGGTTGCGGATGGATAGAGGCTCTAAACTTGACTCCACCTCCTCTCTGTGCGTGCATAGGATGTCATGGGATGAACTTCGTTTTTTGGGGGGGGTATGTTGTGTTGTCTCTGTGAATTGCTAAGAACTGGAATGTAGAGTCAAATAAGGAAACTACTAGAGACTAATGAACTGGAAATGATGTAGGGGGAGAATCGAGCGTTTCCCATTCCAAAGAACACATGTCCGAATTCAGAACTTTCGGAATAGTGAGCAAAAGTGCTACTCATTCGGCTTACATATTGCTGTGTTTTAATTATGCACTACTGCGAACACTGATGTTCCAGCCTTATACCTACGTACCTATGTTCCAGGCTTATACCTACTTTCCTATGTTCCAGGCTTATATCTACGTACCTGTGTTCCAGGCTTATACCTACGTACCTATGTTCCAGGCTTATACCTACGTACCTATGTTCCAGGCTTATACCTACGTACCTTGTTCCAGGCTTATACCTGCGTACCTATGTTCCAGGCTTATATCTACTTACCTATGTTCCAGGCTTATACCTACGTACCTATGTTCCAGGCTTATATCTACTTACCTATGTTCCAGCCTTATACCTACGTACCTATGTTCCAGGCTTATACCTACGTACCTTGTTCCAGGCTTATACCTGCGTACCTATGTTCCAGGCTTATATCTACTTACCTATGTTCCAGGCTTGTACCTACTTACTTATGTTCCAGCCTTATACCTACGTACCTATTTTCCTGCCTTATACCTACGTACCTATGTTCCAGACTTATACCTACGTACCTATGTTCCAGACTTATACCTATGTACCTATTTTCCAGGCTTTACCTACATACCTGTGGCTTGTGCGGTTTCTAATAGAAATGATTACATTGCTAGGAATACTTCCTGCTTACGCACCACATCTCTGCACGTAGTCGGCCTGCTTGGTTTTGTATAGAATGTCAGTTGCGTTTGTCTGAGACGTGGAGGCTTTCTGACATGCGTGCATTGTGATTGGCGTATAGATCTTAAGTAATTCCCACTTATTTACGAATAATTTATTCCGTTTTAGTGCCTTTATTTTGTAAGGTTACATCAATTACACATTGCCGAAAATAATGACTCAATAACCAAGTTTGCCATAAAAAAATTCTCACCTAGGAATGTAAAGTTTCTTTTTAAAGTTCATTTTATAATAGAAGCGGTTTCTAGTTGCGAGTTGTCAACAAAGAGACTTTCTCTTCAAGCGGGATAAATCTATGTGTTTGTAACGTGGAACCAATCACGCGCAATCAGAGTAGCGCACTGAAGTAAGGGGTGTGGCATTTTATTGTCTCTTGTTAGAAGTTGGCTTCCCGGTAACGCATTAAAATCTCCGACTGTTCAGTAACTTCAGAGGCCTGACACTGCAGGTAAACTTTCGCCAAAGAAAGTTCAGTGATAACAGTAACACGCAATTGATGAAGACGGCACCTTCGTATCATAAAGATGGAAAGCAGTATTCATTACTCTGCCGTCTTACAGCCATCACCATTAAACTGCAGCAAGCAATTTAATCGAGCTTCAGAACGTTTAATTCCATAAGAATTTAAAGACGTAAGTTTAAAACGGCTGTTACCAAAACCTATAGTTGTTTAGCGTATATCGTTGAGCGTTAGTCGAGTGTATAGCAATCCAGATTTATATTATGGATATCCAGAAAAGCGTGTTGTTTTTTTAGCTTCTTGTAGCTTTCCTCGTATCCTCCAAATGCTGAGACAGTATCTTAAAATAAGCCACAAATTTTTCAGTGTCTTTTCCAAATCATTAACACTATCCATTGAATGCTACAAAATCAGCCAGCTGAGAAAGTGTCAGTTATTATATCAAGAAATAGCAGTGTTTTGTTTATTATTAGCAAAACTCCGCGTGTTTTTTTTAATTTTTAAGCATAATTTTTTAATTTTTAAACATAATTTAATTAAAATTATTCTGATTTTATTTAACAAAATTCTTCAAACTACACAGGTTATGCTTTGTCTGATGAGACGTAATATACAAACAGAAATTAGTAAGCAGTTAAGAACTTGTACCGAGGTGGTCGAGACCTGTTTGAAACCAGCTTGCTGTCTTGGCAACAGGCAGGAAAACTCATAAAATTCAGGACATGTTACTGATATCAGAAAGTGAAAATTCTAAAGAGCTAGAGCGATACCTCTCAACCGACCTGCTAGTTAGCTTTTCAAAGAGCTAGAGCGATACCTCTCGACCGGCCTGCTAGTTAGCTTTTTGCAATTGATACGACGTAATTTATAAAATGGAAAATCTAAGTGTGATATAAGGAAAGACTCGGCTGTCGGATTTACTGTATTGTAATACACATTGGCATTCGTCTTTTGTGAACTTTAGTTTCGTGATCCACACCTTTGCCCCGTGTAATAGGTACCGAGAGCTTTTCCGCACGAGTAGAAGCTGCCACAGCGTGAAGCTTAACTCTCCTTTCCAACCAGTACATCAACAGAGTACGGTAGATTCCACTCAACTTGTATTGACAGTACGAAATAACGCAACTGTTCTTCGCTCACGGTGTCCGCGAAGTAGATACAAGTACCCAGATGACATTGTGTGATTAAATTTGGCGATTATCTTTGAAGTACTTATCTTACTGATTCTCAGTATCTTGGCTGCAAGTTTGTGTGGATTCAAATGATAAAAGGGGGTAAGAATTATAAGTGCTGAATTACTGCACAATTGTAATGAGGTGGTCGTAGCCAATTTGAAGGTAAATAAATGGTATTTGTGGGCCAAGAGAACCATCAGTAACGACAGGCTATGCCCCAGCGAGATTCGAACTGACTGTTTCCTAAGTGCAAGTGACAGCATTGCCGCCACAGTACAGTGTGTAGAGGTCTTTCAATTACGAAAACACAAACCAAACTAAGACATACTGTCTTAATCTCATGGGACTGCTAGGGATGAGGGAGGAAGCAATAGAACGTAGATATGCTATATATTTCGTCTAGTACAGGGAATTATTCTCCAGGACTGTAGTGTCAAGAGGGTATTCTAGACTTCCCTGAGATGAGAAATCCATTCACGGCCGCAATATTCAATTTATTTGACAATCGAAATGCTTCTGAAATACAGAAGAGCAATGCGCTATAATATTAGTAACTCTCGGCTTGCAGTAATGAGGTGCTTTTTCCCTACCACAATAATTTCTGTTATCGGTAACTCAGCTGCATCACTTATCAAAACAATTGAGGTTTGTAATGAGGAAATAGAGACGGTTTGTCCTTCCATAGAAGCCCCACCCGACAAAGGATCTTTGTTCTCTCAGGTGGTTTGTAAGTTTTCGTAGAAATGAAGTGTGGTGTAGAATAAATGCCTAATGTACACCACAACAAAGATTCAAAAGCAGAAAGTAATAAATCTTTAATCTATTAGTACCGGAAAACTGGAATAATATGCTTATATTAATATATACTATGTTGAAATACGCCTGGAATTCAGTCAGTAACAGAGTCCCAAGTGGTCACGTTACAATCGAATCTATGTACTATTGAAAATCAGTAGTTCAAATACTCTGAAGCAGAAGGTAATTCGAAATCTTTTAACAGGACACGTGACCTTAAAATATTTGTGAATAAGCATTTAATTTTAATCTGTTAAATTAAGGCTCTTCGGGTGGTATAAACGTACTGTTTCACCGTCACACCTACAAATGAAGGCACTAGTTTCCTCCGAAAAGTTTGTAAATTTTTACCAATTACGCGGCTCTACACACAAATTGTTCAGTGTTCTTTATACCACTTCCGTGATAAATTCGTCTCACATAGGCCTATTTCTTCACATATGACAAAATTTTCGTCTCATTCATTCAATTAGCCTACGTAGGTAACTATTTATTTGTCTGGTTCTTTGTTGGCTTTTTTATTCGTTTGAACGGAAAGGAAATCTGTTGCTTAAGGCTAGCACCAACAGATTGCAGCAGTGAATTTCATCGCAATACAGGCTCCAATTGGTATTATTATGTCGACCATTACCGGAAAATCTACATGTGAATAACATAGCAACAGCACCTGTTCGGTCACACTGTCTCTAAGGTAAACATATTTGAAAGGGGGGGGGGGGACTGGTTTCGTTGTGAATTTAGAAAACAGCGCGAAAGGAGAATCCGATCAAATAGTAATAGAGAACAGTATTGCTGTTTTGCCGAAAGGAGAAGAATTTATATTTTGTTATTACTACTGTTATGCTTATTCCATTAAGTTGTCTTATGGATGAGTTTCCAAGCTCATCGCCTGAATACGTAGAGAAACTGTGATGGCAAAAACGTCCTCCAAAAGTGTAACGTAAAATAGTGGGTCATTGGAAGAGAAAATAATAAACAAATCGTCTTTCACAATTCGGTGTTTATAATCAATCACCATTTAGTGCAGCATGTTTCGGCCTTAATACCGAGCCATTATCAGGTGTGTAAAGGTAAAGGTAAAGTGATCCTGTTACAGGCTCGGTGTGGCCCAGAGGGTGGGTAGAGGTATAGCTCTACTCTTCCATGACCGCGGCACTAGAAGCGGGTGAGTGGTCAGCAGCACGCCCCGGCCGCACTTTACCCCTGGGAAAGACCCGGTACCCATTGTACAGGAGGCTAGGTGGGCCCCAGGGCCGGTCTGGACGGGCAGAAAATCTCGTCCCCACCGGGATTCGATCCGGGACCGTCCAGCCCGTAATCAGTAGCTATGCCGACTGAGCTACCGGGCCCACTCATCACACTACTAAAAACACCTTGAGGAAAAATACTTTTAATTCTTGTTAGCAATGTTAGGATTATTTCCTCCTGACACTAGTTTATTACATGGTTACTAGGGGATTATTGTGTCATACAGGTCACGTTGTTTTTTATGCCATTCACTACACGATATCACCACAGCAATACTATTTTACCAACATCATATCGAGGGTAAAATGAGACCTCATTCTTTACAAATAATATTTAAATTAAAATGCCGACTTACAAAAACGATTTGTGTCGTTAATTTGCAAAAATTATATTCTTTATCAGCGGACTGCTCACTCTAGAGCGGACGACTTCGTTGCTGCGTTGATAATAATTATGCTGCCCGCTCTGCAGTGCTCAGCCAGGCAAAACAAACTTTCTTTTCACTTAGGCGTGCATTTAACTGAAATGATTTGAAATGATTCGGTAGACTGTTTCAACAGGTATCTGCATTATGTACGGCAATATGAAACCGAATCACTCTGTCATTGACATTTATGTGCATCGGAAGTAATTTCACTGGCTGAAACATAACTCCGTGGTTGTTGGAGCAAAGCGAAATTTGCTTTGCAAGTAATATCTGTGTCAACTCTCGCCTTCTGAAAAAGATCTCAGAATAAACCAAATGCGCTCTTCTCTACTAGAAGAGAATCCGTTGCCTTTGACCTACATTCAACACACCTTCATCTGTTTGTGGTCCAGTATCTCTTTTCTGTTTTACCGCACTCTCTCTGTCTCTTCCTTCACTAACGGGAAACTTGATGAACTGGTATTGATTCATGTGCGAAAATGTGGTGGCATTCACAGGCAGGCTGATAGGATTCCTCGGCACTTACATGCGAAACCAAGGCACAGATATCTTGAACAGGAGTTCCTTGTTTGCAATTAAATTATGAGAGACAAAAGTTTGTAATCGAAATTTAGGCGATCGATTAACACAAATTAAGTCGTTAGTTGATTGTCACGTCCTACCTTGTTAACTTGTACTGTATATAGGCCGAGACAAGAGTTTCGCATTTATACAATTAAATGTTCTGTGATAAGCGAAGTGCTGCACAGCGGAATTACGTTGCAAATGTTTGCCGGTGATTGTGTCAATTCAGACAGCAGTTATTAAATAGCGTTTCTTACGAAAGCAGACTAAAGGCAAAGTTAGCCCTTAGAGACTGCATGGCAGAGTATTTCGCCCTTATGCCTTGTATTCAGAAGGTACTTGGTTCAAATTTAGTACACGGTTCCTTAGATCTTTGCATTCAAATTTCAATGTCGCTGCGTTTGAATACCAACTACTTACTAGGATGAAAGACTGTTCTGAAATAGTAATAGGCCTAACCGTGATGTATTCATGAACGTGTAGTGCACCGACGACGGCAGAAAGTGAAGAATTAAAAATATTTGCAGTGTACCGATGTCGGCATTGAAGTTTAAAGTCATCGGTATACTTATACACTACAATACACTGGACTTGTTTGTGGAATTACCTGGTTCGAATTCCAGTTGGCATTTCTGATGCCACTTTTCAACAGTCTCTTGTGACGCATATTAGGATAAAACTTACAGATCATACTATTGTCCTTTCAATTGCTTATTTGTTCGCCATAATTTTATCCAATTCGCCACCATAGGTGGAGGAGAAATGACAACGTTTCTGATAGAATTTTAAAATGAGCCAAAGCCCAATCATTTCAAATATATTCCCCCACATTTCATTACTGACTGGTACAAGAGACCCTTTGGAGTTTGCATTACCAAAGGACCCACTCTCATCCCACTGTACAGTAATCAATCACCGAATTTATCCTGTGCCTAAGAACTGTGCTTCGAATTGTACGGGAAAGAGGAAAGAATTAAGATCGAAATCATCATAATTTCGACTCAAGGCGCAGCCTATATGTGCTTGAATGGTCGCCTTTGTGGCCCGACCTTTTAACTTCCATGGAAGAGCTCCGGTTATGTAAGACTGCGTGAATCCTAGAACACTTCACGACATGCCTGGAAGTCTGCATGTCATTCAGTGATGATATATCAGTTGCAGATTTTATTGAGGGAGAATGGGAAATAAAATTATTTTGGACGGTGAAATGTAACGTTTATTCCTAGTCCATATCTTGTGGACTGTTTCGTAGTATTTTCAGATGGCCAGTTGAAGTGTCTGAGGATAAACAGAAAATGACATGAATCACATTGACCCAGCAAGACTTGAATTATATTTTTTTTTATAAATGTAGGTCAGTGGCATTAATACCGAGCAATGCTGATGAGTTTTTGGATAGGGCAGTAAAGAGAAAAAAATGTTAGTCCTGGAACTCCAAACTTTCTAACGTACTATGAGAATATTTCAGGAACTAATCACTTATTCTATTGAACTGTTACTAGCCAAATGTTTAATGCATTGTCGCTTTGGTAGAGGACTTTGCTGATAACTTAATTTACCCTACGTTAGGTACCGGATATTCAATTTTGCTGTTATAAAAGCTTGTTTTCTTTCAAAGTACTTTCTGTTTTGTAAAAATTTCCCCTTTCTTATTTGAGGCTGTGCTTCACCTTCCCTCTTCGTTCAAACGTTTTGGAATTGCAGCTGTATGTTTGTGTAAGCTTAACTTAATGTGCTCCATAGTATTTTTGGCAAACCGAATGGGACAAGATTAAATAGAATTAAGAAGTAGACGCCAGAAAAACAATAGTAAATGTTACGAAAATTATTTGCGCGAGTCGCGTGAGATCCTGACAACTTCTAATGTGGAAGATCAGAAATCGCCGTAATTTTTTAAACAGATAAATTAATTTTATGTTTAGGGTAATGAAATTTCGGATTTTCTGGAATTTTGTACTCTTTAATGACATTAAGATCCATATTATCTTCTACAACTACCTATTTAAGTTTTTCTGTAAAATCAGATTTTAAAATCTTAATCTAATATTTCCATGAGTTATTCTTCTAGGGTAAATATAGTGACGATGTACGAATTTATGACGGTCCGGGATCGAAACCCGGTGGGGACGAGATATTTCGGCTGTCCAGACCAGCCCTGAGGCCCACCCAACCTCCTGTAAATTGGGTACCGGGTCTTTCCCGGGGGTAAAGTGCGGCCGGGGCGTGCTGCTGACCACCTTCTAGTGCTGCGGTCGTGTAAGATTAGAGCTATACCTCTACCCACACTCTGGGCCACACCGGGCCTGTAACGGGATCACTTTACCTTTGTACGAATTTATACCCTAACCCTCAAAAAATTATATGTAATGGAAGTCAGTTAATGGCAACGAAAGTAGGCAAATCTACTAAAATTCAGGTTCTGTATATTTTCCAAAGGCACCCTTTCCACATGTTGACATCAGCTTACTTCATAACTACATCTATTGCTTTATATTGCTTTATGTGCAGTCATACCTCCAGTGGTTTATTAGCGTTTGTTCTCTGTGTGAATATAACAATTTTTACGGCACAAAAGCTATATAAGCTGGCTAATATTTCGTGGCTTCTGAATATTCACTGCATCAAATCGTCAACTGCGACGACACGGCTCTAAGCTATAGAAATTCATTCTAAGGGAAGGTACGCCTTCATAAGACAGTGAACGTATTAATGGATACTTAATTATTTCAACACGGTTTAAGAAAATCACGAGCAACATGCGAATATTTTCTTTCATCTTCGGTTTCTTCAACGTAAATGCATGCTAAGAAGAATAGTAATAAATGAGCAGCTTTCTCATTGCAACGCAGGTTGTTTTAATTAAACCCCGTATGAAACGGTGGCGCCAATTGAAGTTGTACAACTGCGTGTCGGCTTACAAAAGTCATAAGTAATAAATCCTTTTACTGCGTTAAGTTTTAAAAACCTCATGAGAAGTTTAAGCACAAACCGTAGTCATGGACAAGATATACAAGGGTGCTGATAAGTCCTTAGCCCGACCAGGAAGGAAACAAGCCAATGTTTCTGTCAGAATGGCGTGAATTTCTTTCGGCGCCTTGCCTTGCAGGGCAGGGGGGGGGGGGACTTGATGACAGCTCGCGTCTCGATGTTGTTGAAATCGCGCGCGTCCCTGACATGCTTCCGAGCTTGTTTCCTTCCTGGTCGGGCTAAGGTCTTATCAGCACCCCTGTATGCGTGTATATATATATATATATATATATATATATATATATATATCTTACTCTATGGCCCTGTTTTATTTATTATAAGCCATCTACAACATTATAGTTTTTTGTCTATCTTTTGGAATTTCGGTCGTCCAGACGCAATACCCTCTGTTGTGGTAGCCTGTTTTGTTCGTAGATAAAAAAAAATTAATAGAATAGAGTATCTTTTGAAACTAGCTACCTCTATATTGGTCACGTTTTACCATTTGAACTGCAGACAGCTGTGCCGTATCACTCTTAGACTTCACCAAATGCCTGTTCCATTTCACTTAATTAAGGTACTTTTAAATGTAAAGTACAGAGTCATGCATATTTAATGAACCACCTTGCTTTTGCAATTAGGCACCTTAAATTGCAGTACTTTCGAGTGGGTGGCGGAGAGCGATGTTCTTTTCATAGGGAAATGTTTCCTTTTTGTGAGATTTTACTTGTAAAATAGTGACAGAAAGGAACTGCCTGTTGCATGTTGTCACTCGCTGGCAGTATGGCGTCTGAATTGTTGTAGGTGGATCTTCATTTGAACAATGACAGAGAAATACCCAATGTCGAGAAACAGTGGTCAGCACTGACTGCCGAACGCCATATGTAGTAACTGAAGAATAAAATACAACTAGATGCCACTTATTACTTTATTATGCTTATGTTAGGCTCAGCATGTTTCGCGCACCATTATGCCCATTATCAGGAGGTCACGACGATAGCGTTGGTTACCACATAGGCCGTCTGGTTCTCGAGTTGCTGCTGATTGGGAGTTAAGTGCAGGCAGGATGGGTGAGTGTCCGGACGGAAGGCTGTAACAGCTCGAAACATGTTGAGCCTAACATAAGCATAATAAAGTAATAAGTGACATCTGGTTGGATTTTATTCTTCAGTTATGAAGATGATGCACGGTCCAATACACATCAAATTCGCCATATGTAATAGTAGTTAGCACCCAACATGCAGCGGTGGTAAACACCATTTGTAGCACTGGTTATAAATAACTGCCCAAATCCATGTAACGAAATTCTTTATGAAAAGGATTAACTAATTTCCATGCCTTTTATAGAATCCGAAGTTTCATTCGTATGTTCACAGGTTTCTGTTTCTAAATCCTTCCTCGAGCCAACTGAATCCAACCTTGTCGTCACATGATTTTCTGTAAGAGTCAGTTTGATATTATTCCCATGTCTAAGCCTAGATTACTTTTCTTTAATTTATTAGTTTTGTACACTACCGTCATCCCCAACAGCCTTACTAGCCCTTCCCTCTTCATTCTCCTCAAGTTTTTCACCGCGACATTTTTTGTGAATACTTTCACATACGTGTTGGCCGAAGAATTTCATGAAAATTATAATAATTGCCTTAAAGAAGAAATCAAACGCTAAAAAATGCAGCGACCAACCCTAATCAGCCTTATCGCACATGCATCCAAGATAATAGCGAGGATACTTGTAAGGGGGAGAGGGTACCAAAAAAATTGAGGGCTTACTTGGAAAAGATAAGTTTGGATTTTTCAAAGAAAAAGAATAATAATATGGAAAGGACTTTGGACATGGTTGAAGAATTATGTGCTTGCCTTATTGAGTGGCATACAGCATTTGACCGTGTAAAATGGACAAAATTAAGCAGATCCTGAAGGACAGTGGAATGGAAATCAGTATGGGGAAAACTGAAGTAATGAGAACCTAAAGGCAGCCATTTCGAGTACACACATGGTATATCAAAAACAACTATTTAGGTACCATGATAACAAAAGTTGCATGATGTGAACCATGATATTAAATCCAGAACTGCCATGGAAACAGCAGTATCAACAAGAAGGAAAATCGTTTTACCTGCAAATTGGGCTTAAATTTAAGGAAGGAAATAATGAACGTTTAAGGTGACACACCCCGTTAGTGTTAACAAGTCAGAAGTGTACGTATGAACACAGTCACACAGAACACTAGTTTTATCCATTTATTCACGGCATAAAAATTATATCTTCATAGAACGTAAATTTGGTAGTAGCGGAATATACCAATTAACGTGTCCCAATTGTAAAATGAAATATACGCGTCAAAGTGGAAGATCTTTTGAAAACGGTTTAAAGAATCCTTCATTTTCATTCAGGAACAATAATTCTATTTTCCAAATTTGTCCAAAATTTAATTGGGGTTGGTCACTACCTTGAAATACGTAAAATGTGGTGTATGAGAAAGATGGAGTACATCAGTTGGACCGTTCGTGTGGAAAATGAAGTATTACTTAAAGTGAAGGAGGAAAGGAACATACTACATACAGTAAAAAGAAGGGCGGCTAAATGGATTTGTCAAATCTTGCTCAGGAACTGCCTTCTAAAAGAAGGAAGGATGTAAGTGGCGGGAATACGAGGAAGAAGGCTTTAGCAGCTACTGGATGGCCTTAAAGAAAAGAGAGGATACGGGGAATGAAAATAAAAACGCACTAGATCGCACTCGGTGGGGCACTTTCTTCGGAAAAGTCTGTGGACCTGTCATAAGACAAACTACAGAATGAATCATTTACATGGCTCCAGGTGATGATTATTTACTCTTCTAATTTTGGGTCTTTGTATTGTGAAATAGGATTGTTAAGTAGAACTTGTGACAATGGAACAAAAAGTAATTGCACTTAGGTGAGAATTGTGTGATAAATACGTTGAATGGCTATAGGTCTAAAGTCAAATTAGCTTAATTCTTTACTGCTGTAAGCCTGTGTGAATTCCATGTATTTTTACATACTGCGTGAAAGGAAAGCAGATTCATATTATTACTTACTCATCTAAAGCGAGTTGCGGTTACTTAGAGAATAAATAAGCAGGCGAAATTTAAAGAACAAGTAAATGTCCGGTCCTCAGAAGACAGCATTTGAGCTTCTTCCGCGTCCGTTTTACTGCGTACAGCTGTTTGACTGCCGCAAGAGAAAGTAGACCGTGACAGACAGTCAGACTACGAAGAGTAAGAGATCCGGACATGGAGGGTCGCCGCTTGACCCCCACTGGGAACAACGCGTTCTCGGGTTCTAATTTACATGACCTCAGTCTTGTCATGTCGAAGTGGGTCTTTATCCCAAGTCTGCTTTTAAAATAAGGTGCTCGCATATTTGTGAAGCACTGAGCGTAGTAGTGATACAAGGTGTCCGCCAAACTGTAACTCAGATATGCGATCGTCTGGGATTTTACGCAGCGTAGAATGGTAGTTTGTTACAGACGTTTCGGGACAACCTTTAAGTTGCCCCGAAACTTCGGTAACAAACTACTATTCTGCGCTGCGTAAAATCCCAGAAGTGGGCGTATCTCACTGAGTAAATTAATTGAGCTATAACGTTTCAGGAAGTGCGTTTGGAACACCGGCTGCTCTGTCTTTCTTTGTAGATTTTTTCACTGTGCTAGAATAATTGTAGGACAGTTCCTTGAACGAGGTCACGAACACTGTCTCCCATCGTTTGCAACTAGTGTGATACAGTAAGCTTCATGACACTTGAAGCTACGTAGCTACAGACATCCCGACATGAATTAATTACCGATAAGGTGAATGAAATTCGAGAAGAATCACATAGTATGAAGGTTATATTTTTTTTCTTATAAGCTCTCGACTGCTTAGTACGTCAAAATAATCATATCTTTCACATATTTCAAACTACACTGTGGCCCTGTCCCCTCAAATTCAACGTCACTACCCAAGCCATACTTAATATTCTCAAAAAATTATCTCTGATTTTTAATAATTCAATTCGAACCATTTTAACTACGGAAATTTTTAACACTCTTAGAATGTTAGTGTAGTAATTGCGTCATGAATAGTTTAGGCATTAGTGAGGCGAGTATTTGGCTGTCATTCACAATTTGATCGCAACGCGTGGTGTGTGTGTGTGTGTGTGTCGTGATAACGGATATGAAGCAAGTGGGTCGACTCAAGAGATGCGAGACTAGCAAATCGCTGCACTTCTTCAGACTTACATTGGAAGAAGAGCAGCTCAACAATGTTCGAAGTTTAAGTACGTATCTGCACGTATAATCCGTAATATAACGCCCATGAAGAGTAGAGATTTGAATGTAATTACAAATTCTTGTAAACTTTGTGTTTATGTACCTCGTACCGCTACTTTTCGGGTTAATTTCGACAAGTATTCCTGTACTTGGTCACAATCCCACTACAATGTCACAGTACCATCAACTTGACGGGTGGCAGATCCGCTTGATATACGCCACTCAGCTCTTCCTTAACTCAGTATTTCACATTTCATTCGCTTTGGTATGTTGGTCTGCTGTACAGGTAGTAACACTACTACACTGAAAGAGAAAGAGATAGACAAAAAAAAAAAAAAAGAAGGAACATCGGTGCACTTTCTAACGTCGATCATTCACCCTTCTTCTCACACCTTCAACTTCACTTTCTTCTTCCAAATTCGATTAAAAATGTATTAACGATATAGAACGATTAATTACAGATTTTACACGTCTGTTCTTGTAATGTGGAAAAATTGATATCGGAAGAAATTGCTTCGCTGTCCTTGCTACAGTTGTGTTTATGTTGGACGGTCGTCATTGCAGATATTCACTCCGGCGACTTAAAAGACTGAGCCCAAGTTTGCTAGTGATCGAATATATTGCTACCTTATGTGACGAAAGTTAATGGGTTGAATATATTTCGAAAGGGGACAAAATAGGGGAGGAGTTAATAAAGGAAGGAAAGAAGTAACCCACAGAAGAGGACAATCATTTTAATAGAAAACACACCCTTGTGAAAGTATCTTTTATAATAAATTACTTAGTCATTCTCCAACAAGAATAGGGGGGGGGGGAGGTTCAAATTGAACAAACCCATCGTGACATCAGCGTCTCTATCTCATTGGTTATTACAAACTCGCGGTTGTGATTTTAGTGATGAACTTAAGGCAATTTTAAATGTTGTCCCTATAAAACACGGTTTCCATTGGCTTTCATTGTCTTCTGACGCCTGTGGAATTGGCGGCGCTGAGCCATGATACGGACTTTCCTGTGATAGGTACAGGACTTGAAAAAGGTGAAAACTTACAACAAAACGCTAATATAAATTGGATCGAAATATAGTAAATTATTTTTTCTGAATGTAGATGCGTCCAATGTTTGAATTAACGTAGTGGAAGGATTGCCTGATTTAAACAGGATTTTTTCTTCGATGTTTTCATTATTTAGGAGCCTTTGTCTGCTTATGATATTGAGAGCTAAGTTACATTTATCGGCACATACTTTGCGAGAAATATTAAGGGGAATAAATAAATGCAAACTAATGTCATTATCCGAATATTGTATTTGCGGGCGGCTGTATGATTTTAAGTCCCCTGCATGAATTAGAGGCAACGCACATATTTCCGATAGTTATGCTCAGAAAAATCGCTGCGGTATGTAATATTCTAAATAAGTTACCTTAAATTTAGTAATTATGTGTATATGGGGATAAAGTGGAACGTTAAAAACGCAAAATATTTGAATGTCAATAACATGATATTGGTCTAATAAGAGTTCTCTTCAACACATAATACTCTCTACACTAAATTTAACAAAAACCATTTATTAAAGTGTTAAATGACGAATAAGTATATTTTAGTTCAAATGGGAACATTTCCTCCCTCCGGCCTACTCCCTCCCCCAAAAACTGAAAGAAAAAAGAACTGTCATACTTACAGTTCGTTGGCTTCTCTCGCGCGTGTTGTGTCTCGATGCTTCTGTCTCTCTCGCGAGTGAATGTGCAAGAACTGGTGATGTCGCTGCGCCGCCTGCACCTTGGTCTCGGCAAGTAAGGCCGCTGGTAAGGAGGAGGAGGTTCTTTCTCTACTTCTAGAAGATTGTTGTAAACGCTGCGAGTGTTACCAGGCGACTGAACGACTACGACCGACTTGGTCACTCCAGCGTCACGAGAAATTAAAACTGTGGTCCGTGCACCATACACGGCTCCGTGTAGGTCACGTTTATGACAGGTGGTATCTGCTGTGTTTTGTCAGCTACGCAGTTCCTGTTGCGGGACGTAGCATTTTATTAACTATCTCTTATAGTTCCTTACATTTGGCCGGTACAACGAAGGAGAAACAGACCAATAAAACTTCTCTGTCAGTAATTCGTTTTGTTTAGTTGAATTCTTTCAGCCGCCCAACACAATGTATCCTTAAAGACTGATGGAACCAATATTTTAAACAGCCAGTTAGTGTCTACAGTAATGCACGTAACAAATACATCCCAAACCCTCACGTTCCATGTCTTAATCGCTTTAACGACATTCTTCTGTCTATGAAGAAGTCTCTTCCATTCAGGCGTCCCTAATAAAATTCTGTATGCATTCCTTTTCTTTCACAGACTCGTGCTACATGTTCTGCACACCTCAGCCTCCTGAATTTTATTGCCCTGATAGTAGTGATTGTCAGTACAGGTTTCGATGCTTGTCTTGGAAAAATTCGTCTTCTATCCTATTAATTTCTTCTGGCTATGGCCTGGACGGTCCGGGGATCGAATGCCGGTGGGGGCGAGATTTTCCGCACTCGTCCATACCGGCCGTGGGGCCCAACCAGCCTCGTGTACAATGAGTACCGGGTCTTTCCCGGGGGTAAAGAGCGGCCGGGGCGTGACGCTGACCCCTCACCCCTTCTAGTGCCGTGGTCAAGAAAGAGTAGAGCTGTACCTGTACTCCCCCTATGGGTCGTACGGCCTGTACAGAGCCTCAGTACTTGTACAAGGGTGCACTTTATCCTATTACTTTAATTTTATTTTGTCCACGCATTAATGGATAATAACAAAGTGCCTAAATTATTTTATTTCCAAACCAATGAGTTATAGAGACAGAGTTCTGAAAGTTTAAACCTGATCAGTGACTTAGTGTGTTCTGTAAAGGCGTTGCCTTTTCCTCGGAATATCCAGAACAGAATGGCCGAATATACACAGTGTAAAGAACTCGAAAGCATGTGAACGGAAAGTGTCATATTCTAGATTGAAAAAGTGTTGCCGCATTTGCCTGGAGAGATTTTATAAAACTACTGTTGACCTTAGGATAATCGGTGTTGCAGCCAAATTCAAGACGGTCATCTGCGGAAAACAGGTCAATTCTGTGCCGTATAAGGCAGCATGTTGGGTCTAAGCCACCAAGAACAGAGAACTACTACTACTACTAATAATAATAGTAGTAATAATAATGTAATAATAATAATGATAGACATATAAGGAGATAGGCAGATGGATGGATGGGTGGTTGGGTGGGTGGATGGATGGATAGCATCTCCACCACAAATCACACACTGTAAGACCCGACCACAAATCCCGACACTGAAAGGGGAGGAAGTCTGTGCACTAATTAACTGCCGGATTCGTTATTCATCTCCATTCACTATGATTATGTTGTCGCCTGTGGCGTCAGTAAAGCTGTCACACGTTTCATTATTCAATTCACGTTAATTGGTAACAGGAGGCTAGAGAAAATAACACGACCAGAACAGAAGCTTCGTAATTTGTACTCTTCAGCAAATATCATAAGGATGACAAAATGTAGGAGAATAAGATGGGCGGGTCCAACATCCCCTGTAGAAGAGGTTAGAAATGCGTAGGCTGTACATTTTCACACGGAACAATGCAGCTTTATATTTTCGGGTTTCGTTTGTTTATATAAGTTGTACTATACACGATTGTGAGGGTGTTGCAACGATGAGAATTGTAGTCAGAAAACCTGAAGGGGGACTACCAATTCGGAGATCAAACCTTAGGTGGAAAAATGTTAATACGACTAATTAAGAATTAATGTGTTTTCGTATGGACCGGACTCATCTGGCTCAGGGTTCGTTTTATTGGTAGATCCCCGTGCAAATGGTGATAATTCTAGTTTCGTAAAATAGGGTAATATATCGACCAGCGAAGTGACAGGCACCTTAAACAAATATTCTGTTTCATGTAGTTATGTAATACACGTTAATTGGAAAGGTAGTCTTTTCCTACTTAATTGTCCCACATTCCTCTCTTTTCCGGTCAGTTGAATCCTTAAGAAGAAACATTTCTCAGAAGATGAAAGTAAGTAAATTGAACTCAAAGGCTCGTTAACTTCTAAAACATTACTTTAGGAGTTTTGATATAATGCTGATAAATGGACTTTTCACAGCTCTAAATCTTTATTCGATCTAATTTGCGGTAGATGACATTAGTAATATCAGACATTAGTAATATCAGACCTGGTGACTGGGTAATGTTCTTGTCTTTGACGTGAGCATTTTTTGTATAACATCCATTAATTAATCTTCGCTTTGAAGACACAGATAATTTTCCTTCCCCGACTTCAGCTTCAGGTCTTTCTCTTGGACGTCCATTGGAAGGGTTTTGCATGACAGACGCATCGTCTGTTCTTAGTCAATATTCTGACGGCGGGACTCTGTAAATTACATTATATGTATATTATAGTGTATGTTTTGTTGCATCAAACGTATTTCAAACTAATTAATCGCATTATTAATGTATATGTGATTGTCGGAACATTATATTCTTGTTGAGCGAATGAGAAATTTTTATCAGGAAGAACATTTATCTACAACCTCGTCCATTCAGTAGATGTGAAAGTGATTAAACAATTTTATGTTACTATATTTTAAGATATTACCGCTTGTAGTCATAAACTGACTGACGTTTCGGAAGATCGTGATAACTCCACCTTAAGTCTTCTACCTTGAAACGGAGGATGAAGGATCTGGAGATATGTGGATAAATTTCTAATAGGCTCCATGCCAGTGCACACAAGAAGACTTTCATCTACGAGGATCGTACCGAAAGTCATGAGCAACACTTTTTGGTAAAGTAACATGCTTTATTATTGACAAACCAAATACACCACCTTTATCTACAGACATTTCTTTATTTTTCCACATAATCGCCACTTCTTTGTACATATTTCTTCCAGCGTTCTGGGAGTTTGAAAATTCCCCTTCTGTAAAATTCCGGTCCAGCCATCCGAAGACACTGACGCACTGCTTTCTGAATTGCCTCCGTTGTCTCATAACGTTGTCTGCGCAGCTGATCCTTCACAAACCCGAAAAGATGGTAGTCTGTGTCCACAGTCACGCGCGTTTCGTCTTGAATGATCTCATCCACTCTCTCCTTGTAGCGTTCAGTTGAGGCTGTTCGAGGGCGACCGCTCCGAGGCTGATCTTGGATGCTCGTGTTCCCATCTTTAAAATGTTTCACCCATCTTCGAACACTGCTCGCACCCATGCACACACTTCCATA
>Ga0131853_10005142_pt1 | contig 23568 bp, 13 predicted proteins | sample TergutLab28metaG_FD_92764 | JGI IMG/M metagenome (GOLD analysis project Ga0131853, IMG submission 92764) | Labiotermes labralis P1 segment gut microbial communities from Petit-Saut dam, French Guiana - Lab288 P1 (version 2) (version 2) | ecosystem: Host-associated > Arthropoda: Insects >...
CCACGTTGGAGGGAAGTAGCTGTACCAGTATTATGACCTGTACCGGAGGTTGCGGTTACAGTTTTTAGTTCTCCTGATGATGGGTGCTGTGACACCCGAAACATGTAGAGTGACTTTGCAGTAAATAAATATCTGCATACTGTTGCATTTGGTTGGATTTTTATTAACATTGAATATTGTACGAATTTTTAATCTCTCCCATGTCTGCTACGACTAATGCCAATCGAAAACAACTTATTGTGCTTAAAGCTTAAATGTCTGTCATCCCCACTGTGTGTATGAACTAAATGTGGGAGGTGTGCAGTAGTCAAACACAACTGTATCAAGTGAGATGCTTATAGAATGTGTAGAATGTGTAGATTGATCCTAGGTTTATCTTAGAGGAAACCTGATGATGGCCGAAAGTGCCGAAGCATGTAGTGGCTAGTTTATAGTCAATAAACATCGCACTTGATACAGTTGTGTTTGACTACTACACACCTCCCATATTTAGTTTTGAATATGCTGTTTCTTATGAGATCAGTTCAATTTTTGTTTGTAGTTTTTTCAACGACGATGTCGTTGGCTCAAAGTATAGAGCGTCGAATGACTGAATGATATTGAAACATAAATTTGAAAGAGTATGGTCGGAAATATCCTTGGCCCAATTTAAGGTGACATTCCAGCATTTGCTACAGGGAAATTGGGAAGACCATGTAATAACATGTAAGGATAACCGGTTTTTGGGGCGACATTCTAAACGGGGGTTTTCATAACACGTGTCAGGCGCGTTACTGCGTAAGCCATCTTGCTGTGTCTTGGTAATGGAATGCATACACACAATTTCAGCAGCTTAACCGCAGTACCACTGAACTACGGATCCAGTCATTAAATGCGGTGCATGTAGATATATTTGTATAAAAATCACGACGTATATTCTCGAATAATAACTAGTATTTTCCTCTGATTTGTTTCAGAACATGGAACACCGTGTCCTCCTTCCGTGACCTTTGAACTACAATGCCGCTGACAACGCAATGAAGGCGGAAGTGATCGGGTGGGTGGCCACAGCCGTCGGAACTCCCATAGTGATAGTGACACTATGTTGGACACTCGTGATCTTCCATTGTCATCGCCATTACTGGCGATCAACGGACTTGCTCATAGCCGCCATCTTATCACAAGGTGTCATAAAACAAATAGGGACTTTTGCCTACACTATTCTAACTTTACTCCAACTGTTAGATTCAAATGAAGCATGGTGTTCTGGAATTGTGTGGCTTTTAACCTCAATTCATATCCTACAAGCAGGAACCCTTGCAACACTCGTTTTCTCACGACTGCTTGCTGTTCGGTCGCCGCTGAAATATCGACAAGCTGTGAAACGCACCCATATCGTCTACCATCTTGTCTCACTCTCCGTCCTCAGCTCTTGTATAGGTTTAGCGGCAGTCCTGGCAGAAGGTAAAAACGACCATGAATTGGAGGAAGTAACAAATTCAACAGTCAGTACATATGACCAGCAAATACAGCACTGCAGTTTTCTACCTCATGAAATGGACCGAAGGTACGCTGTTCTATCGATGACACTGCATTCATTTCTGGACGTTACGTCGCTGTTTGCTCTAATTATTACACTTTTCAGCTGGTGTTGCCTTTACAGGCGTCAGAAGTCTAACCTTAGCGTTTCCCAACCTTCAACGATAATACCAAGTAGTGGAAATCAGAAAAGAAAGTTGCTGACTTCTTCCTCTGACTTGTCAGCCATGTCAGATATATCTCTAATTTCAAGCGCACGAAATGGCAGCTCGATAACACAAAATGGCGGTAACAGTAGTAAGGACAAGAGTGCAAATACTGATATGTTGCCTGGAAAATGTACAACGAATGAGAGTCAACTTATGAATGGCTTACTGACCTCAAATTTAAGATATATGGATAGTGGTGACGGCAAATTGCAACTGAAAATGACATTTGTACCGCCTCCGCCAAAAACTACTAGTCTTGATGCTCTACCAGCTCTTTCTTGCACTAGTGGCCTTAGCAGCATTGTTAAATCTTCAAGTGACGCGAACTGCTTCCTACCCAACGCCAATAGTGCGCTGCATACAGCATTTCCCAATTCACCCGGTCCAGTCACCGGCTCTCCCACTGACAAATCAACGGACACTTTGACGTCCTGTGTTGCCGTCTCCAGTTACAATCACACTGCACCTAAATCTCTCACAAATAGTGGCTCCAATTACGAGACATACGACCGAAACTACGTGGCTACTGGTACCGGAAATACCGAAGATGGATGTCGCTGGACGTCGGAGTCTTCTTACATTTCTACATCCACATCTTCCACTAACAGCAGAGCCCCTTGTCTTGCGAGGCAGACCTCCAGAGAGGAAGGAGTCATGATGGGGCATGAGGATCTTAGGCTGCCGTCAGTGATCTCCCTGGTAGTGCTGTGTTACGCCGTTAATCATCTGCCTGTACTGGTGAGTTTACAAGTTTATTTAGCAACATTTTTATTGTTTAACTATATAACATTACTGAAAGACCCGTTTTCTTGTGTCGTTTTGAAATCGTGGTTTCCGAAAGACATCGCAATTTCTGTTTCGTTATCTTCCAGTGCGACACCCTTTTTAAGGCAGTGCCCTGCCATCAACTAGTCGAGTGATGCGGGTACTGTATATAAATATCCTTTTTATGCATCATGATCAATTCAAGAAATATTAAATGGGTGGGGAGTGTATGAAAACTTCGATCGGTAACCCTGGCGGGATCAGGTCATTAGCAAGACATATACTAAATAAGGTGTTTAATACGGAAATAAATCTTATAGAAATGGAGTTAGAGGCCTTGGATTGCATTTACGTGGCCCCAAACGGAGACTAGAGCCAAGAATTTTTGAATATGTTTTCAGCTCCATGATGTTCATTCCATGCGTTTTTGATAAGGGATTCGCGACACTAAACCAACAAATTGCACAACATTGTTTCTTAGATATTTGTAAAACAGTATTACACTTAACATTCAAAAACAGGAAAATGTATACATAAACTCTCTGTTACATAGAGTTTATGTACACATTTTCGTATTCTTGTATAATGGCCTGTTGATGGCACACATTCAGGCCGAACCTATTCGCCAAGTAAAATAGGACTGTAAACTAACGTGTTGTGTGAGACTGTGAATGATTATGAATATATTTGCTACTCAGACGACTTCATTGACGACCATTATGTTTAATTTTTAATGGATCTGCTTAGCTTTTTGTTTTATTTCATGCTGCTAATCGGTTAAGAAAACTGCAGTAAGAGCCAACGTATTCCATTCTGTCGCCAGGGTGATGGCGGCATGAGTTCAACCGTAACATTGTTAACCACGTACACGTACCAGAATGCACGGTGTTTTAACTCAGATGACCATAATAAGTATAGCGCACAGATCTTTATGCGCTTACCGTGAGACTAATAAATCAAATCTCTCTGTATAACTGTGCGTTGAATTCACAATTTTCTCTAACCAAATCCGTTATGAGCCCGCACGGTTTGTTGAACACAAAATGAGAAACGTTATGTCTGCGTGACCATGGAAAATTGAACTTAGCTGGCAGTGCCATCAAGGACAATCAAATGTACAGTAACTAAGACGCATTTACGAAAAGAACTGCAGTGGGTTCAGATTCCTCTGTAGGCATGGTTGTGTGTTGTGTAGGTAGCGGCCTCTGCGACGAGCTGATCACTCGTTCAGGGGAGTCCTACCGTGTGTGTGTGTGCGTGTGTGTGTGTGTGTGTGTGATCTAGAAACCTAGGCGGCCTAGACCCTATTTGGGCTCTGACGTCAGAGAGAGAAAAAAAGATACACTTAATCACATTTTTTCTAAAGAAAGGGTTTTTGAAAACAGGGTTGTAATGCATGGAGCCACTCTTAATGAACCGTTGTTTATTGGCGTGAGTCTGTCCTTGCACTTAACACTGTTGTACCTGATGAGGCTGGTGATGATAACTTGGTTAGTGTTACTGTTCATGTGGTTCGCACTGTTGTCCCTGACATTAATTCGGTTCTTTTAATTTATCGAAACAAGATATCGATAGTAACATTTTAGTACCGAAAATATGAACAACTGGAAAGCATGCAGTAGTACTCCAACCATAAAGAACAAGACGTGGGAGTGATAAATAGAACTGCTACTAATTACCTTGAGGTAATGTATTCCTTCTTACATATTAGCCACATATACGCCAAGGCAAAAGCAATTCACTGCATGTAGTCAACCGACGACTACATGACAAAGACAATGTTGTGTACGTCGTGTCACCCTGAAGGGGCACATTATTGGTGACGAGCAAATTGGAATTCTGTGAGCCACTATTTAACAAACATGTCATAACACAAAGTTTTCGAGCCTCCGAAGACATGAATGGTGACAAAAAGAGGCAAAATGATAAACGTGCCCTTGTGATTGAGTGCAGAGCTACAAACACGTGTAGGGAGTACAGGAGTAAATGTATAACTTCTCGACATTAGATGGGATGGAGTGATCGGGTCCACGCTCCGACCTTTTAATATTTATATGATTTGTTTCTATTTTATACAAGGGCTCTGAATAGCCCAGAACATGTAGCGTTGAGTGGCGGGATGAAATAGCGAGTTTAAAAAGGAAAGGGAATTTTGCGTTCGTGACCTAGTTATACAGACATGTGACTGGGCGCACTGAAGAAAATCAGAAAAACAACTGTCAAAACAGTCGGCGTCCGGGCCGAAATTAGAGTCGCAACTTCCCGAATACAATTCAGAAGTGTCTACAGTCACATCACAGAGGACAAGGACCCTTTGTACCCACTGCAGAGTGGCAGGGGCCCCAGTCGATATGGGCGCAGTAGAAAAGTCCACAACGTCCTCTCTGTGCTGGGAACTGCTGTCCAGTTGACTGGTGGTTCTGTGAGTCGAGACTGAGCAATGAACTGTACCCAGTGCGGCAAGGTAAATTTCAGTTCTCACTGCGAATTTCATGATTAGCTGCTTTGTAAACTAAGGCTGTTACTGTACTAAGGTTGCTGCATGCGCAACCAAGTTTTATATTTCAAAATGCTACTTCCTGCCCCCAGGAGACTCACATGTGTTTTATATGAATCTCAGAACAAAGAGCGAATATTTCTCTATCCAGCAGTAACTGATCGGATTTATAACGGAAATGGACCCGCTACTGCGCGGTACGAATTTTATCTTAAACATAATTCAGGTTAATGTGGTTTTTAAAATGTTAAATTAATTATCTTTATCGTTGCACCGTGCATTTTGTAGTTTATTTAAGTAACACACCAACAAATCCACATATACAGTCTTTAATAATGTAAAATTTACAATATAACACTTAAAAAGCTCCTACATGTTTCGATCATACGATCATCCTCAGGGAGCATTCTTTGTTCCTTGCTAAAGTTACAGTTTAAAAACAAACTGAGTGTTTTTAAACTGTAACTTTAGCAAGGAACAAAGTTTGCTCCCTGAGGTTGATCGTATGATCGAAATATGTAGGAGCGTTTTAAGTGTTCTATTGTAAATTTTAGATTATTAAAGACTGTATATGTCCATTTGTTGTTGCGTTACTTCATTGTTAAATTAATGTTGCGTAGTTCGCGTTTTGTTGTATACTCGTACTTACGGAATTCAGGGGCTCGAGGAAAGAAATACTGATCAGTTCTTGATCCTTGTTACATACAGTGAAATAAAAATAAATAGGACGTGTTTGTATATTGTGTCTCTTGAACAGTTTAACGTAGATTAAATATGGTGTAGTAAACCTTACAGTAACGTTTTCAGTTTATTTTTGTTTGTCATGTTTCAGCCCAGCGTGTGTCTATAACATTCCCTGTTTGTTATTGCTCAAAACCTGAATTTGTTTACCGGGTTTCTCATGTCTGACGGAATGAGGTGAAACATGATAAATGCTAGTCAGTTAGCTGGTCTCTGGTACATTATCGTAGCCTGAGACCTCCTGAACACGATACAGGAGCGTTACCCACTGGAGGGCAAAGACGGTGAATATTAGCCTGTCTTCAAATAAGCAGGCAGCACTGTTCAGTTAGTCCTACGTAACAAACCGCTGATCGTGTCGGGCTATTATATAGATTTCAGATGACCCTAAGATTGGAAAGGTGATATATGAGGAGCTTAAGAGCTGACAATAAATATTTCCGTTTCCTGGGAAGTAACGGAAAGTGGTCTAATATAAATTTACCTGCCACCTCTCTCACTATTCTATATCTGGGGGCCAAGTAAGTCACTGTGCTACCGACCGTTACGGTTAGTAAAAAAATGACGGAACATGTCGAGGAGAGTAGCGCCCGTTGAAAGTAGATTTCAAACGAGATTTGTCGTTAAAAATTTCCCGTCGAAATTCCAACAGATTTGATTCTGGTGTCTCTATAAATGCTTGGATGCGTGCCTGACACGTGGACACGAGCGAAATGTGCTGTTGTGTAGAGGAACTCTCCATTCAGCATCACGCAACATGCGAGGCCCTGTAAGCGGCCAACCATATTCATAACTCCGGATGTGTCTGCCTTCTCCATAACATATACATGGTACAGATTTCACTTGCAGGTAACAAGAAGTGAACTATTTTAGATCGCACTTTCTATCCGGTGTAAAAATAATATAGATGTACAGTGCACAGTTTTTACTGTCTTATTGAGGCCACAACAACATGATTCTTTACGGACCTAATGTTTTAACTTTAAGCGTTTCTTACAGCAAGCATTTCCTGTCTTAAACTGTATCTTTCGAGGAAGATGAAGCCTCTTCAGCGACTTAGGCTTTCTTTACGAAGCAAAAAGGCCTTCAGCGGAGATTACTCTTGTGTCTCTCGACGTCGGTAGGTTACCTGGTACTAGAGCACAAATCTTTCATAGAACTTCATGAAATTCGGTATAGAAGCTCCTTGCAGAAGGTTGTCGAAAATGGGGGAGTTTTGTGAATATCGGCTCAATGACGGTCATATTTCACGTGTGGGTGTAAATGAATTTACACATGTAATTTCCGCATTTTATGGTAGAATTGGGCGAAATTCTGAAAAAGAAGATTTGCGCTTAATACTACCTAACAGTAACACGTTTTGTGAGAATCAGAATAGTGAAAGTCGTTTTAATGTAGGGCGTAACGGAAAATTTCATAATTCTGTACATTTTACGTCTGATTTCGATAAAAATTTGGTAAAGGAGATGTCCACAGCAAGTTGTCTGCTATTGTGAGCTCCGGTACATTGACTGCTCTTTCGGCGCCTTTGCTCTGCTGCAATCTAAACAACTAATTTTGTTTGCTGAGACTAAAACTTTGATGTATGGTAGGGACTGAACATACTTCATAATTACTTATTTCTCCATCGCATTATTTTTGACACCGTATTACGGGAATACAGGGTTTTGGTGGGGAGACCTGAGGGAAAGATTCCAGTTGGAAGACAGAGGTGTAACTGGGAGAATAATTTTAAAACTGATCTTCAGAAAGTGGTAAGGGAAATCTTGGGTTGGATTAATCTAACTCAGGGCAGAGACAGTTGTCGGCTGTTGTAAATGCGGCAATGAACCTTTGTGTTCCATAAAATGGGGGAATTTTTTGAGTAGGTGACGAACGGTTAGCTTCTCAGGAAGGAGTTATGAATATAAGAACATAGTTATGAACTCATTTGGGATACTGATAGCTTCCAAAAGTAATAGCATTTCAAATGCACGTTCTGTAAAAGAGTTCACGGTTAAGTTACTTTCCACAAAGTCATAAGATAAACGCACGTAAGCTCAAATGAATTTTGTAACACTTTCAAGGAGACGGTTATAGAACTCCAGAATAATGAAGCGACATAGGAAACATTTGTTATCTGCGTGTAAAACGCTGTTACGCTATTTCTGTTCTTATATTAGCAGTATAATAGGGTTGCATAACAGAACGAAAATCCGCAGAGACATGCAGTCTCTAGTCACGTTTTCTGTCCGCTCTGGTCACCCCAACTTTCGTTCGTGGCTGCATTTCAGTAAACCACACACGTAGCATAACAGTTCTTTAGTTCGTTATGGAGAAACCGAGAAAATATGCTAACTAATACGGCTTACTGGGGTTCAGAGTGGAACTAATAAAAACTGCAGAACATATCTGAGTGTTTGATCACATTTTCTGAAATTAAGCGACTTTCGGAGAAGCTGGGAACTTGAAGCAATGAAAAGCTGACACTTCTAAGGAGAGAGGTTAATTTCTCACGGTCGTAAACTTTAAAGATTATTTTCTCCTGGTATTTTTCGCCGTGGGCCCGGTAGCTCAGTCGGTATAGGGACTGACTACGGGCTGGACGGTCCGGGATCGAATCCCGGTGGGGACGAGATTTTCCGCCTGTCCAGACCGGCCCTGGGGCCCACCCAACCTCCTGTAAAATGGGCACTGGGTCTTTCCCGGGGGTAAAGTGCGGCCGGGGCGTGCTGCTGACCACTCACCCCTTTCTGGTGCCGCGGTCATGGAGTAGAGCTATACCTCTACCCACCCTCTGGGCCACACCGGGCCTGTAACGGGATCACTTTACCTTTTTTATTTTTCGCCACTCAGTCTGGTAGATATGTACCAACTACCTGGAGTAAGCAACTACTCCCATCTTCAGGGAATGAGATGCAATACACCGTAAAAATGGAGGCAAAAAGTTACTCCATAACATTTGTACCTAAATACCAGAATTCATGACGTAACGTACCATTTCCATTTATTGAATCTGAGTTTTCTTTGCTGCGGTGACTCTGGGTTAAGTAAGTCTGTGTACGAACTTTCCATCTTCGATGTACTGTGTGCGGCACAAACACGTTTCAGCCTTCATCTCCTGTGAAAGACATATGTATGTGTATGTATCATTTATTCCGATGAGATGGAATGTGGCAGTCAAGTGGGTGTCACCCTTCCTTCATACTCAAGTGTGTCAGCATTCAAATTACTGCCATCGAGAGGGGAGTGGGTGTAGCCTGTACAAATTACCGGGGCCCGGCAGTCCAAAAAGGGGCCTGGGGCCCGACGGTGATGCGTATGTTTTTGTCTGTCTCGGTTGTATTATCATATGTCCTCTGTACATACAAATTAACCCTTTTGTACTAAACCCAAGTCACTCTGCAACGGTCAGTCTTTACGATTTAGTGTGAAGATTTTTTGACGGTCCGCCTTTGCTGGGCCGGGAGGGGGGGGGGGTAGAAGTTTTTTTTCACGGGGGACCGAACCCTCTGTCAGGGCGCGCCCGTTTCAAATTTCCACCTAGAAACCGAATTGGCTGATAGTGTTCATGTTTTTAGTTACTTTCTGCAGGCAGGTACCCAGACACAATTTTGAATTCGGTCACAGTCGCTTCCTTTCACACTCTTACCCTTTGTGTGTTCATTATTCACCCTACAGTGCGGCGACACGTACTATCATATCCTGATTAACGTCACAGAATAAAACATAAATGTTACGAATGCCTTTGAAATATGGTGGTGTTAGCAAAACGATCTCCTGCCAGGCGATATTTGCGGTCCTCACAGCGGCTTCCCTGAAGTTACAAGTCTCCGCAAACTTCGGACCGATCAAATTGTATCTCATGAACTCTAGCACCTGTCTAATTGCCCCATATCAAATCTTCATCCGTTTCCTTATTCCTGATCACCATTAATGAGCCTGCTTTAATGCAAAACTCTTTTCGTCGGTTTGTAGGCGAAAGGGAAGTTGACCACCTAACCCCGCCTATCGCCGCCTCTGTAACTCATTGGCACGTTACGGGGTGACCTTTACCTTTATCCTTATGTTTGGCATCTGTGTCAGTTTTAGATAACTATTTTTGAGGTTAGGTATTGTAGAAAGTTTGTAGGCTTGTTTATAGCAAGATACGATGCACATTTACATAACTGCTTTCTCTCTGGATTTTACGTCATACGTCATTTGTTCCAAATTCGACCACGACATTGAAAACCGCCAATTTTCCTTTGATGTTTAACATGTTTTATGTAAAGAATGCTGTAAAAGACAAGAGCTTCGCGCTGTTTATTGCAACATTTAAGGACGATGTCAGCTTCTCTGGGAATGTAGACTGAGGGTGTTTGAGAATAGGGGTTCGAGGAAAATATTTGGGCCTAAGAGGGACGGGGTAACAGGGAGTGCAGAAAACTACATAACGAGGACCTTAATGATCTGTACTCCTCACCCAACTTTTTCGGGTGATCAAATCCAGAAGAAGGAGATGGGCGGGACATGTAGCACGTATGGGGGAGAGGAGCGGTGCATACAGGGTTTTGTTGGGGAAAACTGTGGAAGAAACCACTTAGTAGACACAGGCGTAGATGGGAGAATAATATTAAGATGGATCTTGAGGAAGTGGGATGTGGGGATATGGACTGGATCGATCTGGTTCAGGAGAGGGACAGGTGGCGGTCACTTGTGAATGCGGTAATGAACCTTCGGGTTCTATAGAATGCGGGGAATTTCTTGACTAACTGAAAACTGGTTAGCTTCTCAAGAAAGACTCTGCTACATGGCGTAAGTCAGACAGTCAGCTTCGCACACTTGAGTCATATGTCTTGAAATGAATGGAAGATGCTGAGTTGCAGACGCTGTGAAACGATGATGAAACAATTTAAGGCACTTTTTGTCGGACACTGACGAAAACCACGAAATTATCAGTGACGATATGTGATATACTGGTCGCAGTTCTGTATCTGGCACCTCCAGAACAGAAGTATTGTGCGTTATGGCTTGAGCTAACTTGCCGAGTGACATGTGTCACTATAACAGTGCTTGCAGGTTTTCAGGTGGGCACTTTTTGTGACCCCTAACCCTGGAGCGTGAAATTCCTAAACCACACCTCAATGTCCTTGTGTGAATGCATAACATGGGCTTAATGCTTCGAAAAAGAATAGGATAAACGGATAGAAGTAGAAAGTATAATTCTACAGTTCATTACATAATTGTCAATAGGCACAAAACTTCCAACGCCCAGACGGAAGGGGAACAATGCTATGAGTCAGTACAGTGGCGGTTACTTTCAGTGGCGGAGGTACTATGTCGCCGGGGCTCTCGAAGCGTTTTCGGGCAATATTTAGGATGTATGTGCCCAAATACCAGATTCCATATAAATCCGCTGAGTAGTTTCGGAGATGAAACACGGTGTCACATGTGTGCGCGGTGATTTGATGATCTTCATCCAAATCGCAGACGCTAACACTATGCGACTCGGACAAGTGAGATATTTTGTGCAAACCGTGTAGTGTTTTTCATGTAATGTTTCTGAGTTGAATTTGGAAAAATGCCCATTTGTAACTTTGGCCAGGTAATAGTTGTCGCTGTCCACGCCACGAAGGGGTATAGGAGGAGTAGCGGCATAGCTCCACTCATACACCTGTGGCATTAGATGAAGGTGCGCAGTCAATTTCACTCCCCAGCCACTTTATCCCCCGGGAAGGAAACCCATTACCCACTGAATACGAGGCTGGGTGGGCATGGACATTTTGGAGAAGACAACATTTCTCATGCCGGGATTTGAATCGTGCATCTTCCAACACGTAGTGAGTCACTACACCGACTAAACTATCCCGGCTGCGAACCTTGACCACATCATCACCCTCTATTCTTAAAAAGATACGTTGTAGTTTTCCTCAGTCCAACCATGTAAATTTTCCAGATGGTACCTCAGAATAGGCCACGACCGCTTCCTTGCACATACTCTTCAGCTTATTATGGCTCTGTGTAAGTGTCACTAATAATACGGTCGACGATGAGTCACAGAAAGTTTGGTAAATGAAGTTCTTTTGTAATAATAATGCAAAGTGGAAGATTAAGAACCAAGGCCACTGTCAAGTTGAAGGTTCTTGCTTGTTTTTTTCTCTTGGCGGATTGTCTGGTGGTTTCTTTTAAAAAATGGCCTTCGCATAATTACGAAGGAAAATGAAGGTTACGACGCACCGAGTCTCCAATTCCTGTACTTGTGCTGCAGGCCTCAGTAAACATGGGATGTCCTGAGTTGTTAGGGTCATCGCTGAGTTAAGCGAATGCGCACTTCATCTGTGTAGCGCACTGTAGCAAATATATGCACCACCAACTGTAACATTCAGAAATCTAAATTTTCCCCTCACGGTGCGTCTCAGTGTTGCGTATAATTATCACAATAAACAGCGATTATTATTATAAAAAATTAACCGCTTGGTCTATAAAATGGAAACACAGACTGTACTCTAAAGTAGAACTGAATTTCTACGCATTAATTAGACGAAACCTACACGGCTTTTGTTGGTTTTCCTCTATCTTCAAGCCAAGTACTGAGATGATTCACAAGTTGCAAGAAGCTACTGCACCGTTTTCATGTACCCATCCTTATTTAAATTAAAAGAAATTAATATCATTTACAGTACAGATAGATAGATAGAGAGATATAGATAGATATATACAGAGATACATATATAGATAGATATAGATAGATAGATGGATAGATGGATACATGGATAGATGGATACATGGATAGATGGATAGATGGGTAGATAGATAGATGGATAGATGGATAGGTAGGTAGATAGATAGATGGATGGATGGATAGGTAGGTAGATAGATAGATAGATGGATGGATGGATGGATAGATAGATAGATAGATAGATAGATGGATAGATAGATAGATAGATAGATAGATTTGCTTTTAAGTTCGGGGCCTCTCAGCCCCGATGTACCTAGGCCTTGATTAAGATGGGCCCTTTGTGCCCCATATCGAATCATGGGAGCCCCGCAGCCTTGCTGTAGCTCCAGATGGCCCCCAAGCCTAAACTCCTAATATCCTCGGGCTCCAAAGAGAAGGAGCCCAGGTACGCATGTCTGAGTGAGGCCAGAGCCTCGCACTCACATAAAATGTGAGCCGAGGTTTCCTCTCCCACCCCGCACTTCCTACACAAGTGGCTGTCAAGCAGCCCTAGTAGGTAGAGATGTCTCCTCAGGGTGTTATGACCCGTAAGAAGGCCAGTTACAACTCTGGATTGAATCCTATTAAAGGTCATAAATTTTGCCCTGGTACCCAGACTAGGTCCCGAGATAAACTCGCGAGCCTGCCTTTGGGTATAACCAAGACCTCGCCATTGGGCCCTGTGCTGGTTAACCAGCCAGCGACCGAGCCTCTTGTAAATCTCGCCTAGAGACCCCAAGGGCCGGCTCGGATCCGAGGAACCTCATTGCAGTGCCGCCCCTCGCGAGCCCATCGGCTATTTACAGTACAACTCAGCAGATTATTTTTAGAATTATTAACTACTCGTACTTCTTATCATTTCATATTATTCGTATCAAAAGGACGAGCGGGGAAAGCCTGGAAACCGAAATACTCTCTACGAATTTTATGCCTTTCCTTTTCATCCACTCGTACACTATTTCTTACTGACTCTATTTATCTGTCTGTCTGTCTCTGTAGTCAGAATACATTTAAAAAATTTCAGCAGTTGGCATATCTTGCAGTTCGATTCTCGGCTAGCGGGTCGGCTATTCTGATATATATATATATGACTTCTCTCAGGGTTATATTGGGATAGCATTTCAAAACAGGCCACAAGACAGCTACGGCCACCAGTACTTTAAGTTCAAAACCACAGACATCCCGTCGTTGAATATTATACTCCTCGCAATTAAATAAATTACGGCATTAACTAATAATATAATAAAATCCCATCCTTTTAAACAAGAGTGTGTAAGTGCTTAATTACCTAATTTCCTAACTTTCTTTATTTGTTTAACGTTTCTTCAAGTATAACCAACTAAGTTAACAGGGCAAGTTATTTGGGGTTTTATATTTACATATCTGCATATATTAAATTGTAATAAGTGCAAGCCTATGTAATTAAAAATAGATAAATGTTTGAAATAATACATGTGTGCATATTAATATAAGATCTGTGGAATATTCCTTTGGTAAGTTGGGTGGTTGTAACTGTTGAGGACCGTTCAGCGGCCGAAAGGTGCAGGAAAATAAATAAATAAATAAACAATAAATGAATAAATGCTGCAGTTATATCCTCTTGTGTGTACCACGGTAGCCTTGTATTGTCGTTATATGATTATGCACGGTGGATTATACTTCATTTTAAGGAAAAAATATTCATTGAGAAGTGCGAATTATCTGAAGCTTGTCAGTGTCTAGCGGCAATCACATTTTTTACGACACATTCCAGCGTAAGAGGCTCATATATCATAAGACAGAAGCTCCACACCTTTCATAAAAACCTAAGGCTTGTTTCAGCCTTTCCTTATCCCTACCCTATGCCATATGAACAAATCAGTCCCCATGCTTACACCATATTTATTTAAGATCCATTCACAATATTCTCATCGAACCCATTCGCACTCGTGAAGACTCAGCCAAAAATTATTCTGTGACAATTTACAACATTTTAAAGCCTTTCTCTATGAAATATTCTTTAATCAGAAGTAGGCCTAATATTACGATAAAACGTGTAAGTATAGAAAAGAAGTGCTACTTAATAAAATGAAGTAACACGAAGCTCTGAGACAGGTGTGACTTGAAATACAACAGAAAGTGCAGTCTGCTGAGGCGATTTCGCGTTTTATGCGTTCATTTACAGTGAGATGAAACCAACCAGATACGTAGTTATTTCTCTTGAATAAGTCACGTGCGATCACTGACTTCTTGTATTTGCGCCTGTCACAAGAACAGGCGCTTGCAGAAGGCGCCACTCGTTCGAGGTACAAAAAATTAGGTGTGCCAGTGTTAGGTGTGTCATAGAGATATCTAATTTGATATTTGCAACAATACTGACACGTAACTGAAAAATGATGAGCAGGAGAAGGGAAGGAACAGAAACTGCAGCCTACACGTACAGACGTTAATACAAAAATAAAGCTTTATTATCTAATTAACTCAAAAAGCTTAGTGCTATCTGTGACGGCGACAGCCGATTGACGGCCAAGAAATTCGCCGCATTCTATGTTACCCGAAACTACATTTTAATGTTCACACGGGAAAGAAAGAATAGCTGTTTAGAGGGGTGGAAAACTTTTTTCAAAAACCTAAGAGCCACCTCAAAAATTTAGGCGTCACAAAGGAGATATGAAGTAAGTACAGTTCTGAGGACCAAAAAATTCTGGAGGCCACGGTAAAGACCTCAGTCGCCCACGTCCACCTGGCGTCCGTGTTCTGGAAATCCCTGAGCTGTTACTAACAGCGACTTTGAAACATGGACTGTATCGAAAAGAAATACCAACGAAAAGAGTTTAATTAAAGCTTCGGTAAAAAAAGGGACACGCCTGTCAAAGATCAGAGAGAATGTTTTAAAATGAAATAACTGAATTTAATTAAACGAGAAGTAGAAAAACATTTCGAGAATTAATTGCAAGGTTTACATCGCTTGACATTCTGAACTGAATGTGATAAAATGAAACCGTACGGTACAATGTGTCAGAAAACTGTAGTAAAACTAACAAAACACGAAGGTAAAGGTAAACAGATGGACGGAGAGGAAGAAGGATGTGTTGAAATAGACGCACTTTAACAAAATGACCTTCATATAATCATTGTCGTTTCCCAGTGGCCCTAAATTTAACCGCTGCTTGGCGGCGACTGTTGACGCAAAACTAGCTATTCTTCAGGGACGTAAAACGCCAAAGTTTATTTCACTTGTTAGACAACAAATTCAAGAACTTTTCGAAATTTAATTAAATATTTTGAAACAGTCGTATTCACGTTTTGAACAACGTTGCTAAAGCAAAATAAAAGTGGATTAGAATTCTAAGTTTCCAAATTGTATAAACGCATCTGATGTATCTAATGTGCTAACATGAAGTCAAAACAAACCGGTCAATAATGTTCAGGTATAGGCGTCTGATTCTGAGAATCGCACAAAACACCTATATTTATTCTGTGAGCAAAACACAGAACCTATAATATTACAGAAGGTGTCACATACGACAGCCATATTCTTAAAAGGAGAGATGGGATAATGTAGATTGTTATAGGCCTAGTGAGTGGCTACGGGCATGGAAATCCAGCCTTTGATTCCGGGCAGGAGAAGAGATTTTTTTCTTCATCGTAGCGTCCAAACCGGCTATGGAACTAGTTAAGTCTCCTTTTCAATGGGCACCGTTAATTCTTGTACAGTAGGGTAAAGCGGCCGAAACTTGAGGCTGACTACGGACCCCCCATCTGATACCGAAGTTAAAATGGATGGAGCCAAAAGTCTGCTTCATTTAGGGAACGTAAAGGTAAAGGTAAAGTTCACACTAGAACAGGCCACGAAGGCCCAAAGGGGGAGTAGAGATAAGCTGTACTCTATCTTTAACCTCGGCGCTGGATGGGGTGGGTGGTCAACGCCACGCCCCGGCCGCTTTACCCCCGGCACTGAAATAAATTTAACTACAGTTCTTTACAAGGTTAAGGAATATAATATGACTTTCTGCTGAGAATGGAACGTTGTATGAATTACTGCATTCTGTGCACTATGTTTTTCAAATATACAGTCCTGTGTGTAGCATTTGAGTAGCGACTGTCAACAGTTTTGACTGTGCAGCTCCTGACGGTACAATGGTTCCTGAAGAAGGATCTCAATGAAAGCGATTGTGACCTCGTGCACGGTACTATGCCGGAATTCGCCTGAAGGGACTAGGTTCGTTTGTACTTCAACCTCCCGATGGATCTTCATGTTGTGTTATGGTCGTCAACAAAAACAGAATATTACCAGCAATATAATAATAATAATAATAATAGCAATAATAATAATAATTGTAATTATAATAATAATGTAGATAACATACAAACAAGTCATGAAAATGAAGTAAACATATTTTGGAATCAACAACAGAAAACGACAGACTCACCCCTAACAACACAACGGACATCATTATCCGTGATAATAAATAAGGAACACGTATCTTAATGTATGTTGAAATTTAAGGAGATAGAAATGTCGTGAAGAAAACAGCGGAACGGATTTTAAAAGATGAAGACTTTACAACAGAAATACAGCGCGTATGGGGTCTACAAACAAAAGAGTTACCGGTAATAACATCGGCAGATGGAACAATCTCAAAATCATTGGCAAAATACCTCAGAAACATATTCGGAGCGCATGAAATCAAGGAACAACAAAAACAACCATATTGGGCATTGCACACATACTTCGGGAAGTGCTAATATAAAAGTATAGACTTGTATCACGTGACAAAGCATTACTTGAAGCTCAAATTGAAACTATAGAATAGCTGCAACACTATATATATATATATACACACACACACACCCCCTAGACAGGCGGTTCTTTGCATGTAACAGTACGTAATTTTGAACATCCTCTATAAAGGTGATGATGATGATGATGATAATGATAATAATAATAATAATAATGGATATATTATTGACGCACTTATATGCTGATAGGAAAATATTTAAGCATAAAGCCACTGACTAATACATCACACTTCATTTCTATACACAACCGCTTAAGGAATTTTATATTCAGGGAAAGCTTAAAAGATGGAAGCTACTTAACACAATTGGGCATAGATGAGAGGATAATATTAAAAAAAATCATAGGGAAGCTGGTCTTCATTTTGTATACTGGATTTAGCAGATTCAGGAAACAGTCCAGAGAGAGATTTTATTGAAAATTTGAGGAATTTGGGGTTGCATAACAGCCGGGGAATACCTTGACGCTAAGGGCAAGAGACTGTTCTATGGAGATTAAAATCCGCAAAGGTTTTGTGCAGAACAGGATAGCGTGGCGGACTGTTGTGAACAATTGAATGGGCACCTTCAGTTTCCACAAAAGGAAGGGTATTTCTTGAGACGCTGAGTGAATACAAGCTTCTCAAGGATTCTGCTACGTGAAGTTAGTAGTACACGTAATGATTACTGAATTTACTGGACTAGTTTGCTTGAGTGGGGCATTCTGTAATATTCCCTACTGATCGCTGAAGCAAAGGGTAAAATAAACTTTACTATCTGGACAAACAGAGTGAAAGTAGCCAGTTTCTCCTACATGTTATGAGAATTACACACCGTGTCCAGAACACCACGAGTTGAAAATCTTTGGCACTTCTCTGGTCACTGTAAAAGAAGATTATAATTACACGCATTTATATATATCTTTACTACTTGTAACGCTGACAGTTGTTTCGTTGTTTTGGGTTGTTCCTCGTGACGACAGGTTAAGTATTTCAGCTCAGCGTAAAGAGAATTTGGCAAGTTAGAAGTTCCCTAATTGAACGAAGTTGAAGCTGGTCCTTTTAAGCTGCGTGAATGACAAATGTTTGTGGCGTGAGTCACGCAATACAAGGTTCACATTAATGCTAGCTTCGTTGCGTTACCCTTGGTTGGCGATAATGACTTTCCGCTGTTATAACAATGTTGTTGTGCGTTGCTTTCTTTTCTTTTTGAGTGCAGCCATACCAGTTAACAAACAGAATGGTAACCACTGTGTTTACTGTGAGCTTAATGATATGGTATGGAGAAAGTTGATAAGATTTTTGCAGTTATTAACATTGGCATGTGTATTACCGTGAAACACAACAAACTTCTAATAATATAATCAGTGAATATAACATGTTTCGGTGCCCGAGGACCATAATCAAGCACCAAAATACTTCATTTAAAACATAAGTTTACATGCATGTAGATTTTGATGACCGTGCGTCTCAGTGTATTTATCTCAGTAATTAATCAACTTGATGTACAAAATTTTTGTTTTACGATAAGTAGATACAACAACTAATCAGCAATTTATACGATTTTATTATTAGATAGACTAAGCAAACATAAATGTAAATAGATACAGTACCTTTCTAATGAGTTTAATAACTGGATAAACATAACCTCTACATGACATAGCATGTTTATAGTAAGTAATACACAGTAATCGCACCCGAAAAATTCACACATAAATTTTACTACTATTTGCTCATATTTATAGAATTATATTTTAGTAATTTTAGACCACTTACTTGTTTCAGTGTGATGATACCAGAGGCTGTGTAATGCAATTTTGACCTCCTGATGATGAGCACATGTGCTCGAAACATGTGGATGCATTAAATAAACTTATTGTAAAACAAAATTTTTGTGCATCAAGTTGGTTAATTACTTAGATAACGCATGTGGATGTTTGGAAGTTTGTAGATCTCACAAATTATTACAAACTGTTATAAAGTTGTCGTTGCATTGAAATATATATATTTGTTGGTTATTAAACATTTTTCGCTGTTGTTTATAAAACTGTTAAAATTGTGTTGACCGATTTTTTGTGCTTGAATACGTGGTCGGACAATAAAGTTCGCGAACTCATCGCGGTAAAAATTTCTACATACCTCATTGCTGAATACCACCGTGGTCGCCTTCTAAGTACTCCCCTTGGGAAGCTATGCACCGATGACAGCTACTAGTCCACCCTTCAAAACAATTTTGGAACTGGTTTTGTGGAATGGCCTTCAGAGCTGCCGTTGTATTACTCCTGATGTCATCAATGTTCATTTGCCTGGTGTATTTCGGGCGGGCGTGAATTTTCTTTAAACCTGTATTTGTTTAAATGTTTCTTGTTGACATTTGGTGTTTACTTGTTGAATTGCACTTATAGCCGAAGTTACTGCAGGTTATGCGTGTTTGGTCCTTGTTAGTTGCTTAGCACATTTTGTGTGATATCAGTTTACGTTCGTTCCTGTTTCTTTTTTATGTTCTCTGTACACTAGGTAGCTAATGTCACAACACAGCAGGATGGATTCCATTAAAACTTGAAATTACCGTTTCCTCTTCATAAAGTGAACCATTGCTAAGGACTGGACCATCCGGCTTTCGAATTCCGTTAAGGGCAACAATTTTTTTGTCTCTAAAACGTCCAGAACTGCTCCGGAGCTCATTCAGCCTCCTTTTCAATGGGTACCAGAAGTAAAGCTGCCGGGGTGTGAAGCTAACCACGCATCCCATCTTGTTTTGAGGTTAAGAATGAGTGGAGCTATACCTCTACTCCCCCTGTATGCCTTTATGGCGTGAACAAGGAAAAGTTTACGTATATATACATATACAATGGGCACCGGATCTTTCCCGGGGGTAAAGAGCGGCCGGAGGGTGACGCTGACCCCTCACCCCCTTCTAGTGCCGTGGTCAAGAAAGAGTAGAGCTACATCTCTACTCCCCCTATGGACCGTGCGGCCTGTACAGAGCCACAGTGCCTGTACAGGGTGCACTTTACCGTTACCTTAATTCTAATATTATTTCGTGACAAGTAAACGTCACGGAGGTCCTCGATAGACAATTTTGTCTAGCTTCCTGTTACTTTCTCTCCTTTCGGTTTAAGAAAATATCCTTCGCCCCTTGTTCAGTATAGGTGACATTAAAAAGTACGAGTATATGGCGAAGAACGTTTTACGACCCGCGTAGATCTGTGTACCTGCTTCTGTTGATACTGTCAGTGATGTGAACTACATATGTTTGTAATAAATTGTGATAACGGTACGTGAAGAACGCGTTTGGGAAATGGATGTAGCAAATTATTTCAAACTGGACTACGTGTATCGAAACTTTCCTTTTCTATTCTTGCGCATTTGTGCTTGTAACTGCCAGCTGTCCTGAGATTTTCGAAAATTTTTATAACCTAAGGCGTCTATTCCCAAGTTTTGTCCCGGTTCGGATATCGAAGGGAATTCCGACAATCTTAACGAAGTTTTTTTTGTGGCTTTCCTCAGTTCCTCCATGATAAAGCAAGGATATCTCGATACAGGTCACGAATTTTTTCTCCCCAAATCCTTTCAATCTCATCAAACGCGATCATCCTCTTCGACTCGAAATAAAAGCCAGAGTTGATGTGCTATAATGAAATTGCTGAAGATTTATTCTTCCACTTTTTAGGTTATGAAATTATCTGTAAGCACAGAGAGGGCTGTACTGTCTGACTTCCTGCTTTGTCGTTAAATGCGTTTGTTATGAGTCAGAATTCGTAGCAGTTCAGAAGAAGAAGAAGAAGAGAACACGACAACAAATATTTAGTGTTGGCACTGTGTGTGTCACTTGGTGGTATAACAGAGCAGAACTGGTAGTGGTTATGACTTGAGCAGAAGATTGCTAAAATAAACGAAGCTGTAAAGTATAAGCGAATCGTCGGTAATACAGTAAGTTACTTACTTACGTACTTACTTACTTACTCCATGGTGCAGAGTCCTTCTTGGGAAGCTAACTGGTTTTCAGCTAGTCAAGGAATTCCCCGCATTTCACGGAACCCGAAAGTTCATTACCGCACTCAAAAGGCGTCCGCCACCTATCTCTATTCTGGGCCAGCCCAATCCAGTCCATATACCCACATTCCACCTCCTGGAGATCCATTCTAATATTATCCACCCATCTATGCCTAGGTCTCCCCAGTGGTCTCCTTCCCTCCGGTTTCCCCACCAAGACCCTATACGCCCCCCTCTCCTCACCCATACGCGCCACATGCCCAGCCCATCTCATTATTCTCGATTTTATCACCCGCACAGTATTGGGTGAGGAGTACAGATCACTTAGCTCCTCGTTATGCAATCTCCTCCTTTTCCCCATGACCTCGTCCCTCCTAGGATCAAATATTCTCCTCAACACCATGTTAATACAGTAAGTTTAGTAAGTTATTTCATTTTGCATCTAAACCACAACATTTTTATAGACTATTCGGTGTTAACGTGGATTAAAACTGCTTTACAAAAGACTCTGATAAGGGAGTCGTAACCTTCCACCCAAACTTCGAAATAAGTCTACCTGACTGCAGGCAGTCGTATCGCAAAATAATTCATATCCACCAGTGTCCGAGGTTGTTTTGGCTCAAGTGGGACGTGCAGATAAACTTGTTGCTAAGAAGATTTTATGTCTAACAATGTACTGTTGAAATATCAGCAGCCTTCAATGTGAAGTAAGTGTCGGACTGCATAAGTACACTGATCAGACCGCAATATGGGACAGGCCTAGTGACCCAGTGCGCCATCATGACCACCTGTTTGCCCCCAGAATGAACAAGTTCCGATTGCAGCCTGTATGTGGCACAGTGTCATACACGAGATGCAAGCTGCGCTGGCCTACGCGGTACAAACTGCTATTGCCGAACGGCAAAAAAACACTGCTTTATGCAGCCACACATTCAAATGCCGACAGCAAAACACGCCCTCTTTTTTTAGCCTAATCCCATGAACGTAGACGTCTTGAGAATCCGGCAGTTTCTCAGCTAGCCGAGAATTTCCCCGAGTTATAAAGGAAATCAATTATATTACCGTAGTAACAGATCCCTATCCTGATCCGGATGAATCCAGTCAGCTCCTGTACAAGTATTTCTTTAAGAACCATTTTAAATTGTCTGCTGTACGCCTACATAATCCACGTGTTCTACTCCGTTGGTTGCCAGATCAAAACTTCGTACGCAATTTTCATTTTTTTTAAGGGAGCCATCCCGTTGTGTATCGTCAACTATTTATTGTATTAGTACCGTCAATACACAACATATGCAAAGACCAAATGTATTAGTACAACTAGGTTATATCTGGCAACATGTTTCGGCCGTTAAACGGCCATCCTCAGGCCAACAAAGAATAGGCCTATTCTTTGTTGGCCTGAGGATGGCCGTTTAACGGCCGAAACACGTTGCCAGATATAACCCAGTTGTACTAATACATCTGGTCTTTGCATATGTTATGTATTGACGGTACTAATGCAATAAGCAATTTTCGTACGTTCATTTCCTGCTGCAGGTTCTTAAACCCACTGTTTTCGTTTTATAAGGGACCAGCTGAAGTCCCCTTTCTTCGCGCAGCTATCTAACCCTTTAAACGCCGAGTTAAATCCCATCTTCCATCTGCTGGCATTATTAGGAGCTCACCATATTCTCCACGTTAGCAGGATAAGGGTTAAGTAAACTGCACTGAAAATTCAAGTTTCTTCCACCTTATATCACATATTTTTAATCAAGCCATATTTAATTCTTGCAATTACGTTTGTACTGGGCTGAAATTTTACACAACGCATAAGCAAATGAAATACTTAAGCATTCTGTCTTACGCACAGAATTTGATGTCGTGCAACAAATAAAGAATTATTCTTGATCAACATGCTACATCACACATTTTTCTTATTGTTTATAGCAGCAGTACTGTATGGTGGTAATGCTTATAAGTGTCTGTAGGTGATCTCGAACTGAAGAAAAGCGACTACGAATACTTAAAAAAGATTGCATGAAGAACTTAAACAAGATTGCATGAAGAACTTAAACAAGATTGCATGAAGAGCTTAAAAAAGATTGCATGAAGAACTTAAACAAGATTGCATGAAGAACTTAAACACTGCCAATGTAAACGCTGTCAGGCTGAATTTAGCATCCAAGAGAAAATGCAAACAGGAGGAACAGTTTGAATAGCCTCAGGACGAAGACTGGCCAATGAAACCTTCTCGGGATGAGCTTGATAATTCACACTGATTCCACTCAAAACCGTCCAGTTTATCTGCGTCTTTATTAAACCAATTTGAGGTTTAATTTTCATTTAATGGTAACAGTCGTATGGGATGTGATGACTGCATACTGTGTACCGACGTTTCAGAAGCATCTGCCACTTTCTGATGATGGA
>Ga0131853_10005143_pt1 | contig 23565 bp, 17 predicted proteins | sample TergutLab28metaG_FD_92764 | JGI IMG/M metagenome (GOLD analysis project Ga0131853, IMG submission 92764) | Labiotermes labralis P1 segment gut microbial communities from Petit-Saut dam, French Guiana - Lab288 P1 (version 2) (version 2) | ecosystem: Host-associated > Arthropoda: Insects >...
CAGAGCGCTTGACCACGCTGCCATTTGGGGCCAGGTTTCCGGTCAGTACCGCAATACCTCCGGTCGAAGAATGAGGATCGCTTGCCGGACGGATAATGGAAGGATCCCGGTTAACCGCGGCGGCAATATTTTCGCCTAAAGTATGCCCATTCACATTGAGAGCATCTTTGTGAAGCAGATGTCCCAGCTCTTTGAGTACCGCATGTACCCCTCCGGCCCAATGTAAATCTTCTATATGATGAGGGCCTGCGGGCGCTAAACGGCACAGATTAGGAGTACGGGCGCTGACTTCATCAGCTAAAGACAGGGGCAGGTCCACTCCGGCTTCGTATGCGATGGAAGGCAGATGCAACAAACTGTTGGTACTGCATCCCAAAGCCATATCTAAAGTTAAACCGTTGATAAACGCTTCCTTGGTCATAATATCCCGAGGCTTTATATCATCAGCCAACAGCTTCATAATACGGGTACCCGCCAGTTTAGCCAAACGGATACGCTCTGCCATCACCGCCGGGATAGTACCGTTACCGGGCAGCCCCATACCTAAAGCTTCTGTCAGACAGTTCATACTATTGGCCGTAAACATGCCGGAACAGGACCCGCAGGTCGGACAGGAATGGTCTTCATAGTCCTGCAAAACCGCATCGTCTATGCGTCCCACCGCATGAGCTCCTACCGCTTCAAATGTTTGAGAAAGACTGACAAAACGATCGCCTACCCGCCCCGCCAGCATAGGCCCGCCGCTTACAAAAATAGCGGGAATATTAAGACGAGCCGCAGCCATTAACATACCGGGTACAATTTTATCGCAATTAGGGATTAAAACCAGGGCGTCAAAAGCATGGGCCAAAGCCATGGATTCTACAGAATCGGCGATCAACTCCCGGCTGGGCAGTGAATATTTCATGCCCACATGCCCCATGGAAATACCGTCGCATACGCCAATAGACGGGAATTCTATAGGCGTACCTCCGGCAGCCAATACACCTTTTTTTACGGCTTCGGCTATGGTATCCAGATGAATATGTCCGGGAACCACCTCGTTTTGAGAATTGACCACTCCAATTAATGGCCGCGCCAATTCCTCATCTGTATAGCCCATGGATTTAAACAATGACCGGTGGGGCATGGCTTGATTGCCTTTTTTTACGAAGTCGCTACGCATAGTATTCCTCTTTTCTATTTTAATGGTTATTCATAATTTTGTATTACCGATAACTATACCATGTCCTATAGATAATTCACAAGGAAAAAATCTATGGTATACTGCATTCAATAATTGGAAATTTACAGTGGGGATGAAATATCTAATGGAAAGCAATCTGACCAAAGGCAAACCCCTTTGGATAATACTGCGCTTTGCGCTTCCCATGTTGGTGGGAGGGATCATCCAACAGCTTTACAGTATGTTAGACATGTTGGTCGTTGGAAATGCGATTGGCTCTCGCTCCTTAGCAGCCATCGGGGCGGCAGATGCCCCGGCTTTTTTTGCCCGAGCCATTATCGTAGGCCTGACCACAGGCTTTACCGCTGTGGCCGCCCGGCATTTTGGCGCAAACAATTTACCCCTTCTGCGAAAGGTTTTAGCCGGCACTTTATATATCAGTTTGGTTGCCGCAATCGTTTTGGCTCTTGGGGGCATTTTTGGCGCAGGTCCTGTCATGACTTTATTACAGACACCGGAGGATATAAAGGCAGACGCGGTTTTATATCTACAGATCACGATAGGCGCCGGGATAGGTATGGTATTTTACAACGCCGCTGCCGCTTTACTTCGGGCGGTAGGAGACAGTAAAACACCGGTTATTTTTTTAACGGTGGCTTTTTTGATCAATATCCCGCTCACTATATTATTAGTCGTGTTTTTTGAGATGGGAGTCGCCGGTGCGGGTATCGCTTCCATCATAGCCCAGACTATGTCTGCCATCGCTTGCTGGGTGTTTATGTTTAAGCGTTTTGAAATCTTCCGTCTTACACGAGACGATATTGCACCGCATTTTAAGACCATCGGCCATATTTTGCGTATCGGACTCCCGGTTGGTGTGCAAACACTACTGTTAGCCGGAGGAGACATGACCATCATGGGTGTAGTCAACACTTTTGGCACCGATGTCGTAGCGGCATATACCACCGGCAGCCGCATTATGATGATGGCGATGATGCTTTGTATGCATATCGCCCTGGCACATGCGGTTTTTGCCGGACAAAATCTTGGGGCAGGGGAGATAGACCGTATCCGTCAGGGATTTAAGGAAACAGCTTGGATCATGATATCTTTAAGTGTGGTTATAGCCGTGGTGGTTTTTGTCTTTGGAGATAATCTTGTGGGCCTGTTTATAGCGGAAACAGATATGTATATTCAAACAATAATGCCTATCGCAAGGCAATTTTTGCGGATAGGCACAGTGTTTTACGTCTTTTTAGGGATGATTTGGCTATATAATTATACCCTCAGCGGGATGGGTGATGTAGTGGTCCCATTTGTATCCAGCTTATGTGAACTGATAGCCAAAGTCGGGGGAACACTGCTACTTAGCCTGATGTTTGGATATGTGGGCGTTTGGTTTGCAATGCCAATCGGTTGGATATTAGGAGTGATTCCTTCGAGTATCAGATTTCATACCGGTGGATGGAAAAGCAAAGCGTCTATAATTCGATAAATTTCTCCTATGCAAAATCAGCGCCGGTGCCATCAAAATCTACTTACATCAGCGTTTGCTTACTTAAATAACAACGGATTTAATCTCTGTTAAGAGGTTTTTGAAAATAAATTCATTTGTTTTGTAATCGTTTTGTTACATAAAAAATATTGCAAATAATGTATATTCATGTTATAAACAAACTACTAACTTTAATCGCTCAAATAAACTTAATAAAAATTTGAGCCATAAATATTTTACAATATATTTGCGAATTATAAACTCGACCCCATTTTACGATTCCATTTATTGTAGATAGGAGACGGTGCGTATGCTTGAGGTGCTAAGACAAGAGAAAAAATATCTGATTGATCTCCGGCAGTATTACTACCTTTCTCGCCGGTTTAGCCGTATCCTTATGGAGGACAAGCACAGTAGCGGTGACGGCTACTTGGTTCAATCTCTGTATTTTGATAGCCTCGACGGTACAGATTACGACGAAAAAATAAATGGTACCGATGTACGAAAAAAAATACGGCTGCGCAATTATGGTGCTCATTCTCCATCGGCAAAACTGGAAATGAAGCAAAAACAAGGTATACTGCAAAAAAAGCGCTCTTTGTCATTAAACAGAGAGCAGTCATACCGTGTTATAAATGGAGATTACTCTGTACTTTTGGAATCCGGCTCCGATTTTGCCGGGGAATGTTTTGGGATTATGAACATGCACTGTTACCGCCCCAAAGCGGTGATCATGTACACAAGAAAGGTTTTTATAGCTTTCGAAAATGAAATAAGAATTACCTTCGACCACCATATAAATGGGTCTGAGTCCAACTTCGATATTTTTTCTGATGACCTGGTGGGAAATATGATATTTGACCCTTCATTGGTTGTTATGGAGGTAAAGTTTAATGGATTTTTGCTTAGCTATATCAAGGATATTATTAACGAAGTAAATGCAAGTGAATCTGCAGTGAGTAAATATTGCCTTGGTCGGGCAGTAGGAAAAAATTATGTGTTTTTATAAAAGAAGGAGGTAGAATATATGAGAAATATACTACTGGATGCACTTGCCCAAAGCGGCGGTTTAACACTTCAAGATATTGCGGTGCGCATTGCGGCGGCGGCGCTACTGAGTGTGGTGATTTACATTTCATATTGGTATACCCACACAGGCACCTCTTACAGCAAAAAATTTAATGTTTCCCTTATTACGCTTACCATTTTAACATGTACTGTCATGACGGTTATCGGAAATAATATAGCCCTGTCACTTGGTATGGCCGGAGCGCTTTCTATCGTGCGCTTTCGTACAGCTGTAAAAGACTCCAGAGATACCGTATACATCTTTTGGGCGGTTATTATAGGCCTCTGCTGTGGTGTGGGCGATTTTGGGACGGCAATGATCGGTAGCGGTGCTGTAACAGTCATATTGCTTTTCATGGGAAGAGTAAGAAACGAAAATAGAATTTTACTTATAATTAAAGCCCAGAAAAGCCTAGAAGGCGAGATTGAAGGGACTGTATTTAAATTTTTTAATATGAAGCCTTTGCTGCGTGTAAAAAACACAACAGAAGCTAGTGTAGAGTTTATTTTCGAAATGGATAGAAACACATATAACCGCGCACATAAAGGGAATAAAAGTATCACACAATTATTATATGACAAAGGCGGAATGGAGTACGTAAATATTGTCACCCAAAATGACGAAATCAGTGGATGATAACTTATTTCTACCTGCCGACGAAAGGAGGCATGGATGAATATGAGACGCAGTATAATTTATTATTTGATCGGCTTTGTAGCCATTGTAGTAGTAATTTTAGGATTAATATATGTCGGTGCAAATGATGATGTACAGCGCTATCATCAACATCTGGAAACCCCAAGTGAGGCAGATCTAGACGATTGCTTATATTGCAACAGTGCGTTATGCACGCATTTGCCACTCATTATAATTGACACATTTGGCGCAGTAATACCGGGGAGGCCCCTGGCATTTGGCACAGGACACTACACGGACGACGAATTATTGTTCACTTTCCACACAACACCTGAAGGTGAAAGGGAAATTGAGGCTTTTGTATCAGTGATAGACAACCCAGACAGTTGGAATCATATCGAAGATGCCCCTACTCATGAATCTTCAGCCATGATGCGCATACGCGGCAATTCGTCCCGTTTTTTTGATAAACCCAATTACCGTCTCAGCCTCATTTATTCCGATGGTGAAAACAATCATATACCTTTGCTTGGTATGCACCCACATTTCGAATGGGCACTCCACGGACCGTTTTTGGACAAAACATTGATGCGTAATTATATGTGGATGAATATCGCCGCCGAAGTGATGGGACCGGGACAGTTTGTACCCGAAGTACGATTTTTTGAGCTCATCCTAAACGGAGAATATCAGGGCGTTTATGTACTGATGGAAACCATCAGGGTCAGCCCAGGCAGAGTGAGTATGAACCGCTACAGGGAAGGTATGCCTGTTACCAGTTATCTTGCACGTTTTAACGCGACCAGCAGCACCGACGAACGAAGAATTAATACTTTTATGTCCCGTACACTTCGTTTGGAAAGTAGAAATATCATGGAAGTGGCGTACCCCAGGCTTCCAACACAAAATGATGATCTCCGCGAATATGTGTCAAGAAGTATAAGTAGTACAGAACGGGTTCTGTATTCGCCGGAAATATTATGGTATCCCGGCATATATGAGCAATATATTGATCTAAACTCCTTCGTTAATTTTTTCATCATTAATGAGTTTATTGTAAACAATGACTTATGGGCAGGTTCTACGTACCTGCACAAAGATGTGCGCGGCAGAATTGTGGCAGGCCCAGTTTGGGATTTTAACAATGTAATGAACAACTTTTACTTCAACTTACCTGCGGACAGGTTTATTCTTGCGGACCGCGGCTGGTTTGACAGACTGATGATGTCTGAGACCTTTACCGATAGGGTGATACGCCGCTGGCATGATTTACGCAGAGGTGTTTTGGCCGAAGAACGGCTTATCAGCTACATGTACGAAGTAGAGGATTGGCTGGGCAGTGCAATTGACCGTAACTATGAAGTATGGGGCTATAGCTTTGATCCGTCACAAGTAAGCCTTATGGCGCGCCGCCGCCCAACTTATGAAGAAGCGGCGGAAGGCTTAACCATATTTGATTTAAACCCATCCAATTTTGAAGAAGCCATGGAATGGATGCAAGATTATACGATAGCACGCGGACGCTGGTTGGACAGCTATATTGAGACATTGCGCCAATTTAGTCATCCATCACGTCATGCGTTGTGGACTTTGCAGTAACGTTTCATGCAACTGGAGGGAATATATTGTGAAAAAGTTTCTCATTTCAATATTATTAATATTATTTATCGTACTTGGCTCACTTTACGCATATTTTTCTCGAAGCCTTTTTATCGATTTCAGACCTAACGCTCCTGTGTCTGTCGCATTTTTGGCAGAAGGGGACACTATTATGCATCGAAGCCGAGGCGATGAGTTTGTTCCCATAATGTTGCGTGGCGTAGAAGTTATCCCGTCTGTTCCGGGGCATATGGCTTGGGATTTTGCCGCCACAAAAAGTGATTATCTGCGCTGGTTTGAGCACATCGGCGCTATGGGAGCCAACGCGGTTTATGTTTCAACGACAATGGACACGCATTTTTACCGCGCGCTATATACGTTTAATACCACTAACGAAAGGCCGCTGTATGTTTTGCAAGGTGTGAGCGGTTATGACTTTGACACATTGTTTTTTTCGCTTAGGGAAGCAATAGACATCATACACGGGCGTAGAGTAAATTTTCTTGGCCGCGACGGCGTTGAATTTTTTCTGGCAGATGTATCACCTTGGATAGTTGGCTTTTTGGTAGGCTCAGACTGGGACCCAGACAGGATAACATTCATGAACTACTTTGATCCGGCGTTACCCGACAGCTTTGAAGGTGAGTTTTTTAGCGCCGCCTACGGCTCATCACGGTTTGAAGTGATGCTTGCACAGGTAATGGACGATGCCGTTTCCTACGAATCAAGGAGATTTAAAGTACAACGCCCCATAGGGTTTATCTCTAACCCCTTGGTAGATTTTTTGGAATATTCCGTAGCCTATGCAACCCAATTGCGGAAATATGTGCAGTTAGACCCTGAAAATGTTCTGCCTTCGGAAGCAATGGCTGCCGGAACATTTGCAGCATACCGGCTTTTCTATTTTACCGACGATTTTATAAGTTTCCTAACACCAAGCCAACAAGAAGCGCTTGCACACATTCTTGAGGACTTAGATAACAGTAACTTTGTCAGCGGATACTTAAATTTGCTGGCCAGATACCACACGATGCCGGTTATCGCAGCAGGGTTTGGTTTTTCAAGCAGCCGCGCACCGCAAATAATGGACCGGCCGCCTAAGAATGAATGGCAACAAGGAGAAGCCATTGCAAGTATGGCAATGCAGATAGAAACGAGCGGCTGGGGCGGAGCTTTTATTTCCACATGGCAGGATACGTGGGACCGGCGCACTTGGAACACGGCCTTTTCTGCCGACCCGTGGCGCGGTCATTATTGGCATAGTTTGCAATCCGTTGACCAAAGCTATGGGCTTTTGGCATTTGATCCGGGGCGGTACGAGCCTCCTGTATTGATAGATGGCAACGCTGATGAATGGGATAATTCCCACCTGGTTCATGAGCACGGTGGCATACGCATATACGCACAATACAGTACACATGGACTGTATTTACTCGTACGGGGTAACGGAGTAAGTCCGCAAAATACCCTTTTCTTGCCCATTGATGTAACACCCCGTTCCGGGACTTCTGTTTTCGGTAATTTGGAATTTTCCCGGCCTTCAGACTTTCTGCTTGTATTATCGGGGACACACGAAAGCCGCTTGCTGGTCAACAGGCGCTATGATGCAACATTTCAGCGTTTTTATGAGGAAATAACGGGAATAAACCCTTTTACACTGGTTCCGCCCAGATGGGATTCAGACTTTGTGCCGATGACCGTTCCGTTGGAGAATACTTTCATTGTTGACGAACACACTTTTGCATGGCTTACAGACGAAGCGCGAGAGCTGCGCCGCTTGATAACTTGGGAAACGGGTTCGCTGACCCATGGTATCGGGGATCCTGCTTCCCCGCATTTTAATTCTCTAACCGATTTCGCTTTCGGCGAAAATTTGGTAGAAATACGTTTGCCATGGACACTACTGAACTTTTTTGACCCATCGAGGATGCTGATACATGACGACTATTTTGAAAATTTTGGAGTGGAGGGGCTTCGCATCCGGGAAATACACATAGGTATTGCTGCGGTAAATGCTGTGGCTCCCATGTCACCAATACCACTGCGTGGGTGGGGAAATGATGTACAATTTCATGAACGCCTAAAACAGTCTTACTTTATCATACAAGAAATGTGGGGTGATTAAATGCCTTTCGATTTACGCATATATATCTTTGTTGGCATATTTATTATTCTCTGTATTGCATTAATGATTTTTAATTTTGTAATCATACATTACGGCCTGGGAAATGCACCGCTTCCCGGCAGGGTTAAAAAATGGAAAGCTATACTTTACAAGCAGATCATGATAAGCCCTGATAATAAATCCAGCACCGTAAAACATCAGAAGCTTTTATTAAAAAAGTTGTCAAACGCAGACAGCTTAGCGGCGTACTCCCATGCCCTACAACACATAAAGCACGAATTTCCGGAAGCTTATAACGATTATATTCACAACTGCTATACAACTTTTCGGGAGCTTGCCGATATATACAGCCGTAGGCCGCTTATTGAGCTGACATGCTACACCTATTTTATTTGTCATTTTCCTCAAGTGGTAGACCATGATCATACGTACGGGAAGCTGGTGGATACACTCATTTCATCCATAAATGGCTCCAATGTCTATTCCCGCGCAAATATCCTTTGTGCGCTTTGCAGCATTGGTAACGCGCAAAGTGTTGTCAATGCACTGCAGGTTGTTAGCGATAAATCCCTTTTTATGCACAACCAACTACTCACCAATAGACTGGTCCATTTTACAGGCGATAAGGAAATTTTGGAGGAGCACCTATGGAGCGTAGGACAACACTGGAATGACAATATACTCGTTTCGGTAATACAATTCATCACTCAAATTTCGGATAACTACAGTGAAATTTTTTTACCGGTTTTACTGAACGCTTCCTATAGTACGGAAGTACGCACCGCAATTATCCGCTACTATGGAAAATATATGTACGAGCCGGTGCGCCCGTTATTAATTGGATTTGTCGTAAACCCTACAGATGTTAACCTAACTATCGAGGCTATATCTGCTTTAGCTTTGTATCCGTCACCGGATACGACTGCGGCACTAAAGGATGCCTTATCCAACCCAAGGTGGTCAGTTCGATATAGTGCATCCAACACACTTGTAACATTACTAGACAAATCAGCTCTGCTGGAGCTTTTACAAGACGAAGAACATCATGCAAGGGAAATTGCAGACTATATGTTAGAACTTAAAGCCATATTACAAAGTGTAACCCCACCCCTAACCCTGCCAAAAGAAATGGAAGGTGAACAAGTAGCCGTATGATGGATTTTTTACGAGGATTTCTTTATTTTGTCAGCATCTTTTACATCTCGTACCTTACAGTATTTTTAATTTTTTCGTTTTTTTCTGTTGTGGTAGGCGCTCATAGGTTATATGTAAAAGATCGTATGTTAAGACTTAACAATAAACTTAATCATGGCGATTTACCGGTTTCGGTTATCGTCCCGGCTTATAATGAGTCTGTTACCATTGTAGACAGCATAAGCTCACTTTTAGCACTTGACTACCATCTATATGAAATCGTTATTGTAGATGACGGTTCGCAGGACGATACTGCCCAAAAACTCATAGATAAATTTGATTTGAAGTTTATTCACCGTCCTATTGACCGCGAACTTGAGTGCCAACCTGAAGAAGCCATTTACGAAACAGAGGTCAATGGTATTAGTGTTACCCTAATACGCAAAAAAAATGGCGGCAAGGGCGATGCGCTTAATATGGGTATCAATGCTTGCCGCAATCCTTATTTTATATGTATGGATGCAGACTCAAAACTACAAAAAGATTCACTTACAGAAATTGTAGAGCCGCTTTTTGAGGACGATACGATTGTAGCTGTTGGCGGTATGATTTTTATATCCCAGTGCGCACGTATAGAAAACGGCAATGCTGTGGGTTATCGTTTGCCCCCTAATTTGCTGGTGTGTATGCAGGCGGTAGAGTATAGCCGTTCTTTTTTGGCCAGCCGTATTTTGATGGACTCATTTAACGGCAACTTAATTATATCCGGGGCCTTTGGCTTGTTTAAGAAATCGACAGTGATTGCCGCCGGAGGTTATAGTGCCGATAACCTTGGCGAGGATATGGAACTTGTCCTCAAACTGCATGTGTATTGCCGAAACAATAATATAAAATATCGGATAGGATATCAGCCAAATGCCATATGTCTGACTCAAGCACCAACAAGATTCCAGGATTTGAAAACACAACGCCGTAGATGGCATATTGGATTACTTCAAAGTATGTTTACACATCGACGAGTTATGTTTAATTTCAAATTTGGCCTGGTGAGCTTTTTCTCTTATTTTTACTACTTAGCGTATGAATTAATGTCACCAATTATAGAATTATTTGGAATTGCGACCATTGTTTTGGCATTGTTTTTAGACGTTTTATACACGGAATATATGTTTGTTTTTTTGATTGCATATGCAATATATGGTACAGTTATAAGTTTAAGTGCTTTTTCTCAGCATTTATATACCCAAAGATTTCGATTATCACCATTTGACATGATAAAGGTTTTATTTTTATGTATACTAGAGTTCACTATCTTCCGCTATATTCTTGCTATCGTACGTCTTATGGCATTTTTACGTTACGGAAAAAACAAATCTACTTGGGGTAAAATCAAACGAGTATAGTCCTTTTTCAAGTGCGTTTTTTACTATGAAATGATTTTACATCATCCGGCAGGTAGGAGAGGGCATGATACTAAAAAACTTGACAAAAGGTCTCTCAACGGAAGAAAAAAGCTGGATCCTCTACGATTGGTCCAGCCAAGGTTATGTAATGATTGTACATTCGGTCATTTTTTCACTGTTCTTTCTTCAATCCGCATCGGAGGCTTTGGGCGGAGACATGGTGATGGCCAATGCATATTGGAGTTTAGCAAACACTATCGGCACAGTGATTGTGGGCGTTTTGGCACCGATTTTAGGGACCCTCTCCGGTTATAATGGGATCAAAAAACTGATATTTACCGTACTCGCTTATCTGGGGATTATAGGCACCATTGCTTTGGCAATAGTACCCGAACATTTATGGTGGCTGTTACTATTAACCTTCATCATTGCTTCAATAGGTTTTTCGGGAAGCAATAAGATTTATGACGCTTTTTTAGTGGATGTTTCCGATAAAGAAAATATGAACCGGGTATCCACTTTGGGATTTGGTTTTGGGTATATTGGCGGCGCTTTGCCGTTTATCCTAAGTATCCCCATTGTTATTTTAGCCCAATTTGAAATGATTGATATATCCCTGGTAACCGCATACCGTATTTCCTTTTGGATCGCCGCCATCTGGTGGATTGTCTTTAGCATCCCTATGTTTAAAAATGTCAAACAAAAAATAGGCATAGATAAAGAGTCGCACTATATTCGAAAAAGCTTTATCCGAGTGTGGATAACATTTAAAGACATTAAACAGCACAAATATATCCTGATATTTTTAATTGCGTTTTTCTTGTATAGTGACGGGTTAGGTTCTATTATCCGTTTAGCCACCAGTTATGGAATGACCATTGGGCTACCGCAACACACACTTTTATTGGTGTTATTGGTCACACAATTTGTAGCCTTCCCCTGTGCGATTATCTACGGCAAAGTATCGGAGCGAATAGGAGCCAAAAATATGATTTATTTTGGGATCGGCACCTATTGCGTCATTTGTATGATTGCCCTGTCAATGGATCCCACCCGAGATATACGCTTTTTAAGCGCCATGTTTTGGACTCTTGCCATGTTAGTGGGTACAGCCCAGGGTGGGGTACAAGCCCTAAGCCGCTCATATTTTGGACGGATCATCCCCAAAGAAAAATCCAACGAATTTTTTGGTTTTTATAATATTTTCGGACGCTTTGCTTCGGTACTTGGCACTACATTTTTTGGTGTTGTCTCTATTGCCACGGGACAGCCTCATTATGGCATTGGTGTTATAGTCGTCCTTTTTATTGCCTCTGCCATTGTATTTCGCTTTGCTCCCGACGACAGAAAATTTGTTAAATCCTAAATTCCTGTCCTTGTGTTAGGGTGTGATAACGCGGCTTATATTCATCACTTAAGGTTTCAAATAATTCCTTATCATACGCGCGAGTCCAAAAGTAATTGTCATCGGTTATATGGTAAGTATCTCTGTGCTGAGGGAAAATAAACCGTGGGTTTAGTTTTTCTATCAGCACTTTTGATTGGCGGATATGCATATTATGTTCGGTTGGAGAAACCATCAGCATATCCACTTCCGGCAGTTCAAAATGCTGTTCCAACAGCACCGAATCACCCGGGTGAAACAGATTTAGGCCCATTGCCGATATCAGATACCCACAATCCGCCACATTATAATGTTTATAGATCGAGCCCAAAATATGTCCGTGTATGGCGGGGACAGGGGTGATTAAAAAATCATCGCCAAATAACGCAATCGGTTTGCCGTGATGGGCCACAATAATACGCGAAGTTGGAATATCTGCTTTTTGGGCCGAATCCAAACAGCTGGCCGGCAATATAAAGCGGCAATCCGACTCGTTAACCAATCGCCTTGCGGTAGGCAAATTAAAATGATCACCATGTTCATGAGTAACCAACACCGCGTCGGCACTGGCAATACAGTCAGTGGGAATCCCTTCTAAAGAGATACGATGGCTTCCTTCTTCCAAATCCGGATCAATAAGCAAATGAATCCCGCCAAAACGTACTTGCCATCCCGCGTTTCCAAGCCAGCATACGCCGCAAGTTTTTGTGTTTTCTGTCATATCAATCTCCAATCTGCCACATTGTATTTGCAATTCTCATTAAGCCCCTTGTATCTCTGCCAAAGTTTCAATCACAGCCACCGCTCTGTCAATATCCATTTCATCAAGCAGGGGCTTTGCAGGGGCAAGTACAAATCCTCCATCTGCTTTAAAAAGATTATGCAGCCGCAGGATTTCTGCCCGTATTTCTGCAGGGCTGCCTTTGGTTAGTATGCCTTGGCTGCCCAAACAACCCCAAAATGATAAACGGCTGCCCCATTTGGCTTTTATCACTTCCGGGGCCATACCATAGGCTTCCGGCTGCACACTTTCGTGACAATCCAATCCTATTTCAATCAAATCATCATAAATTTCAACGATACTGCCGCAGGAATGTTGGATCGCTTTTTTCCCTTGCCGGTGCACTTCAGCATATACTTTTGCCCAACAGGGCTTTATAAATTTGCGCCAGCGTTCCGGTCCAAAAATAACCCCTCGTTGATCTCCCCAGTCGTCGCCAAAAAGATATGCGTCCGCCGGAACATCTTCGCAGGCTTGAAGCATAGCCAGATACAGGTCCGTAATTTTATCCACAAGCTCTCCGTAAAAATCCTCATCGGTATGCATATCGGTTAAAGCGTTTTCAAAACCCCGTATCCGCCATGTGTTTTCAAATATTCCCCATCCCATGTTAATCATACGATAGTGCTCGTTATCTTCATTATATTTTTTTATGGCCTCAGCTTTATCTTTAAAAATAGGCCGGGTAAAAACATCCTTATCCGGAAGCTTATAATCAGCCATCGACGGCGTCTCTAAAGGCGGCTTTTCCAGATGCCAAGGCTTCATATCCATCCGCCAAAGAGCACCAAAAGCATCCCGTTGATAGCGGTCATCAATCACTTCAAAGAGCTGTGTGTCTACATCTAAATAAGCACAGGTAAATGCACGCAGCTTTTTGCGTTCCCACGCTTCGTCTCCAAAATACTCCGAAAGTCGCGTATATAAACCGGGTTCAATCTCAAGGGTAAACGGTGTCACATCGGTGCCTTCATGATTTAAACGTTTTTGTATGATAGTCCTTGCGTTCATCTTATGATCCCCCTTTATAGTGGATGAAAATTTACAAAGGCATCATATCACAAAAAATAAAAAACAAAAAATGCGCCGATAAAATTCACTAACCGGCGCATTGGGTGATAAGTTCGCGGGCATCCCAAGAGTGTCTACCACGCGATGATTAAAAGGAGGGGGGAATTGACGCCGAAAATGCTCTCCGGCGCTAGAAGCCGTAAATGCAGCTTCTTATCGAGAATTAGAAATTATCAAGAATATTTTCACCGAGAGTCGCTTGGAGAGTCAGTTGATCACGACCTCCTCTGATGATTAGGATCTCTACGGTGTCGCCTACATTGGCTCGGCCGATTTCTTCTACAAGCTGTTCCATATTCAGAACAGTGCGGCCATTAAAACTGGTGATAATATCACCGCGTATGATACCGGCTCGCTCTGCGCTGGTACCGGGTATCACGCTTTCTATATAAATCCCAATGGGAGGGATTCCAATTTGAGCTGCAAATTCTTCATCAACATTTTGCCCTTGTATACCCAAGAAAGGTCTGGGCGTCGAGTTCATTATTTCTTCTATAATAGGTTTGGCCACATTAGATGGGATAGAAAAACCCATGCCTTCTATGGCGTAATGCTCTGTGGAGGCCAGCCATTTATTAATACCGATAACTTGTCCGTCTTTATTTATCAAAGGGCCTCCGCTGCTACCCGGGTTAATGGCCGCATCCGTCTGCAATACCCGCAGAGTGCGTCCCATATACTCAACATCTTTTTCTCCGGCACTGATAATGCCGCTGGTGGTAGAATTGCCTTCACCCATAGCATTGCCAATGGCTAAAACCACATCGCCCACTTGCATGGCGTCTGAGTCACCAAAGACAGCTATAACCACTTCATGTATCCCTAATCTCTGAACATCCGCCGCAGGCACCGAAATAACCGCTAAATTTGCATCTATGTTACGGCCTACTAAACGGGCAGAAACAGGCTCCTGCTCCATAATGGAGACATTTACTTCCCTGGCGCCCTGGATAACATGTTGATTAGTCACAATAAATATCCGTTCGTCATCTTTTGCGAAGATGATACCCGACCCGCCTCGGTATCCTAATTGATCAACACCAAAAAACGGATGAGCCAATTGATTTTGAAACACAGTGGAAATACTCACCACTGCCGGGTCTACTAATTTCACCACATCGGCTAAGGAGCCTTCACGGGCAACATCCATACCTTCACTGCCAAATACAATGCGGGTACTGCTTATGTTTTGGTCAATCATGCCGTATTCCGGGTTATTGCCCGGCCCGCGATCCGACATGCCTGTGCGGTGTTGCAAAAACGCGATCCCAAAACCCATCCCAACGCCAAGGGTCCCTGTTCCCAGGGTGCATATGACTAATAGTGCGATGATTAAACGCCGATAAGGTCTTAGGCGCTCGTTGAGGGTAGGGGGTTTTTGCTTAATGGTCTCGGTATAAAATTTTTCCGGCGAATCCGAAGTATCGGAAACTGTTGCCAGTGTATAGCTTGGAGCAATATCACTATCTGTAAGTTCTTCTGTATGTTCCGTAGAATAGGATAAGTTTACCGGTTCAGACACAGAAGAGGATACTTCAGGTGATTCCACTATATCAGTTATTTCTAAAGTTTCCGTTAATTCTATAGGTCTATAGGTGTGCAAATCCCGTTCTATATCCTGTTGGATTTTTTCAATCTCTGAAAAATTGTATGGATCAAACGGCGATCCGGCTTGGCCTATGTTTCTTTTAAATTCATCTGCCATACAATCTACCTCCTCTGAGAACTACTATAAACGTCAGATTTGAATAATCTATGAACGTTTTGTAAATATTCTATCCCATGAGAAGGCTAAAAGCAAACCTTTGAGGCATATTATAATTAATTTTGTATATACAATGTTGGGGGCTGTCCTTCTTCATGCATCCGTTCCTGCCACCATTCCACGATTCTAAACCGAAGGGTCACACTTGCATCTCTTTGAGAATGATTCATAATCGCATAGGTTTCATCTGACAGCAAATGTCTTAGCAAAGTATAATCGTCAAAGATAATTTCTTCGGAAGACGGCGTCGCTGCCTCTATATAGCACAATGGGGGGAACATCACACACCACCAATTGCTTCCGCGGCCTTCTCCAATTATGAGACGCAAGGCTTCATACTCCCCCGCAGGAAACGCCATATCTCCATACATCCGAGTAGGGAAAAAAGCATTGCCCAACAATGCCTTAACCGGGTAGTCAAAACCTTCGTTTTGCAATATATAAGCCGCATACCCTCGAATATCCTCTATATGTTCCAATAAAAATGTTCGCGTATCCTCTATGCCGACAGTCGGATCCAATTTATTTCCAAAACGATCGAGTATACCGTCTCTAACCAGGTTTTTGAGAATTTGATCCTGTGTTCCGTCACTATTTGCCATGACATGAAAGCGTATAACATTTTGTGATATCTCATTTTGGATATTTTTTGCATATGTTTGAGTGTACATAGTGATCATTAAAGCCAAAAAAATTCCAATGACTGACGCAGCCAGCCATATTTTTATTTCTTTTTCGATTATTTTTTTCACAAAAAAGCCTCCCTTATTTTTATTCTTTGCTGGATTATGGCCACGAAACGGGGAGGCTATACTTTTTACTGCATAAAAATCTTTCTTCGAATGTAATACAAGCGACATATTATCTCACTATTATGTCACTTGTGTTTCATTATGTAGTTTTTTGGAAAAACAGATTGAAACATGGATGTACTTGTGGTACTATTTGGGCGAAAATATATATGCATATATTCCAAAGAACTTATCCTAGGAGGGGGTTGTTGTATATGACGCACAATTTTAGAGACTATCTTTCAGTAAATCCAGTTTTTGCACGTCCGGGAGAAACTGATTCGGTACAAAAATACACTCTGCCAAAAGAGTCAATGCTTCCGGAAACTGCCTATCAAATTGTTCATGATGAATCCATGCTTGACGGTAATGCGCGTCTCAATCTGGCAACCTTTGTATCCACATGGATGGATGAACATGCAGACAAACTCTATTCGGAAGCATTTGATAAAAATGCAATCGATAAAGACGAATACCCGCAAACCGCGGCAATTGAAAATTATTGCTGGCGCATATTAGCGGATTTATGGAACTCTCCCGATCCCGCCAAGGCTATCGGCTGCTCCACCACCGGGTCGTCGGAAGCATGTATGCTTGGCGGACTGGCACTTAAACGCCGCTGGCAAGAACAGCGCCGCGCTCAGGGAAAATGTACGGCTAAACCCAATCTTGTCATGAGCAGCGCCGTTCAGGTCTGCTGGGAAAAATTTTGCAATTATTTCGATGTAGAACCTCGCTATGTACCCATCGGCCTGCAGCATAAGGTACTTGACGGATACAATCTGGAACAGTATATCGATGAAAACACAATAGGTGTCGTCGCTATTCTTGGCGTAACCTACACAGGCATGTACGAACCCGTCGAAAAAATATCCGCGGCATTAGATGAGATTCAAGCAAAGACCGGTTTGGATATTATGATACATGTAGACGGGGCATCCGGTGCTATGATTGCACCATTTATACAACCCCATTTGGTTTGGGATTTTAGGCTTCCCCGTGTGGCTTCCATTAACACATCCGGGCATAAATACGGACTTGTTTACCCCGGTCTTGGATGGGTTGTGTGGCGGCAAGCCGACTTGCTTCCGGAGAGTTTAATCTTTAAAGTCAGCTACTTAGGGGGAGAGATGCCTACTTTTGCCCTTAACTTTTCCCGGCCCGGAGCACAAATTTTGCTGCAATATTGGGCATTTTTGCGCTATGGCTATGCCGGATATAAAACCGTGCAGCAAACCGCAATGGGGGTCGCACAGTATCTGGCAGGTGAAATTGCTCAAATGAGCCATTTCGACCTTTGGAATGATGCGACCGATATCCCCGTATTTGCGTGGATGTTAAAGCCGGATCCAACCCGCAATTGGACCCTTTATGATTTGTCTGACCGTTTGCGCATGAAAGGCTGGCAAGTTCCCGCCTATCCGATGCCTACGGATTTGACGGACATTACCGTACAGCGCATTGTGGTTCGCAACGGGCTAAGCATGGATCTGGCCGGACGCTTGGTCGATGAGATTCATGCCCAGGTAGCCTATTTAGATGAAGTGAATGCCAAAACCTCTGCTTACGCAAGTTCCGCATTTCGCCACTGAGCTTTACCCATATTACAGATATGAAAGGCAGCAAGAGAGGAGGAGTTTATTATGACAACTAAAGATAATAAAAAAACTACATTTTCGGTATTTCAAATTTCGATTATGACAACCATTGCCGTTGCGTCTTTACGAGGCTTGCCGGCAATGGCCATTGAAGGATGGGCTTCCATTGTCATGTATTTGGTTCCGGCCCTGCTCTTCCTTGTACCTACTGCTTTGGTAGGTGCCGAGCTGGGTACAACCTATCAAGGCGGCGTTTATGTTTGGGTAAGGGAAGCCTTTGGCAACCGTCTTGGATTTGTGGCCGTTTGGCTGCAATGGATTCAAAATGTGGTATGGTTCCCAATTCAGCTTGCTTTTGTGGCTGCGGCCATGGCCTTTATGATCGGACAGGGTGACTTGTCCAACTCCGGACTATATACCGGTGTGGTAGTTATTGTAGTCTATTGGCTGGCCACATTATTAGCTTTGCGGGGCGGAAACCTGTTTGCAAAAGTCGGCTCCATTGGCGGATTAATCGGAACCCTTATCCCCGCCGCTATCCTTATCGTACTGGGTGGGGTTTGGCTCGGAACCTCACAGCCGGTATCCACAACCCTTACGCAAAGCTCGTTTTTACCGCAAATCGCCGGTATTTCTTCTGTGGTACTGTTGGTCAGCAATGTACTTTCTTATGCGGGTATGGAGATGAATGCCGTACACGCCAGAGATATGGAAGATCCCTGTAAAGGCTTTACAAAAGCAATGCTGATCGCTTTTGTATTGATCCTTGCCATCTTCATAGTCCCGACCCTCGCCATTTCTGCCGCTGTTCCTGCCGAACAGCTTGGTATGGCTAATGGGATTATGGTGGCGTTTCAAACATTCTTTGACACATGGAATATGAGTTGGATGAGCAATGTGATGGCAGGCGCAATTGTATTTGGCGCACTGGCTTCTGTTGTCACATGGGTGGCTGGACCGTCCCGCGGCGTCATGGACGCTGCCAAAACAGGTCTGCTTCCTTTGGCACTGCAAAAGGAAAACAAATACGGTGTGCAAATCGGGATTTTGGTCCCACAAGCGATCGTTGTTACACTGTTAGCGCTCATTTATGTGCTTATCCCAAATGTATCCGACGTGTTTCTCGCGCTGATCGGTATGGCTGCCGCTTTGTATGTGCTGATGTATATCATGATGTTTGCGGCGGCGATCATATTGCGCAAGAAAGAACCTAATGTAGAACGTGGTTATAAAGTGCCTGCGCTGACTTTTGTGGCGGGAGTCGGGCTAATTGCCTGCGTATTGGCATTTATTATGAGCTTTTTCCCCGCCACAGGCGAAAGCGCGATCCCTACAACAATTTATCCCGTAGTGGTTGCGGCCGTTGTGGTTGTACTGGGGATCCCACCATTTATTTTCTACGCTATGCGCAAGCCAAAATGGGATGCTCGTTCAGAGGAAGAGAAAAACAAAGAAGCCTTTCAAAAATAAGATTCATATTGTGATATCGGTTAAAAACACAATATAAAACCATTATAATCGTGCTGCCTAAGCCTTGGAAAATTCTTTCCGAGGCTTTTTCCACGGCTTTTTGCCTTGTAAAGCGGCTACAGTTATGTTAAATTTAGCACTGCAATAATTCTCCGTTATAATCTAAAAAGAAAGCCTGTGACGCTATGAATATCGGTATTTTCACCGATACCTACCACCCGCAAATAAACGGTGTGGTCACTTCTATTCGTATGCTGGAAAAGGAATTGATCCGGCTTGGTCATCGTCCTTTCATTTTCACTACCACTGACCCTAACGCTGCACCTATAAGTCCTAATGTGTTTCGGCTGCCCAGTATGCCTTTGACTTTTTTACCGACTCATCGGGTAGCTATTTTATATTCTCCCGCTTTAATGCTTAAAATGAAGTCCCTCCGCCTGGATATTATTCATACGCATACAGAATTTCCTTTAGGGATTTTTGGCAAGCTCATGTCGGAGATATATCGTATACCCATGGTACACACTTTTCACACCATGTACGAGGATTACGTGCATTATGTACTCAACGGATATCTCATTACACCTAAAATGGCACAGCGTTTTAGCCGCGTGTTTTGTAATCGGGCCAATGTAGTGATTGCGCCGGTGGATAAAACCCATAATTATCTTAAGGAAATTGGTGTAAACCGACTGATTAAAACGATCCCCACAGGATTGGACTTTACTCCCTTTGCCGCCGAAAATTTTTCGCAAGGCGAATTGGCCCGTACTAAATTGGAGCTGGGGATCGCATTGGACGACCCTGTAATCATTTCGATAGGGCGGGTAGCCAAAGAAAAAAGCTTAGATGTATTGATTAGCATCATGCCACAACTTTTAGAACGGCTGCCTGCGACCAAATTGGTTATCGTAGGAGATGGGCCGCAAAAATCGGAACTTCAACAAATGGCCAATGCATTAGGCATTTCACGTTCTGTCATATTTGCCGGGTCTCGTCCTTGGGACACCATAGGCAAATATTATCGGCTAGGAGATGTTTTTGCCACAGCCTCTACCTCTGAGACTCAAGGACTGACTTACATTGAGGCGATGGCTTCTAAAGTACCTGTGGTTGTTAAAAAAGACCCTAGTTTTGAAGGATTGATTAAACATAACGAAACCGGGTTTATTTTCGAGGATACCCGGGGCGCGGCTGACGTTATATATCACGCATTGACAAATCGCAATCAGACAGCAAAAACAGTGGAGCGCGGGTTTGAGGCTATTCAACCTTTATCCGCTCATCAGTATGCTTTAAATGTGGAGAAGGTTTACAAGTTGCTTAGGGGTACTTCGATATGAGGCGATTTTCAGCTTAATTCACCATAAGACTAATTTTCGGAAGGAGAATAGAAAATGAACAAACCTTTAAACGCGCTGTTAGTCGGTGTAGGAGGATACGGTACCGTATATTCCGATTTTCTACTGAGTGGAGAGTTTGACGAGGATTTTCGTATTGCCGGAGTAGTGGACCCTTATGCAAAAAACTCCCCCTGCTACGAAGCTTTAAAAGCAAAAGCCCCCATCTATGATCATATGAATGATTTTTTTGCAAAACATAAAGCCGACCTTACCATCATTGCAACGCCTATCCATTTGCATTATGAGCAGTGTATCACTGCTTTAGAAAATGATTCCCATGTACTGTGCGAAAAGCCGTTGGTACCTACACTGGATGCATTAAACCGATTAGAAAAAACCGCGCAAGATAGAAATAAAATCCTGGGGGTCGGATTCCAGTGGTGCCATTCAGATGTCATGCTGGCATTAAAGCAACGTATATTGTCCGGAGAGTTTGGCCGCCCGCTTCGCTTTAAAAGCTATGTAAGCTGGCCAAGGGACTGGGCTTATTTTAACCGTGGTGTACAATGGGCCGGTAAAATAAAAACAGAAACGGGCAAATTGATTCACGATTCCGTCGCCTCCAACGCCACCGCTCATTATATCCAAAACATGCTGTTTCTTTTAGGCAACACCATGGAAGAATGCGCCCCTTTAAATAACACCCAGGTAGAATGTTATCGCGCCAATGATATAGAGTCTTTTGACACCATTGTTTTTAGGGGTAAAGCCGGAGATTTAACAGGCAACTCAATGCCTGAAGTGTATTACACCGCCTCCCATGCCACCTATTATACGATACATCCCGTTATGGATTATGCTTTCGAAAAAGCTCGTATATGGGTTAATGTAACTGATCAGGACAGGGTATGTACCCTTCACCATGCAGATGGCCGTGTGGAAAATTTGGGCCTTGCCCTGGACGACGGCGAAAAAAATCGTCTTCGCTATATGGCAAAGCGTATCAGAGGCCAGCAGGCGCATATTTGTACTGCCCATATGGCCAGACCCATTACTGCCCTTATTGATTCTGTGTTTAAGCACGTGCCTTTTCACAACTTTCCGGAGGCATTTGTGGTACGTGACCAGCAATCTCAATCTACCTATGTAAAAAATCTACATTTGGATCTTTGGGATTGTTTTAATCAAAACAATTTGCCTTCAGAGATGGGACTGGCTTGGTCTCAAAAGGCTACGTCCATAAATTGTACGCTCTAACCCTTTGCATCATAATCCTGTTTCAAAAGCAGACTCTCCCATAATTCCTTCGTATATGGTATAATTGGGAGTCTTCTGTGCATTTATTCCTATGAGGTGTGTTATGATCGCTTATATCAAAGGGACTGTGGAACAGCTTAACGATCAGTCTGTAGTATTGGACAATCAAGGCATTGGATATATCATCCATGCGTCTTCCGCCACTCTCAGCCGCCTGCCTCGTAAAGGGGAAACGGCTCAATTATATACATATTTCCAAGTAAAAGAGGACGATATGTCCCTTTTTGGCTTTTTATCCCAAGAAGAGATACGGCTGTTTCGTCTCCTTATCTCCATATCCGGCATCGGCCCCAAAGTGGCTACGGCTATTTTGGCAGTCATGTCTCCTGTTCAAATTATGACTGCCGTTGTCAGCCAAGACTCCGTCGCTTTTAGTAAGGTTTCCGGTGTCGGCAAAAAAACCGCTCAGCGTATTACTTTGGAATTACAGGACAAAATAAAAACACAGGACTGGGGATCGGATCAAGAAAGCATGGATATGCAATCCGTCGCTTCTTCCGAAAAGCAGGACGCTATTGACGCACTCTTGGCCCTGGGCTACGGACGCAGCGAAAGTATGCGTGCCGTACTAGCCGTAGCTACGGAAGACATGGCTACAGAGCAAATTATTCGATTTGCTTTAAAAAAATTGATGTAACTAAACACTGATATTAATCAGAGTTAACGCGTAAAATGTACTGAATATAAGGAGATATCATGCCTCCAGAACGTAAGATTAAAACCTCTTCGGTTGCTTTAGAGCGGGAACAAAAAGACGAAGAAATAGAGCAAAAACTTAGGCCCGCCCGTTTTGATCAATACATAGGGCAATCCAAAGTAAAGGAAAATATGCGGGTATTTATAGCCGCCGCCAAAGGCCGCAAAGAACCTTTGGATCATGTACTCCTATACGGTCAGCCCGGTCTCGGAAAAACCACGCTTTCCCACATTATTGCATCGGAAATGAAAGGCCAGCTCCGCATCACCGCCGGCCCTGCCATAGAGCGAGCCGGAGATATGGCCGCGATATTAAACGATCTTGGGGAAGGGGATTTCCTTTTTATTGATGAGATACACCGCTTAAATCGTACCGTGGAAGAAATGCTATATCCCGCCATGGAGGATTTTTCCATGGATATCGTCATCGGCAAGGGGCCTGCGGCAAAAAGTATACGTTTGGATTTGCCGCCTTTTACTTTAATCGGCGCGACGACACGAATAGGGCTTTTGACAGCGCCTTTACGGGATCGATTTGGGGTAATACACCATCTGGAACCCTATGAAGTAGCGGATTTATGTACTATCGTCCAGCGATCCGCCACCGTACTGGGTGTAGAAGTCGCCGATGGAGGCGCAAAGGAAATCGCCCGCAGGGCAAGAGGCACGCCCCGTATTGCCAACCGGCTTCTTAAGCGTGTCAGAGACTTTGCCCAGGTAGAG
>Ga0131853_10005144_pt1 | contig 23563 bp, 25 predicted proteins | sample TergutLab28metaG_FD_92764 | JGI IMG/M metagenome (GOLD analysis project Ga0131853, IMG submission 92764) | Labiotermes labralis P1 segment gut microbial communities from Petit-Saut dam, French Guiana - Lab288 P1 (version 2) (version 2) | ecosystem: Host-associated > Arthropoda: Insects >...
GAAAATAGCGAGTTGCACGACATAGACCTCGCCGCTTATTTCTACAGTCGGATATGTATTATGAGCATCCAAAACACCCGCAATGTCAGCTTCATTCTCATAAAGTACACCTATTTTGAGCGATGGTCGCCCACCATTAATGCTTGACGCTTCTGTATAATAGTCATCAATTCCATCTCTTCCGCAGGACGAAAGTAAAACGGATAAGATTGTGATGAAAGTTGTTAGTATGATTTTTTTCATAATATACCTCTTATATTCCATGCCTGACACTAAGCTCCTTCCATTATACCACATCCTCTTACTATTTTCAACTTTTAACGCAATTGACAGCAGACGTCCTATATGATATGCTTTTGAAAACTCATTGAGGTGATAAAATGCGGCATCTTTTAGACCCTTTAGATTTTAGCGTAGAAGAAATATTTGAGCTTATTGAGCTTGCTAAAGATATAATCTCAAATCAAGATAAATATAAAGAAGCGATGAAAGGCAGGATTTTGGCAACTTTGTTTTATGAAGCTTCGACTAGAACCAGGCTGAGCTTTGAATCAGCCATGCTTTCGCTTGGCGGGAGCATTTTAGGTTTTTCGTCGGCTGATTCAAGTTCAACTTCCAAAGGCGAAAGCATAGCAGACACGATTAGGACAGTTTCATGCTACGCAGATATAATTGCAATTCGCCACCCGAAAGAAGGGTCTGCATTTGTCGCAGCGCAACATTCGGGCATACCTGTAATTAATGCAGGCGATGGAGGACATCAGCACCCAACTCAAACGCTTACGGATATTTTAACGATCAGCCTGTCTAAAAAAACGCTCGGAAATCTTAAAATAGGGCTTTGCGGTGACTTAAAGTTCGGCAGGACTGTTCATTCTCTTACAAAAGCACTCGCAAGATATGAAAACAATGAATTTATACTTGTTTCTCCAACCGAGCTTAAAATCCCTTCATATATCAAAGACGAAGTTTTGCGCCAAAACAACATAATATTCAAAGAAAAAACAAGCCTCGAAGAAAGCATCGGTGAAATGGATATACTATACATGACACGTGTACAACGCGAGCGCTTTTTTAATGAGGAAGATTATGTCAGGCTTAAAGATACTTATATTCTCGATAAAAATAAGCTCAAAGACGCTAAAGTCGACCTTGCGATTATGCACCCATTACCGAGGGTCAACGAAATCGCGACGGAAGTTGACGACGATCCGAGAGCGCTTTATTTTAAACAGGTTTTATATGGCAAGTTTATTCGTATGGCTTTGATATTAAAGCTTATGGAGGCAAGATAAATGACAGTAGACTCAATTGAAAGAGGTATTGTAATTGACCATATTGCCGCGGGCAAAGGTATGGACATTTATCATTACTTAAATCTTGGCGAGCTAGAATGCAGCGTTGCAATTTTTAAACATGCAAAAAGTGAGAAATTAGGGCGCAAAGACATAATCAAAATTGAAAACATTATTGATATTGATTTTGATGTTTTAGGCTTTATAGACCCTAACATGACAGTTAACATTATAAAAGATGGAAAGGCGACAAAAAAGCGCGTAGCTCTTCCGGGCAAAATCAAAAACGTAGTCAAATGTAAAAATCCTCGTTGTATAACAAGCACAGAGCAAGACATAGACCATGTTTTTAGATTGTCGAAGGGAAAGAAATGTGTATATAGATGTATCTATTGTGAACAGTCTGTTAGTGGGGGGAAATAGAGAAATAGTATGTTCTGCCAGCTTTAACTCGAAAAAGATTAAAAGCAAAAAAATGCGGAAATATGTTTAAATATCTTCCCAATTCGGTTAAACTGTGATATAATGTATCTATACCCCCCCCCCCTACACAATGTAAAATTATTTTTTACATTGTGTAGGGGGGGGGGTATAGATACATATCGTTGGTTTTGTAAGCATTAACAGCGATATGAGATATACAAATGAGAATGGAGATTGACGCGGATGACAGGTTCAAATGTATTTAACAAAGTAAAGAAGCATGAGAAATTTGAGTGGAATCACCTTGGGGATATTAAGAAGGGGCGTGGCGACCTTACCGAAGATATGCCGGTTGTTGTTTATCGCCTTATGCAGTTTACTATGCTTGATGTTATGAGCAAGAAAATGGGCTTAGAAAAAGCTAATGAATTTTTCCGTGAAGCAGGTTTCCTTGCCGGAACTGAATTTGCCAAGAATTTGCTTGATTTGCAAATGGACTTTAATGGTTTTATATTTAATTTGCAAAAAACGCTTCAAGATTTAAAAATAGGTATATTGCGTATGGAGGATTTTGATCCAAGTACAGGAGATATTATTCTTACAGTAGGGCAGGATTTAGATTGCAGTGGTCTGCCAATTACCAACGAAAATGTTTGTACATATGATGAAGGCTTCATAGCTGGTATACTTGAAGCTTATACAGGTAAAAAATATGATGTACGCGAGGTGGATTGTTGGGCAAGCGGTGACAGAGTTTGTCGGTTTAAAGGATCTGTTGTAAATTAGATTTCTCGCACAAAAGTAGGTGATTAGGTGAAGTTCGTTGCTGACACTTTATTTGAGTACTTGCGTGATGTACTCTACGATACAGAAAATGCTTCTTTAAATGTAGATGCCCTGCCAGAGGATTTTCAAGATTTGGGAAAAGGTATTATTTTCTTTGCGGATTGTATTATAGAAATAAGACAGGTAACTCAAGCTTTATCCCGAGGTGAGTTTAATTTTTCACCAATTTCAAAAAGCAATGAAATAGCGGCTCCGCTAAAATCTCTGAACGCATCGCTTAGACATTTATCATGGCAAGCTAAGCAGATTGCTCAAGGAGACTACACCCAACGCGTAGATTTTATGGGAGAATTCTCCAATTCATTTAACGAAATGGTTTTCCAACTTGCTGAGCGCCAAAGTATTTTAGAAGAAAAAGCTTATAAAGACAGCTTCACACAAGCATACAATCGCGCCTTCGCTATGAATGCTCTTGAAAAGCATCTGATATCAAAAAAATGTTTTGTTATAATCTTTGTAGATTTAGATAATCTTAAGTATATTAACGATGAGTTTGGGCACAAAGATGGAGACTTGTATATTTTAAATGCCGTAAAGCATTTAAAAAACTTTTCCAAGGATGCTTTGGTCTGCCGAATTGGCGGCGATGAGTTTCTGCTGCTTGATTTGGATATTAGCTATGAAGAAGCTCACAAAAAAATGACGGAATTAGGTGAGAGCCTTAAAAAAGACGAAAGTCTTAAGGGTAAAGAATACAACTATGGCATGAGTTTTGGCTTGGTGTTTGTTGCGTCAGATAATACGATGCCCGCAAGTGAGATATTGAGCATGGCAGATGAACGTATGTACGAACACAAACGCGAGCGGAAGCGGCTACGAAAAACAGAGCAGCAAAAACAAGTGTAATAGGACCTTAAAGAGATCTGCTTAACCTTCCATAAAATATGAAATAAAAAACGCGGATTTTAAGATTTAAAATCCGCGTTTGGTTTTTTAGTTAGTTTATTAGTTTCACCTAAATTATATTTTGTGATGTATATTTTGTAAAATAAGTATCGTTTTAGCTTGCCCTGTCTTCAATTTCATTTTCTTTAGTAAACGTGGGTGATATGTATTCTCCAATAATGCTAGTTTGGATTTTTTCCCTTGTCTCAGGGTTAATAGGATGCGCAACATCTCTAAACTCCCCAGTTGATGTTCTTCGGCTTGGCATTGCAATAAAATAGCCCTTATCCCCTTCGATAACTTTAATGTCATGAACAACAAACTGATCATCGAATGTAACAGAAACCACCGCTTTCATTTTGCCTTCTTTAGCAACACGTCTTATCCGAATATCTGTAATTTCCAAAACTGAGCTCTCCTCTCTTGTGCTAGACTAAGAGCCCTGAAAAAACATCATTTTGTGTCTCTAGCGTATATTAATAAAGCATTGAATATTCGGCATTTCTCCAAATCCTTTTGGGTGATTAATGCCTGTCTTAAAAACTCTACCCCCTTGTTTTATGAAACACTTCGCTTTAATTAATAATAGGCTTCTCAATAGTTAAATAGTATACAGAGGTTTAATCAGGCTCTCTGTATATGAAAATGGTATGTGTTAAAAGCGTCATAAGCTTTCCACATTCATTTCACAACATCATGTCCTAGATTTGCTCGTATTATACACTAAACGTATTTATTTGTAAAGTGGAAAAAGAGGAAATAACTAACAATCTTTTCGACAAAATATGTGGACTAAAAGCCAGTATTGTATCTTGGGTTATTATATGGTATTGGACCAATGCTTCTTCATTATGCTGCTGATTTTGACTGCATAGCTGAAAAGATACCAAAATTGCAGATTGTGTAAAAAATATTTCCTAAACCCCCTTCCATTTTTCCAAATTATGTAGTATCATGTTAAGTCGGTAAGATTATATTAGCTGAAATTCAGGTTCTTTTGCAACCGCCTAAACCGGGTTTGGAGGCAAGATGTCAAAAGTTTTTGATTATATGAAACCATATACGCTTTATGTTGTGGGTGCGTTTGTACTTTTAATTGTCGAAGCGATTTGCGCACTGATACTGCCCGGACTTATGGCAGATATTATAAATGACGGCGTAATACCAGGATTTATTCCCGTTATTTGGCGTAACGGATTTTGGATGGTAATTGTAACTATCTTTAGCATGATAGCTGCTGTGTCCACGAGTTTTTTTGCGGCAAAAGCCGCGACGGGTGCGGCGAATGATATGCGGGCGGCTGTTTTTAAAAAGGTGCTGAGCTTTTCAAGCGCAGAAGTGAATAAGTTTTCAACATCGTCGCTCATAACCCGCACTACAAACGACATAACGCAAATCCAGTCGACGTTAATGACGTCAATCAGACTGCTCATCTATTCGCCGATTTTGGGCGTTGGCGGCATTATTCGCGCTCTTAACCGTGACGTGTCGATGAGTTGGATCGTCGCACTTGCGACGCTTACTATGATAGGAGTTATGGCCGTTTTGTTCTCCATTGCATTGCCTAAATTTAAAATAATTCAAGATTTGATCGACCGTTTAAACCTTGTTGCAAGAGAAAACTTAAATGGTATTTTAATCGTGCGCGCGTTTTCAACTCAAAAATTCGAGCGAATACGCTTTGACAAAGCTAATAAAGACTTGGCGGATACAAATCTTTTTGTTGACCAAGTGTTTGCTCTTTTTGTTCCAAGTATAATGCTTATACTAAACGTTACGACAGCCGTTATAGTTTGGGTCGGCGCACGGCAAGCATCCGCTTTCAGAATTGATATCGGTGATATTTTTGCATTTTTGCAATATGGTGTGCTAATTATCGTTTCGTTTTTAATGCTTAGTTTTATGTTCTTTCTTCTGCCGCGTGCCGTTGTAAGTGCGGAGCGGATTAAAGAAGTTCTCGATACTGAATCGAGCCTTGAGTATAAAAAAATCTTCACTCCCTTACCTGAAGACTTTAAAGGCTCTGTTGAATTTCGAAATGTAAGCTTTAGATATCCCGATGCCGAAGAAAGCGACGATGAGGTTTTAGTTAATCTTAATTTCACAGCCAAGCCGGGTGAGACTACCGCAATAATCGGTGCGACGGGTTCCGGCAAAACAAGTATTTTCAAGCTTATTCTGCGCTTTTATGATGTGACAAAAGGCGGCGTATATCTCGACGGGATAGATGTGAGAGATATACATAAAGAAAAGCTGCATGATAAAATCGGATATGTGCCGCAAAAAGCCTTGCTTTTTACAGGTGACATTAAATCTAACTTAATATATGCCGATAAGGAAGCGGCCGAAGATGTGATTAAAGAAGCGGCTGAAGTTGCTCAAGCGGCTGAGTTTATAGCGGAAAAGCCTGATGGTATGACTTCACATGTAGCACAAGGCGGCTCAAATTTTTCGGGCGGGCAGAGGCAAAGACTTTCAATTGCGCGCGCTTTAGTTAAAAACGCGCCGATTTATCTGTTTGACGACAGTTTTTCAGCTCTTGACTTAAAAACAGACGCATTGCTTCGCGCCGCGCTTAAAAAACGCAAGAAAAAGACAACTAACATCGTAATTGCCCAGCGTGTTTCCACTATAATGGATGCAGATCAAATTGTCGTTTTGGAGCATGGCAAAATCGTTGGCCTTGGCAAGCATTTTGAGCTTATGAACTCATGTGAAGTGTATCGCGAAATTGCTGCTTCTCAGCTTAGCGAAAGCGAGGTGAAAAAAGCATAATGAGCGATGAATATAACGAACAACTAATCGAAAAGGCAGAGAACACAGGCACAGACCCGTTTGGGGGGGATGATGTGCCCGGTCAGAAGGCGAAGGATCCGAAAAAAGCGCTTAAAAAGCTGATGATTTACCTCATGCCTCACAAAACAGCGCTTATTATTTCGCTTGTTTTCGCCGTGTTTTCAACCGCATTTTCAATTATCGGTCCGCGCCTTTTAGGGAGGATTACGACCGCTTTAATCGATGGCATTTTAGCATACTGGATGGGCACAGGGCTTCTGACAAACTTTCCATACATGAGAAATATTCTTATTTTACTGATTGTTTTCTTTGTTATTTCTGCGTTTTGCAACTTTGCCCAGGAAATAATTATGGCACGGTTGTCGGTTAAAGTAACGTATAAACTTCGTACTGAAATTTCCGAAAAAATGCACAAATTGCCTATTAACTATTATGATACACAGTCGCATGGAGATGTTTTATCGCGTATTACAAATGACGTTGACACTATGAGCCAGACTCTTAACTCTAGCCTTACGCGGGTTGTAACGTCTGTTGTCACTGTCGTAGGCGTTTTGATTATGATGCTTACAATCAGCCCGTTTATGACGCTTGCTGTACTTATAATCATTCCAACGTTTATGTCTTTAATGGTTGTCGTCATTACAAAGTCGCAAGTATTTTTCGCAGGACAGCAGGAGGCTTTAGGGCAGGTCAGCGGAATTGTTGAAGAAACGTACTCGGGCCATTCAATCGTCAGGGCGTATAACGGCGAAGATGACGCGGAAGAAAAATTTGACAAGGCTAACAAGTATCTAAGGTCATCAGCGTGGAAAGCGCAATTTATGTCGAGCATCGTAATGCCGATTTTCTCGTTTATTGAAAGTATCGGCTATGTTTTAGTCTGTGTTTTGGGTGGTTGGCTGGCAGTGCAAAGAGTTATTACAATTGGTGATGTTCAAGCGTTTATACAATATATGCAGTCTTTTACAATGCCTCTTGGCGAACTTGGCGCGGCAAGTACAACTATGCAGTCAATGGTTGCAGCGGCTGAGCGTGTTTTTGAATTTTTGGATGAAGAAGAGGAAGTTCCAGACGAAGAAGGCAAAGTAGTAAAAGTTGCTCATGAGGGGCGGGTCACGTTTGAAAATGTAAGATTTGGTTATAACCCTGAGAAAATTATTATAAACGACTTCTCAGCAGACATTAACCCGGGTCAAACTGTCGCAATCGTTGGGCCGACAGGCGCGGGCAAAACTACGGTTGTTAAGCTTCTCATGCGTTTTTATGAATTAAACGGCGGAAAAATACTGATAGACGGCATTGATGCTGCGGATTACACGAGAAAAGAGCTTCGCGACATGTTTGGCATGGTTTTACAAGACACTTGGCTTTACAACGCAACGATTATGGAAAATATTCGCTATGGGTCGCCTAATGCGACGGATGAAGAGGTTATAGCGGCCGCAAAAGCCGCGCAATGCCATAATTTCATAAGAACACTACCGGGCGGATATAATATGATTCTAAACGAGGAAGCAACTAACATTTCGCAAGGACAGAAACAGCTTTTCACAATTGCGAGGGTTGTTCTTAAAAATCCCGAAATTTTAATTTTGGACGAAGCGACAAGCTCAATCGATACGCGTACGGAAATTCTAATCCAAAAAGCGATGAAGAGCATTATGAAAGGGCGCACAAGCTTCGTAATCGCCCACAGACTATCAACAATCCGCGACGCGGATCTGATTTTAGTTATGAAAGAAGGCGATATAATAGAGCAAGGAAGCCACAGAGAACTGCTTGAGTTTAAAGGATTTTACGCAGACCTTTATAATTCGCAGTTTGATACAGGGCCTGATGGGCATGGAGAGTCGGTGTAGTAATGTCTGAAATTGAAATATCACAAATACAATCATTTATATCAATAGGAGAAATTGTTTTGGCAGAGCATATAGCTTTGCGTATGAGAGAGCGAAAGATAAAACGTAATGATTTGTTTGAATTTCTAATTAATGGGGAAATAATAGAGCAATACCCGGATGATACACCCTATCCAAGCTGCTTAATTTTAGGCAGTTGCGGAGCAGGTAAGCCGCTTCACATCGTTGTTGGCGTAAGAAAAGACATTTTATGCTGCATGATAACGGCATATCACCCGGATTTGGATAAGTGGGAAGAAGATTTTAAAACGAAAAAGAGAGGTAGCTAATATTATGGATTGCTTTCGTTGTAAGGGCAGTGCAGAGCCAAAAACAAAAACTCATGCGGTAACTTTGGATAAATGCGTAATTATAGTAAAAAATGTGCCGTCTTTAGTTTGTAAGCAATGTGGTGAAGCCTATTTCACAGATAATGTTATGAAAAATTTAGAATCTATTATTGATAGACTTGAAAACCTTATCGAAGAAGTCGCGATTGTGGACTATTCTGATAATGCGGCTTAAAGGAGAACAAAAAATGAGTGAAAACGAAAAAAAGGAAGTAACAGAGCAAGCGGCTGATCAGCCGGCTGAAAAAAAGAAAGGCAAGGGCAAGATAATTGGGCTTGTGATTTTGGTTGTAATTGTGGCAGTCGGCGGGTTTTTTGGTATAAGGTTTATTAATGACAGCGTAAATTATCTAATAACCGACAATGCAAGAGTTACAACGGAGCTTGTGCGTATTTCGCCTAATATTCCGGGCGTTTTAGAACGATTCACAGTTTACGTTGGGCAGTATGTCAGCGAAAATGAAATACTCGGTTGGGTTGAAAACGACTCGGCAATGCGAGCGCCTTTTGACGGTCTTGTCGTAGATGCTTCCGCTGTGCAAGGGCAGTCTGTATCTCCGATGGAATCTTTGGCTGTTTTAGCAGACACAGGGCGCATACATATATCAGCCAATATTGAAGAAACTGATATTTTGAAACTTCGCACAGGCCAAGCGGCAGTTGTAACGATTGACGGACTTGGAACCCGCCAGTTTAATGGCTATATCTCTGATATAGGACTTGTGACTCACGCGGAGCTGACCGGGCAGGCGATGTTTTTTAACACAGGCGGTACATTTACGCGAGTGACGCATCTGATACCGATTGAAATTACGATTACTGATGATGTTAACTTGGACAGCTTGATCGGCGTAAACGCGCGTGTGCGTATTCCGTTGCGGTAGGGGGTATAGATTATGAAAATGCTTAAAATAATTGCAATTTTGTTCGCGATGATGCTTATTTACGGTTGCGGTGGTGAAGTCATGCCATATGACAGAACAGTTCCGGTATTGGGCGAGTCTTCAGCGCAATCGCTTAGCGAGATAACGATAAGCGGAGTGGTAGAAAGCGTAACAAGCCGCAACGTATATTCAACGCTAGGTCAAATAGTCGAGCGCGTTTATGTTGAAGTGGGAGATCGTGTGACCGAGGGACAAACACTTGCGGAGCTTGACGTTGATGTTTTAGCTTTAACGATCGCGCAGCAGGCCGCGAATGCTGAGCTTGCAAGGCATAACTTAGAAGAGGCGGAACGTAACTTAAGAGGCAACTCAAGCCCGCATGTTTTAAACGCCCGCGCAGCTCTTGAAGCGGCTGAAATTAATTTAACAGAAACGCGCAGAGCTTTAAATAACGCAAGGTCGGATTCTGAAGGCGGCAATGTTATGCAAGTTTTGGCGGCTTTAAACGAGCTTAATCATGCACGGATTGATCTTGAAGAGTTGGAGAGAATCCATGAGAGGTTAGAAATAATGTTCGAAGCAGGTGCGATGTCGCAAAATGATTTTCGCCATGCAGAAAATAATTTAACCCTTGCGAGAAGAAGATATGAAACAGCACAGTCAAACTACGAGACTACTACTACAGCTACTGACCGCAGCTTAGAACAGCTTGAAGCTCTTTACAGATCAGCGGTGGATTCACATTCTTTGGCGCGTGAAATGCTAAACGCAGCAACATCGGGTGCCTCTCAAGAGACAGAGATGTTAAGCGCGGCGGCTTTGGCTGCTGAAACTTCGCTTCAAATACTCGATCGGCAGCTTTCAGACTCAATGATCAGATCGCCGATAAATGGCACGGTAACAGCGAAATTCGCAGCAGAAGGCTCTGTAGGTATGGGGCTTATGTTTGTCGTTGAAGATATGGAAGAACTGGTAGTTAAAGCTAGGATTCGCGAATATGATTTATCGCTCATAAGTGAAGGCATGGAAGTTAAAATTACATCGGACGCTATAGGCAACGTTACTCACACAGGGGTAATTACTCATATCAGTCCCGCGGCTGTCTTAGGCTCACCTGTAACAGAATTTGAAATTGAAGTTAGACTTACATCACCTATTTCAGATTTAAGAATCGGGATGAATGCTAGAGTGCATATTGGGCTTAACTGATAAAATATCCTGCTCGCATATGCGAGCAGGATATTTTATTGATGCGGGAATCTGCCCCAAGCCAGGTTGACTTCTAAGTAGTCAGAGTGAATTGCGGGTATGAAATAGGTTAAATGATGATCCTCAAAGCCGAAGTAATGATCGCGGAACGTAAGTTGATACCAAGGCGCGAACACTTCCAAATAATTGCGGCCTAAGTTATCGCCAAAGTAAATAAGGCGAATGTCAAGCAAGTAATCTTCTATCGGAGGAGGCATTTCGTATGGCGCTAGGCCGCTTATAATGCCATAACCTAAAATAGTCTGACGGACAGCTTCCTCGGGCGTTATAATAGGGAAATATCCGATTTTATTCGACAGCACATAATTGGCGGGCATATGCCTTTCCAGTATACGAATAGAACCGTCAAAATTTGGGATAAAATGGATGTTGTTAAAATGATAATTAAGAAGCCTCGCGATTTCCTCATCCTCATGAGCAAAAGGCGTAACGCCTAAAATCGGCGCGAAAAGCTCGTTTAAGTATATTTCCGCTTCTTCATTTTGTTGCTCCCATGAAAGAGTTAAGCCATCCGGCAGCGCAAATCCCCCATCAAAATACATTGTGATAAAGCCTGTTTCTTCAATATTAACTGCCATGCCTTCCGCCGATACTAAAACGCCGCTTGTCCATAATGACATTAAGAAAGAATCTTGATTTATGCCACTAACTTCAAGCCCCATAGCTTCAATTATGCTTTTTGCCTGCTCTGTTCTTTCTTCGATAGAAAGACCATGCAAGGATACGCCGGGTTTTTCAAAATCGGGCATTGCGAGGCACATGATATGAAAATTATTGTGAAAAACGGGCATGAGTTTAACTTCTTCGGCTCGACTTGCGCTTTGCGTCGTGCAGCTTATTAAAAGTGTTGCAAGTATAGAATATAGCAAAAAGTATAAAATATTTTTCAAAATAACCACCTCACAAGCTTATTTTAGAGGTTTTTGTGAGAAAATGCAAGAGCCTCTCTTAATAAAGAGAAGCCCTTATCTGTCTATTCATAAAATCAGCCTGCCTTTAACTCAAGCCTTAGTCTATCCGCGATTAGGGCGATGAATTCGCTGTTTGTTGGCTTGCCTTTATGGTTTGAAATTGTGTATCCGAAAAGGCTGTCGATTGCGGACACTTCACCGCGGCTCCATGCAACTTCGATTGCGTGGCGGATTGCTCGTTCTACGCGGCTAGAGCTTGTGTTGCATTTTTTCGCGACAGTTGGGTACAGTTCTTTCGTTATATAATTTAAAACATCGATGTTTTGCACTGCTAAAATAATTGCCTCGCGCATATAATTATATCCTCTGATATGTGCCGGAACGCCAATTTCTATTAAAATGTTAGTAACTCGCACTTCAAGATCCATTTCGCCCTGACCTCTAAAGCCCGATATTCCTTTGCGATTTTTATCAACATGCGGTTGCTCCTTAAGTTGGCGAATCCGCGTGCCTAGCGCTTCAAGGTCAAACGGTTTTGCTATGTAATAAACAGCTCCAAGATCCATCGCACGGCCGATTACTTTCTCCTGTGCCATTGCCGATAAAATAACAATTTGCGGCTTTTTATCCATATTTTCCTCTTGAATCTTTTCAAGAACGCCAAGTCCGTCAAGTCTCGGCATAATTCCGTCTAAAATTGCAATATCCGGCTTAAGTTCTTTTATTTTCGAAAGCGCGTCCATCCCATCATAACAAGTAGCAACAACTTCAATTCCGCCCGACTTGTTCAAATAATCGCACATAACATCACAAAAATCCTTATTGTCATCAGCCAACAAAACTCTAATATTTTCGCCCATAATTTCCTCCTGCGTTATCATTTTTTGGAAATATATTGGTAATTTTGGAAATAATTACCAATATATTTGAAATGATTGTAGCGCATTTTGCAAAAAAACGCAAGCAGATTTTTGCACTAATTATCGACAAATTTCTCCATATTTTGCTTAATGTTTGTCGTCAATAGTTTCAACATTCGCCATCTGAATATCGAAACTATTGACGACAAGTCCTAGAAAGTGAATTGAATGTCTGATTAAAATGCGCCTGACCTAAGCCACTGCACACCTAAATAGATGTAAGAAAAAACACTAATAATGATGGGCAAACTATGGAATATCAAGCAAAGCGGACACTTGCTAGGTGTCCGCTTTGCTTGATATTCCATTAATATAATGCTTATTTTAGTACGTCACCGATTGCATGAATTATATTTTATCCTCTAGCCAAAGAACTTCAGGAGTAAAACCGATGTTGGCCCATTCGACAGTGCCATCGTGACCAACAAAGCCCAGTATATTGCGATTTGAGGGATTGATTATGATTTCTTGTTGTATCCAATTATGGCTTGAATTTAGTTCTTCGTCGTCGAAACTCGGAGAGCCAAATTCTGGTTGGTTTGCTGAAATGTTTCGCACTCGATTTGGCAATAAGGTTAGCCGATAATCCATTTCACTATCACGAGCAATAGTATATTGACCGCTAATAATTGTCGTGTTATCCCAATTTATTTCAAAGTGACTATCTTCGGATATTGTAATACGTGAATTCCCATATTCAATGTCCCAAGTCCCGCTTATGCTTGCTTTTACGGCATAAAAATCAACTTCTGCTGATGCCGGTGTAGCGCTTATTTCTATAACAACCTCAGGTTCTTCAATCTCCGCTTCCATTTCTTCCCTTTCAGCCAGAGGCAAAGTTTCTCTGGGGGGCTGTGGAGGTACGGGTCCGCTTGGAGTACCTCCAGTGCAAGAAACGAATATAAGACCAACGAGAACGAGTATAATAAGCACTAACAAAATCATCTTCACTGTACGTCATCCTTACATAGTAAATTTGTTGAAACACTTGATAGATTAAACGATTGGCTGTGCTATATTGTTCCATTCAAATTATAAATTCGCTATCGCAACACCGACACCAACACGCATAACCCTGCGCCGATTGGCTTATCACTCGCCCAAAATGACCAAAGCACAATAATTATTATATCATAACACATCAGCCTTTACCAACATAAATAATTTCAACATCAGGAATTGTTACATTAACCACATGGCCCTTAAGGTATGAACATGCCCATATCATATTAAAATCACGCTGTTTCTGTGTTGTGCTTCGAACAAATCATCTTCTGCTATATCATAATAATTGTTCATAAAGCACAACACCGTCCCTCTTTACTCGTTGATACACCGATCTGGGGTCGGTGCTGTTAGCATATACATTCTCGTCAGCAAATAGTAAATCAATGTCCTGTTTCCCATTGAAGGAAAAGCGTTCATAAATTTCGGTGCCGACTTTTTGCTCTAATCTATTAAAAGGCATCCCGCTCTTTTCGCTGTCAAGCAGTAAAAGCAGGTCAATATCGGAATTATCGGTATGTGTTCCGCGGGAACAACTGCCGAACATAATAACCTTACCAACATCTTCTATATCCATCACAATGCCTATGATGGAGTTAATGGTGTCTATGAATGAAGAGGGAAGCTGCGCTATCCGCTCTTTATGAAATGTTCGCATTTGCCTCACTCCTTAAAATCGCTCTTAAATATACTATCCGCTTCTATATACTATGATACAATAATTTGCTCACGATTTCAAGCTGGAAATTTCAATCAAGACACATAGCCCGCTGTGTTTTTATTGGTTTTAAGCTGCAGGCTTGTTAAAAACGGCAAAGCAGGTCTGCCTCAGAATTAATATCCGAGACAGACCAAAGCCGTAACTTTCATTCAATGGTTTACGCCGCAGCTTGATTTTCATATGGATCAAAGGTCGGGTCGTAATTTTTGCCGTTGTTTTGGGCATTATCTTTCATAAAGCCCGCAAAATGTATATCTTCAGCAACAATCTCAACCGCAAAGGTATTGGGCAGCGATTCCTCAATCTCCCGAACCCATTTTTTTGCCATATGCGACGAACACAGGACAATATTAATTTGTAGTATTCATCAGAAGCGAGCTTGACCGTCAACAATTCGTCAATAGACTTTTTAATTTCTGGTGGTAAATCAGTTTCCGCAAGGGTTTTGGCATATTCCATGTGCGGCATTTTCCCATGTTCGGCAATGTAATTCAGATTGGCGATGAGGCGTAGCACATAAAAATATTTCTTTATCTTCGCTTCGACCGCCGAATCAATATCACCAACCATTCTCTTTGCCAAGCTAAGATAATGCCAGCTTAACGGGATTGTGTTAAAGAAATCCGTTGTTAGGTCTCTAAGCTGATTTACAAGAGGGGCATTGCATATATAAATTTCACTTGACGTAAGCCATTCATATATGGTGCAGTCAGGTTTAATAATATATTTAAGCGCACGGCGTACATCCACGCCTTTAATGTTAAAGACTTCATTTTCTTCAGCTTCGATAAAATCCTTTTTCTTGTACGGTTAAATACCAATCCTTTGGATGCATGTAAATAAATCTGCAATCATAATCCGCATCCCTTGCAGCAAATCCCCAACCACGACTACCGGATTCAATAGCATGTATTATCTTCACACCGTACTTACTTTCAACTTCTAAAAGTTTTTGTAAAGTAGTATTTTTTATTTTCGACATTGTAAATTCCTCCTATGGGTACGGCGAGCTTTTTCTTTATGGTGTCACACAAAATGCAGAATACAGCGTCACACTCTTAATGCCATTCTCGTATCCAAAGTTCTTTGCCGATATTCTCATGGCGTATTCGGGCTTATATAGCGATACATACTGCACAAGGCTTTTGGATCGCACATTATCGGAAGACTTGGCCTCAAGCGGAATTATATTGCCTTGACTGTCTTGGAAAACAAAGTCAAGTTCTGCTTTGCCGGGACTGCTCCAATAAAATGGCGTAAAGCCATTAATCGCTAAACACTGGCAAATATAATTTTCGGCTAATGCACCCTTAAATCCATCAAAAGATGCCGGGCTGTTTAACACCACATTGGCCGCTATACCGAATTTAGAGCAAGGCAATCCCGTATCCATCATATACACTTTGAAAGATTCGTTATCTACATAAGCCATCAAAGGCATTTTGCCTTCTGATACACGAACACATTTATGGATGATTCCGGCGGCTTTTAGCCAGTCAAGAGGCGTTTCGTATTCATAGGCTCGTGCCCCTGATTTAATGACCTTGTATTGAAATTTCTTATTTTCCTTTGATAGCTGTGCCGGTATACTGGCCCATGCTGCCATAATCTTTGTAGTTTCTTGTGGCGTGGCGTATTTAGCCATATCTGCGATATATGCGTCATTGATATTCTTTTGTGCCGCCATTACAAAGTTGAAATCCTTTGTAGCGACATATTCAATCACTGCCTTTGGCATACCGCCGACAACCAAGTATGTTTTGTATAAATCCATAGCCGTGTCGTGCAGAGACAGCGGTGTAAACTCGGCATAGGATTCTTTGATGAGACCAATAAGAGCCTCGTTGCCGGTAGCCATAAGAAATTCCTCAAAATCAAGCGGATAAAGCGTAAGCATATACACCTTACCTACAGGAAACGAATACTCCTCACGGTTCATAGCTACGCCTAGCAGACTTCCTGCTGATATTATGTGATATTCGGGTGCATTTTCGCAGAAATATTTAAGTGAAGTTAATACTCTCTCACAAGCCTGTATTTCGTCAAAGATTATAAGCGTATCTTCCGGAAATATGCTCTGTCCCGAAAGAACAGACAGCTCTCGGATTATGCGCTCCGGTTTTAGGTCTCTGTCAAATACAGCCTGAACTTCTCGCGAATCCTCCAAGTTGAAATAAACAGTATTTTTGTAGTGTTCTTTACCGAAAGTCAAAGATGAATGTGTCTTGCCCACCTGCCGTGCACCTGAAATAATCAGAGGGTTACGACGAGGGCTAATTTTCCACGTTTTTAGTTTCTCAATTATTTTACGTTCCATAAAGTGTTATCACCTCACATTTATTACATCCTAACAATGTTAGATTGGCAACAAGTAAATTTCGACGAAATTTAACGTATCTCATACTAAAAAACAAGCCCTAAGCAAAGTGCAATGCACTCGCTTGGGGCTTGTTTTGATTTTCAAATAATCACCTGATTACTATTGCCGTTTAAGCCGGCAATGCAAGTGATAATCTTTCCTCCACTGCAAAAATAGCACTTTGTCAACAGTCCCGAGTTGTCCCGAAGTTACGGGTTTGGGATGCGCCCCAACAAGCAGATTTTTTCAAATATGAGCAAGGCAAAAATTTGAAAAAATCGCAAGTGTCATGACACTTGCCCTGCTCACCGTTTAGTGGAACAGCGGAAAATACACATAATGGTGGTACGCCATTAACGGCATTTTAGCAATGCTTACACATCTTTAACATACAGAAGTACCCCCACCGAAAAAACATTATTGTCATGGGTAATGTTAATATGTCCGTTGTACTTCTCTACTGATTTGCGAATATTGCTTAGACCATGACCGTGTTCCTCGCCAGACTTTAGAGTGACTATATGATTTTCTTCTCCCTCTGCATATTTTACATTGCCGTCAAAAGTATTATCTATTTTTATGAAAAGGTTGCTTTTGTTAAATTCAATATCCAACTTAATTATTTTGTCCTCAACCTTTGCCACAGCAGAAAGCGCATTATCCAATAGATTGCCAAGTATGATTACAATATCTGCAATTTCTATGTTGACAACTGGAGGGACAAACAAGGATAAATTCATTCTTATGTTATCTTCTGCGGCGTTTTTGAGCTTGAAATTTATTATGCTGTCAAAGGCGATGTTTCCTGTGCTGCTATAAACCTCACTCTCGTCTATATTGCCAATCAAACTGTCAATATAGTCTATAATAACCTTGTTGTCCACAGCGAAATCTTTTATGACGGCTAAATGAAAATTCATATCATGCCGTATGGCTCGTACTTTTTTTACCGATTCTTGCATTAGCCTACTTTGAGTAAAATAATACTCTCTCTCCTGTATGTGTAAGGCTGTTTTCAATTTTTCTTCATGTGCTTTTGAGAGGGCGTTGTAGAGGTAGAACACAAGAAATGTGCTTGCCGCAAGTAATACAGTGACAATAAGGGTAGATGTTAGCCTTGATATAGTTCCTGTGAAATAAAACCCATGTGTAATAGTAGAAGCAGCCATCACCAAAGTTAAACTCAAATACGCAGGAAAGTCATACTTCGTTTTTCTCACATATTTGAAATATTTATAAAAGAAAATTGCAACGAAATAAAACAAAACAGCGGACACAAAACTCATGGTGACAGACCTTGAAACAACTCCGAAGCTTAGGAAATGGTGGATAGTTAAATTTCCTATTACAGTAGTAATTGCTTCAATTGTAATATGACCATATACCGAAGCCACCACTCTTTTCAGCATGGAGGCATTATAATTTAGGGTGATTATGAACAAAATAGGCAATCGAACAGTTACAGTCATTGCATATGCACTGAGAGGGGATAGCGCAGATAAGTCCCAAAAGTACACACTAAACAGGACAGTAACATATATAGCGCATGATATAATAAACACTATCTTGGATGTTCTTCTCTCTTCAAAAAACACTCTCATAAATCTTTCTACTGCAAAGATTCTGATAATGATAGATACTGCCATTACAAAATCACTTAAACCCATTAAATCACACCCTCCGCCTTATCATAATTTCATAATACCGTTCCTTTATTTCATCTCGCCTATGCTTGCTGATAGGTAAAGGAATTTGACTATCTGCTAAAAATACTTGGTTAAACTTTAAGGCGGTTACATAATCATAATTGACGATATAGGAAGTGTGGATAAAAAGAAAATCAAACCTTTTTAATTGTTCTTGGTATATTTCCTTCATTGACCCATAAAATTCTTCTTTTCTGCCGTCAGAAAGATGAAGACTTAACTTTCTGTCATAGCTTTCAAGATATATTATATTTTTTATCTGTGCTTTGAAAGTGTCACGCCCTATGTTATAGGTAAAGTCCTCCGACCAGAGACCCGAAACTTTCATATATTTTCTTATGACCTCATCTATCTTTTCATATTTCAAAGGCTTGATAAGAAAATTAAATGGTTGTATATCGAATAAATCTAAGGCGTAACTTTTTATCCGTGACATGTAAACAATGGAGACCGTGTAGTTGTTTTGCACATCACGAATAAGCCGACCCGTTTCTACACCGTTTATACCATTTTTTGCAAACTCAATATCAAGGAAAATTAAATCATAGTGTAACCCTGACTCTATCGCCTTGAAAAGTTCTTCCCCCGAAAAGAAAACTTCAATTTCACACTTAACCGACAACTTGCCAAATATATCAAATAAGGTGCGTTCTAAATCCGCACCTATTTTTGTTTCATCATCGCAAATAGCTACCATTACCATATGCGGACTTCGCACCTCCATATTTGTATCATTTTTTAGCGTTATTTCCAAATAATTCTACTGCTTGCATCCAGTACTTTCGCCAAATATCTTTTCATTTTACCATTTCTAACGCCAAAAAACAATGATGAAGCTATAGTTCGTATAGGGATGACGTGCCAGTTACTGCAATTAACTGACCAGTTTTACAGGCTTACCGCACGGGAGGGGTGTTTTTAGATATACTGACATCGTTTACAAGCGGCAACAACTAAGGTAGCCTTAGTTGTCGCCGTGCTATGCCCATGTCATAGATTAGCAAAATTATAGTAACAGAGAGGATTTATATGGATTCAAGTTACAATCAAGAAGTTAAGAAGTATGGTAAAAAGGATGCGATAATCGCAGTTTGCGCGGTTTTGTTTTTTGTTACCAGTATGGAATTATATGAGCCAATACTAACTATTCTACAAATAGATTGGGAAACCGTGCCAACATTCGTACGCCGCTTGGAATGGCCTGTTATAAAAACTGCCTTTACTGTTTTACCTGTCGTTATCATTGTATCAATCATGAAACAGGGGTTTGTATCTATTGGCGTACACAAAGAAAATTTATGGTATGCAGTACGTCTTGGGATTATGCTCTCGCTTATCCCCATGTTTTGGGGAATACTGCCCATAGTGCTGTATGGCGGAGAGTTTGTAGGTTTAGGGTTGTTCACTCTTTTGTTAGTTAGAACATTCCTAATGGCATTTGCAGAGGACGTTCTCTTTGTGGGTTTTATGCAAACCAGACTTTCTGGATTTTTCAAATCGGATAAAGTGGCACTTTGTATAGGTGCTGCGCTGTTTTCATTTATGCACGTTCCGCCGTGGTTGAGATTAGGGCAGCTTAGTTTCGATAATTTATCGTTTTTTGGTTTAGCGGTTGTAGTTTGGTTTATCATGCACTTTTTACTTGTTACTGTGTATAGGAGATATAGCTCGCTGATTCCAGTTACGATAATACATGTATTTGTAAATTTAATGCAGAACCCGAACAGCTTTTGGATATTTGCCGATGGCTATGCAGAATACGCTGACTCATGGGCTGGAACTGGTGTACCTGTTCTCATTATTGTGGTAAGCGCTTGGGTGTTTATTAGACATCGTCGTGATAAAAAAATAGGGGTATCAAGCGAATCATAACAGATTCTCGCAAACTAATAAGTTTCAATAACAAAAAGCCTTTTTTGCAGTTACTGAGCATTGAAGTAGCCACTTCGGGACAACTTGTCCCGAAGTTCGATAGCTTGGATTCTTATTAGACACTGTAAAGCTAAAAAAACCATTAACTATGAATACATGGACTGCTAGAGGTGGATAAAATGAATGGGATAATAAAGATTTGGTTGATGTTTGCTGTATACTTAATTTTATTCGCATTGGTGACATACGGAAATTTGAGGATTGGTGCTAGTGCAACACAAACTATGTGGTTTATACTTTCAGCTAGTGTAATACTTATATCCATTGCCATGTTAGTTAAATATAAATTTCCTTCAAAAAAGCAAGTTGTAATATCCGCAATATTTGGGATTTTGATGTTTGTACCTTTTGTTAGCATGGTAGGTATAACTGCACTTTTTGCTGTGTTTGCTATACGTGTGTCGTTTGCTACATTTTTAAGTGCAATGGCATTTTTCAGTATTTCTAACCACTATTCAGAAAATTCTATTGTTTTACTAAAGGATAAGTCGGTTAAGTCCATTGTCATGACTATCTTAATTGGTGTATTAGTAGGAGTTGTTTGGGGAGCTATCAATATTTTCTTAAATAATGACCAAGCCTCACCTCACTTTGCGCTAATTAATTTCATTATGCCGCTTAACCCAGCAATATATGAGGAAATGGCATTTAGAGCCTTTATATTTGCAAGTTGTTTGCACTTTATGAAGGGCGAATTGACAACCAAGCGACAACGTTTCACAGTATGGTTTATGATGATTATTCCCCACGTACTACCACACACACCAAATATGTTTATTGAGCAAGGATTTGTTTCTGGAATAATGTCAATTGTAATATTATCTGCTGTATTTGGCGTTCCGTTTGCATCTCTACAACGCAAACGTGATTTAGTTTCAGCGATGATAGCTCATGGTGTAGTTATGATTATATTTTTTACTATGTTTGGTATTTCACTATAATGTTGTTATGTTTGAAGCAGAAATTTGGGACAACTTGTCCCGAATTATGTGGCATATTACACCCCAAAAGCGGAAACTTATGGGAAAACAAAAGACACAGAAAAAGTGGACGTTTATATATAGTAAGCTCTAAGCATGGCGAAGGGCAAACAAAATAGAATGGGGAGGCTTTTGTAAATGCTAGAAGCTAAAGCGCCAAAAAACGGTAACAGAATAGTGCTAGTTCTAACATTTTGGCTTGTATTAGTGATGTTATCATTAAGGTTTGATTTGTTTTATTATATGGGGATTGAAATCAGTGATTTATGGCGAACGGCTTACATTCAGTTTGTTGGTTTAGTTATTCCTTTTGTAATCTACTTAGCTATTACAAAACAAAAAGTCAAGAATGTACTTAGGTTAGATTTCCCTAGCATTAAAAACATAATCTTTGCAATATTGCTGGGCGTGGCTATTGTTCCAATAGGAATGGGAGGAATGTTATTAGGGAATGCACTTAATGAATTGATTTTTGGTAGCGAGTACACAATCGCTATACAGCAGGTAGCGCCTTCATTATGGGCATTGCTTTTGATCGGTGCTTTGCTACCATCCATTGCCGAGGAAGCATGGTTTAGGGGTGTCCTCTTTAATCATTATCATAGATATATAACAATTGGTAAGACGGCTATGATAACAGGATTATTTTTTGGCTTGATGCACGGCATACCACAATTTTTATATACATTTATCGTCGGTATAATTTGGGCATATGCGTTGTACTACACTCGGTCAATATGGATACCTGTCATATCCCATTTTGCTGCAAATGTCTTGTTGCACACTATGGGTTTTCTAATAGAATCGGCTAATGGCTCAACATATAGCTACTATTATGTTCAAGATAGCATTGACTATGGAGCAAACAATCCATTTGTTTATTACCTAATATTTTTTGTTATATTAGGCATAGTTTCAGCATTGATAATTTTCATATGTATGCGTGTATTTAAGAAACATCACAGCCTTACCCAGCCAAGTACAGAGATTGATATAAACGCAAATGAAGCCGACCTAGCAAAATCAAAAGTCTTTACTTGGGAACTGGCAATGGTTATAGCAATTTGGATAGCTTTCAGCCTGCTAAGTGGTTTTGGAATTTTATAATTACATCTTTGAAATGTAGGTGATGGTGGTGTCGGAAATAACAGCAATGGTAAGAACATACATTTTACGTGGCATCGGCTATCTTATATTTGCAATATTTTTTGGATTGCTCACATACTTATACTGGTTTACTTCACCCAATATACTTACTGCGTATATATGGAATGTGACGGGGATAGCGTTTGCTTTGGTAGTAGATAAAATACGAATTAAGCGAATATATATAAAAGAGGAAAGATGTGTGGACGACGAATCACGGTCAAAACTAATGAAAAAAGATGTTTCATCACTAAAAACATCTCTGTACTTATTTTATATTTTTGCCTTGATTTTTTCACAAATATTAGCAATGGATGCGCCAATAGAAGTTTCAGAAAATATACGAGGCTATTTCCAGTCGGTATCGCATGGTGTCGTTCTTCTGTTTGCATTAGATAATTTTTTTGGGTATCTCATAAGCGATGATGTACGTATCAAAAAATTTAAGGATAAATATAAATGCGACTAATACTAGGCAAGATAGGCGACATTGCCCACTTCGGGACAAGTTGCCCCGAAGTGGGCATAGCTAAAAATATAAGAATATGAGGGATTTAACATGAATAAGTCAACAAAAAAACGTAAAATTCTATTCGCCATGGGCATTTCAATAGTGATAATGGTTTTGGTTGGTTCGCTGTTATGGCAATTTCATTTCTCACCTTTGCTTAGTTGGTATCCGATTGCCAATCCGAATTTTCATGTGGTTTGGAATGAAAATGATTCGACTGTGACTATTGATTTTAGGGGCTTGTACGATTTTGTATTTAGCACACAAGAGCCTGTGGTTTATGTAGGTAATGAGCGTATCTATTTGCGTGATGGTGCAAGAGTGATAGATGATTTCCCACATGCAAGAGTGAGGGATTTTAATATTTTTAACACGTGGTTATCAGAATCAATGTTAGACGATTCATCGGAGTTAGTACCTGTTATTATAAACGGGCTATACGGACAAGGCTTGATTGAGCAAAACGAAATGATTCATTCACTTCTAGGTAGCACAGATTCAAGAGAACGGTTTGAGTTGTACTTCCAATGGTACAATACAATCCATGAATTAGGACATTTAATTACTTTTAGCTATGGCACATATAACCCAAACAACATGGAAAATACACGGCATATGGTAGATGAAGAAGTTTTGGTAAATTCCTTTGCCGTTGCTTTTTGGATGAATTTTGGTGAAGAAGAAAAGCTCTACGCATTGGAAGAGGTGGTTAGCTATATTTTA
>Ga0131853_10005145_pt1 | contig 23562 bp, 11 predicted proteins | sample TergutLab28metaG_FD_92764 | JGI IMG/M metagenome (GOLD analysis project Ga0131853, IMG submission 92764) | Labiotermes labralis P1 segment gut microbial communities from Petit-Saut dam, French Guiana - Lab288 P1 (version 2) (version 2) | ecosystem: Host-associated > Arthropoda: Insects >...
GTGTGGATTCACTGATGGTTGTACTGAAACTGACAAGGAGTGTGGATTCACTGATGGCTGTACTGAAACTGACACGGAGTGTGGATTCACTGATGGCTGTACTGAAAGTGACACGGTGTGTGGGTTCACTGATGGCTGTACTGAAACTGACAAGGAGTGTGGATTCACTGATGGCTGTACTGAAACTGACACGGTGTGTGGATTCACTGATGGCTGTACTGAAACTGACACGGAGTGTGGATTCACTGATGGCTGTACTGAAACTGACACGGTGTGTTGATTCACTGATGGCTGTACTGAAACTGACACGGTGTGTGGATTCACTGATGGCTGTACTGAAAGTGACACGGTGTGTGGATTCACTGATGGCTGTACTGAAACTGACACGGAGTGTGGATTCACTGATGGTTGTACTGAAACTGACACGGTGTGTGGATTCACTGATGGCAGTACTGAAACTGACACGGTGTGTGGATTCACTGATGGCTGTACTGAAACTGACACGGTGTGTGGATTCACTGATGGCTGTACTGAAAGTGACACGGTGTGTGGATTCACTGATGACTGTACTGAAACTGACACGGTGTGTGGATTCACTGATGGCTGTACTGAAAGTGACACGGTGTGTGGATTCACTGATGGCTGTACTGAAAGTGACACGGTGTGTGGATTCACTGATGGCTATACTGAAACTGACACGGAGTGTGGATTCACTAATGGCTGTACTGAAACTGACACGGAGTGTGGATTCACTTATGCAAATTTTTGGAGCGTGGCTAGCATCACTTCCACTTAGTCTGGTAGTTTGTTGCATGACGCAGTTACTGACTGAGATTTTATATTATCGAACGATTAGATGACAGTGTGTGTGGCAAATTGGAAGGGATGTGGGAGGAACCGATCGTGGCCTGAGGTAATGTAGTAGCCCGGCACTTACCCGGAGGGGCTGAGGAACACCACGAAAACTGTCAGGATTTTCGGTGTTCTAGCCGAGATCCGAACCAGGCACCTTAGACGAATCACGCAAATCAGGTAGAGTGGACTGCTTTGCTATGAAGATGGACACACTATGCTCCTGCGAAATATTTGTAACTATTTACCAGTCTACACTGTGTCACATCCCAGAATAGCTGACTTCTTTGTAGAGTTCGTTACTTTATCTGCTTGTTACTTGCTTTGTTAGCTGTTCAGTTGAATGGCTTGTAACACCATTTTGTCTAGTAGCTAGATGCCAATGTTTCGGCGGTGAATCCTGCGTCACTCAACACTGCTTCTTCACCCTACTCATGTGGAACATGAAAGAGCAGGCGGTGTGTTTTTCGAATCGTTGGTGTCCGTTTTGCAGACTAGACCATAATTCGTCGTAACCGCGAAGAAAACGAGCTGGAACTGACGGCCTTGCAAACCTCAAATCGAGTGATGGATTCTTTCATTGCTGGGTTCCTTCGTTTGCAGACAACTGGTATCGACAGTGTCGATTTTCCCACATACATAAAATTGACTTCGCGTTCACGATGGATCACATATGTCCGTGAAGTTGAAGTGTGAGAGCAGCTGGACAAGAAAGTGACCATACAAGTCCATCTGTCTATCTAGGTAGCCGTAATGCTGCTATGCATACAGCTTGAATGATTGTAATGGGAGCAGTAGGCTACGATACTTATGTGATGGCGTGTGAGCGAAGAAACAAAGAAATTGACGGAGAGGACTAGAGCATTAATCCTTGTAGCAATCTAGAAGAGCAACAGTGCAGCTGTGATGGCGATGCTGGGCTTTATTATTAGTTATATTTTGAAGCTTCATTTCCTTTTTAAATACTCCGAATTCAGGCTCGAACATTGTGAAGTGCGGAATTACGGTTTATGAAATGTTATTATTGAGAAGGAACATACACTTGCCTTAAAATATCATAAGATAATTCTTCTCCTTCGTGGTACACGTTACACTTTGTTTCAGAGCAGACTGTGATGGACGCTTTTGATTTTAGGGGAAAATTGACAGCGACATATTTCAATAAGGATCAATTAACTCGTAACATACTTCCTGAGTTATAGATACACAGTATATTGATTGTATGATAAGACTCATTCACAAAATTGCTAAAAGCTACTATTAGCTTCTTCAGGTCTGTCCGTCCGTCCGTATGTCCGCATGGATCAATTCGGCTCCCGCTGGACGGATTTGCATGGAATTTGATTTTTGAGTATTTTTTGGAAAATCTGTCCAGAAACGTCAAGTTTCATTAGAATCGGACGAGGAGAACAGGTACTTTACATGAAGGTCAATATACATTTTTATTGTATCTGGCTCAGTCTTCTTAGAATGAAAAATGTTTCGGACGAAAGTTGCAGAGAAGATCAATACACACATTTTGTGTTCAGTGCTGTTTTTCTCCGAAGTAATGTGCAAAAATATTTTACTGACTGACAGGCCGCAGATGACGATATAACACTGCGCATGCGCATTGCTTGCTGGGTATCCAAGGTTACAAATACACACTTAGACTATGTAATACTTATTGCCTTTTACCAGCAATAATGGTTGCTTGAACGCGCCTGCATGTTACGTTATGGTACATTGCCTGTCATGTTTTATTATTTATTACCACTTAATACATATACTAGTATATACTGCCATATGTAAAAGGTGAAGCAGTCCCGTTACAGGCCTGGAGTGTCCCAGAGGGTTCCAGAAAGTTAAGGTTCCCAGATTTCATGACAACGGCACAGGATGGTGGTAAGGTTGTCAGCCTTATGCACCGGCCGCCTTTACCCCCCAGGAAATGCTCCTGGTACTCATTTCTGTTATAGGCTGATTCGACCCCAGGGCCATAGTGCGATCGGAAGAATTTTATATCAGTGAAAAATTCCAATGACACCAGCTTGGATCGAACCAGCGACCTTCTGATTTGTAGCACAGCACATTAACCACTGTGCTACCGCGGTCCCCCACACCCATATGTATATGAGTAAATACAAGGAATCCCACTAAACATGTCCCTTGAGTATGGCAGCTGTCGCTAGAGCTCTATATATAGCATACGAAGTCTGCATCCGCCGGGAATTGGCGAGTCCGTTGTTCCCGTAGTTGCGAATATTATCTTTCGTTTCTTGCAGTGGCGTGAGAGGATGTGCACATGCTTTTGTGACGCAGGGGCGGGTCCAGTGGCGGTTCCTCTGAACTCTTGTAATGTGTAGTAACAACTTGAATAGGTTAATGAACCTATATCTATAACTACAAAAACCACATTTTTGTATAGTATTGCACATTGTATACGTATAAGATAAGTATATATATATATATTATATACATATAATTTCTACAACACACATAATATGATACCATAGACCTAACTATTATTAACTTAGACACACCTATAATAGCAGTTACTCCATGTACCCACACCTTCCAACCTCCATGACACATACGAGATCTCGTGCGCACGTCACCTCCTACCTCCCCACTGTATGCAGCACATAATAAGTCTCGTGTAACTACTTACTAAGTATTTCATGTACAACCTGAGGATGACCATTGTCAAGCGCCGAAACATGCTGTACCTTATGTAGTAAATACTATATATACCTCTACCATCAAAGTTGTGTTAGTCAAGTACATACGGTCCACTCTACTTAGTTTATTGAACACGACGGGGATGACGAACCTTGTGGTCTTGTAATGTCTCTTGGATATCGACGTTTTTTCCGAATAACGTGCCGTTTTCGACACGTCGGTTTCCACCTGCATTACTACACGGTGTCACAACCCAAGGCCACAGTCTGAGTACAATGAACCTCAGATCTTTTATAAGTAAAGGGTGTTTTGTGCAGTTTTAAAGACATGCCGGAGCTGATAGGTTTGTTTGTTTGTGTGAAGTGCGCGACGTAAACCGCCTTTGTCAGCTGACAACATGACGCCAGTGAGAGCATGGCTGTCTACGCCTCATTAGGTGTCCATCAGTCGCTTCTCATGTGAATGTGTACAGGTACTGTACAGTCCTCACTGGAGAACTTAATGACAACCCCATCATTGCAGCAGACAGCAGACTTTACTGTGTCGCCAACCACATGGAGTTTCATTGTTTGCCGTTGTAACATTTACGGCAGCCAGAAAGAATTCTACGGTATATTATTCAAAATTTAAAGCAGTATTAAAGGACTTGACTGGAATGAAAGTTTCTTTTAGTAGCATGGCGCAGAAGTGCAGTGTAAATCTCATTTAATCGTACCCTATTCCTTGAGTTCATGGGTTTATTTCTCTACAGACTTTTTTTTTTACACCCTTGGTGTTTTCATGACTTTCCTGTATTGGATCCTAACTCAGAGCCAATTGCGTGCGATCCTTACCGTCTGTAACATTAAGATTTAGCAGTGGTAATGTTATGTCACTGCTGTGTTATTTATTTACGTGGCTGAGTAGCTTACAGACTCGCAAATTGTGGGTCGCAGAGCACGGTCTGCGTGGACATAACAACATGAAGTTTTGATTTTAGGGAACGACTAATTTAGCTTCGGCTTTCTGGGAATTCGGAGTATGGATTTAATCTTCTAACATTATTTAGTACTGCATAATGCCGAACCTCAGTGTGTAGCTTTTAAAAAGTTAGGAATTTTTGTTCTCCGCCCTCTTTTTTTTCCGGATGTAGACCATAAAAAATTTTGAAAACAAGTGCTGAGGAAAACACTGGGAGCAAGGAGGGTTGACTTAAATGGATACACACCGAAATGATTAATGATTTATACAGTTCACATGATATTGTTAACGTAATTAAATCAAGGACGTTGTCTTGGACTAGACGTTGTAGGCCATTGACACTGATAAGAAATCCACACAGGTTTCCTTTTTTTTGGTTATTGTACGGCGCTCCCAGTAATTCGGACTACGGTAGAACCTCGGAAGTCTGTGAACTTCGATGTTCGGATTTCGACCATTCGTGATCACTCATTTTAATGAGGTTGTTTAGACCTTCCGTGACTGTTTTCGCCGAGTCGAGATTAGGAATCGGCTTCCCCGGCCTTCCTACTACTGCGAAGATCACTCACAGCTCTGTGAAGCTCTGGTTCTTATTAAATGATGTTTATTACTTTTGTATCTTACGGAATGAGACTGTTCTTCGCTCGTTTAAAGGATATTATGCTTCCAGAAATTTTTGTTTTATTATAAATAAATACATCTTATGGGTTTGATGTTATTGTGCATTTTTATTGTCGGAGTTTCGCCAGTTCCTGGAATCATGTAGGACTTCTACAACGACAGCCGATTCCGATGTTCGTGATCCCGCTATTCATTACTTTTTATGTCCCAATTAGTAATGATCGCCGAGACTGTATTGTAATGTGGTGTAGAATTGTTGGGTGATAGATGAATGCTGAATTGGAATTAAATTAGGAAGAAGCGTTCATGGCATTCTTCTGGAGATACAGAGGAAAACAACGGTAACATCGATGGATATAGCCGATAAATAGACCCATACTGGAACCATGCATCATTTGTTTCCGCTACACTAATCCTTCCTGTACCGCGTACAGGAAGGATTAGTGTAGGTCTTCTACGTTTATTTTAAAACTCCTAATTTATGGTTGCATACGTACAAGTAAATGGGCCACGCGGTGGCATAGTTGGTTGAGGCACTGTACTACAAGCCGGAAGGTCGCAGGTTCGATTCCAGATTCACAATCCTTCCGGCTGCACTATGGCCCTGGCGTCGACTCAGCCTCTAACAGAAATGAGTACCACGCATATTTCCTAGGCGGTAAAGGCGGCCGGTACGTAGGGCTGAAAACCTTACCCCGTTCATGTACCGATTGTCTTGAAAGCTAGGAGCCTTAACCTCTTGGAACGCTCTTTGCCTGTAATAGGCATGCACACGTATTGCTTTACCTGTACATACAGGTACTTTGTTTTGTCTGAACTCGCATTACTGCTTGACACAGAATGTTTCGATTGAAGGCAAGCAGCGTAGTGCTCGCCACTATACCATTTTGCTGTGAGTCGGGGTCCACGCGTTTTAGTTCATAGTGCTGCAGTTAATAGGAGGTTTTTACTCACCATATTTAAGTAAAGTGCTGAGAATGCTTTCCTTAGGCTCGCGGAAACACGTCACGTCTAATTAAAGACCTTATTTCTCGTGCGGCGAAATGTTGTAAGTTAAATGAGCATACGGGAAGAGTCTAGCGACGGTTGGCAGCACTATGTTTAACAAAATACAAGCTGAAGTGGGCATTCAGCTATTCCTAATCAGCCTTGGTAATCACAAAACTTGTATATTCCTGTACAATGTGAGCTTATTCTCATTTTTATCACAATAAAGCAGCGTAAGACTGCTAAAGACTTTGCAGCGTCAGATGAATTGTTTAAATTCTCAGGAGAGCCGACACTTTAAGTCATTTACAGTCTTTAATATTCACAGTGAAAGATATCTATAATGTGATACTTTACCATATAAATAATGGTAAGCGGTAAATATGAGTTTTTGGTTTTTTAAGTACGAGAAAAGGAAGTACCATGTTCGAATCTCAAAACAAATCCAGTGCTGATTTCCGTTGCAAAGCGCAGTACAAAATGGCAACTGGGGTCTGAATCGCGATTAATTTCATTACGTATACCAAACAGTTTCTGTATCTCCCGGAACAGAAGATGCATAGAATGGCTTTTTAATGACGGTTGGAAACCAGGCCTGTTACTTGACAGACCGAAAAGGAAACAATGTGATGCTTCTTCCTATTGTTCATTCAATTTGTTCTGCTGTCTCGTTTTGTTACGAAGCACAGTGACTGGCAATATACACTGGCACGCCACTGTAGTTGTGTGAAAGAATTTAATGTATCGGACGCTTCATATAGTATATATTTCTGTTACGACACAGCTGAGTTAGCGATCCTGCAAGAAAAAAATGTTATTTGATTGAGTGTGGTAAACAGTGCATTGTCAGAGGTTAATACTCTTGACCTTGATACTGTCGGAACGTGTAATATAAGTGTGCATGTACAGCTGATGTCCGGGTCATTAATAAAATTGGGATCTGAACACAAAGTTGATGAAAACATGTACTGCGACAATGCATATTGTGTTTCCTAATCCAAAAAAAAAATTGATAAGAGAACCAATTCTTACTCGCTAATATTAGAGCCGGAAGTCTTAAGACATATGAAGCATATATCCATCATTGGCAAATACTTTGTAGGTTTTTAGTTAACTGCCAGCCGGGGCGTGGGTTGACCCCCCACCCCTATCTAGTGCCGAGGTCCTAGAAAAGAGTAGAGCTATACCTCTACTCACCCTAAGGGCCTGCGTGGCCTATAAAAAGGGTGGAAACCTACCTAGTTCACTGCCAGTTAAGTAGCCAAATTTTCTATGTTTTATTCTTATATTTGTAATTTTGCCTGTTTTGTATGAGTGTGAAACTTGGTCTCACACAATGAGGGAGGACCATAGACTGAGGGTGTTTGGGAATAAGATGCTGAGGAAAATATATGGGTCTAAGAGGGTTGAGGTACGAGAGGAATGGAGAAGACTACATAACGAGGAGCTTTGTGACATGTACTCCTCGTCAAATATTATTCGGGTGATCAAATGAAGAATAATGAGGAGAGCAGGGCATGTGACACGTATGGGGGAGAGGAGAGGTGTATATAGGATGGTGGTGGAGGACCCTGAGGGAAAGAGACCACCTGGCAGACCTAGGCATAGATGCGAGGATAATGTTAAAATGGGTCTTTAAGAAGTAGGGTGGGAGGCTTGAACTGGAATGATGTGGCTCAGCACAGTTACAGGTGGCAGGCTGATGTGAACACGGTAATGAACCTTCTGGTTCCATAAGTTGCGGAGAATTTCTTGACTGCCTGAGTATCCGTTAGCTTCTCAATAAGGACTCTGCTGCATGGAGTTTGTTGATGTTGTAGCTGTTGTGGCTTATGACGCGGCGTAATATTTTAGAAAAGTTTGTTTGTTGGGTTTTTTTTGTATCTACAATCCTCTTGTTTGTAAATTGAAATGCAATGATCGGAGGAGTTTGCTGCGTATTTTTTACTACTCTGCAAATAGAGACGGCAAGCTGCTTGGACACGTCGAAGCCTGTTTATCAATTTACGTGTTGCCGTATGCCAGTAAACTGGGATCCTGAGTATTTCCCTAATCAGTGACATATTGTGTGAGCCCCGTTTCTTAATCAGAGTGCCAACGACGCTTTTTAAGTACAGTTACACTCTTAACTGCAATAATATATCGCTAGACGTGACAGAGTTTTGACACGCAAGTGTGCTGGCTGTTGTACTACTTGTGGTACCTTAGAACTGACTGTCAGAACGGAAGGGAATATGAATTTCGGAGCAGTTGTACCGTATTTAAATGTTTTCGTGCAGACCCGATAAATGTTCCGACGTGTAGTATGTTGGAAATGCGAAGGGCGTTGCCTCTGAGCGTCAGCTTCACATATTAGGCTACTTCTGGAAGATGGTAGGCTAATCTTGTATGTGTACCTTGTGGGGCTATGAAGTTTTGACCAACTACTTTCGTGCTGCCTGTGAAGTGGTATGCATATTAATATTATTTAAGTATAACTTTCGTGTATAGATTACGATACTTTCTGCACGCAACGAGAAATATTAATGCACTGACTGGAGTCTCGTCATTAAAGACTTGAACTGCGTTCGCCATGTCAGTCGGTTTATTTTTACTTTTCGAGCGGGTCGTCACATTTTGACTTTCAGGCGTACTTTGAAAGCTACATAGGCGTTTACTCCTTTTTTATGTGTGTGTGTGGAGGGGGGGGGGGATGCGTGCTACCAACAGAGTGGTGTCCAATCAGACTTGTAAAGACTCGGCAGACTCTTTGGTCTCTTATAATTGCCGCCCGCGGGGATGCTTACACACCGGCAGTGCCGAATCGAGTCGAGTCGAGTTGAATCCAATCAGACTCGCAAAGACACGGCAGACTCTATTTGGCCACTTATAATTGCCGCCAGCAGGAATGCGTACACACCGGCAGTGCCGAGTCGAGTCGATCCGTGTTGAATCCACTCAGACTCGCAAAGACGCGGCAGAGTCTATTTAGCCACTTGTTGCCGTGCGCTGGAATACGTACATACTGGCATAGCCAAGCCGAGTCGAGTCGAGTGCCTGGAGTTTTGCTGAGTTAAGAGTCCTGGCGCTTCATGTTTCATTGTCTGCAGTCGGATTCCAGTGATCGAGCATGACGGCTGCTATTTTACTTACGGAAATTGATGTAGAAAAGTGACTTCTTTTAAGTATCACCAGGTGATCCTCGATGCCTCTCATTGTGACAAGACAGAGATTCCAGCCCCTCATGTTTATTGGGTGCACCACATGTTTCGTCTCTTCCGATGCAACCTCCTTCTCCATATACTCGTGTGCAAACGTAGCGGTTTAGAATTCTTTACTTTTGCTCCGCTGAGAGTACTAAAAACCCAACTAATTTGCTCGGACGTGATTGGACTCAACTCTGTTGGTGTGCATTCCCCCTCCCCGACTGTACTGGACTCTGTTGGTGGGTGCGCACCCTAACGAGATATGCGAGCCGCTTGGGGGTCTTAAAAATCATGAATGTACAATTTTTTTCAAAAAATTCTGGAAGCCACTTCAGTATTCTAGGCGCCAGAAAGGTAGCACGTAGGAATACCCATACTGAGGATTTAGGCGCCACAGTAAAAAATTTAGTCGCAACGGCGACCTGGCGTCCGGGATTTGTGCAGCCCTGCTTTACGTATTGCCCGAGAAATATATAGGACGTATACCTAACTAATTTCTAGCACACGTGACTTCTTTGACAATATTTTTATGATAAATTTCAGGCGCTTCATTGAAATATTCCGGTTAATTTTTATGTTTTGTGTGCACAAAATAGAACAGTACCTTACCATTGATAGACAAACAGACCTGATGGCAGCTTCGACTATCTCCTGTCGAAGTATAAAAGGCCTACTCACAATTATTGTTCGCTCTTAATTAACGCGTTTCTTTCTTGCTATCATGTTCACCCAGTAATTGACAACTGCATATATTTGACATAATACGCTGCGATCTGTTTATCTTTGAGAGCCGGTAATGCCCGGTTGGTATAGATGCTAGGCTACAGGCTGGACGTCCGTTGTTCGAATCCCGTCAAGGGTAAAATATTTTTCTTTTCCCCGGACTATCCAGTCAGGTTCTTGAACCACCTAGCCTTCTCGTCAGTGGTTACCGGAATTCTTTTTCGCGGGTAACGGGGTTGGGTCGTGATGCTGATCACTTACCTCTATGTAGCTTCGAGGTTAAGAATGAGTTTGCCGTCGTTGGGTGGACAGAGACACCTCTACTTTTTTTTTAAACTTCACTCGTTTATCTTAAATACTTGAAATTCAGCTGTGTTAGTGCAGAGTACTGTCGTATAGGAACGTGAACCGTGCTGCGTAAAGCGATAACTTCAGACACATCAAAATCAAGAGTGGAATTTAACGATTGTTTTCATATTATATTTTACCCGGTGAAGTTTTGATGGCAGGTGTAACCTACGAACGGTAAGGAATCGTATTCACTAGCATCGTGACAACACGTCCAGATAATAATGTTCCCTGGCGGTAATAAATGACAGAATTTATAGCAGTGGTAGAAGATCGACTGGACAGCCTTGTGGAACACAGATCGCAGAAGACACAGTTGCAGGTAATGACATCTGCTGTATGAGCCACATAAACAACAACTGAAATGTATGTGATGAATAAGACAAAGTGCATTGGTTACGTTGGTATAGTACAAAGTTTGTTACTTAAGATGTCTGAAATTGTCATATAATGGCTGAAACCGGTCGCAGAAAAACGATGAATTTGTACAGGGGAGCTGATAAGTTCTTAGCCCGACCAGGAAGGAAGCAAGCTACATTCCCCGCATTTTATGGAACTTGGAGGTTCATTACCACATTCACAAAAGTCCACCACCTGTCCCTAGCATGCAACGGAGGGTGGTGTGTGGTGTAGGTGGGTGTGGTGTGTGTTGTGTGTGTGTGTGTGTGGGTGTGTGTGTGTGTGGTGTGTTTTGTGTGTGTGTGTATGTATGTGGTGTGTGTGTGTGTGTGTGGTGTGTGTTGTGTGGGTGTGTGGTGTAGGTGTGTGTGGTGTGTTGTGTGTGTGGGTTTGTGGTGTGTGGTGTGTTGTGTGTGTGTGTGGTGTGGGTGTGGTGTGTGTGTGGGTGTGTGGTGTAGATGTGTGTGGTGTGCGTGTATGTGTGTGTGTGGTGGGTGTTGTGTGTGTTGTGTGTGTGGGTGTGTGGTGTGGTTGGGCGTGTGTGTGTGTGTGGTGTGGGTGTGGTGTAGGTGTGTGTGTGTGTGTGTGTTAGTGTGTGGTGTGTATGTGTTAGTGTGGTGTGTGTGCCATTTGCATTCTTAAGTCGGGTTCACACGATTGGTCTTTTTGACAAATACGCCAATAATTGTGTACAGTAGAAAGATCCTGTTGACATAACAACTTCCCTGCGAAAGTGCAGACTTAGGCGAATCAATGTGTGAGCCAAATTGTGTGCGATAAAGTAGCCGACTTGAAGTGACAAATGGTATCTGCCAGATAAGGACCGTGTAGAAGTGTGTCACGGTAACACCACGGGGTTAACCGATATGTAGTTACAAGGACAGAGGGATGAACTGAGCCGGACTGGACTAAATGAATGGGACGTGGTGACACAACAACAGGTCTGGGGTTTAAATCTATATTAAGCATAGATGGCGACTTGTGTCACATTTACCGACTTGCGGTGGGATACCGACAATTGGCCAGTATTGTCACATACGCACTGATCCTACAGTCTAGCAAGTTTCCACAAGTGGCCTTTGTTTAAGCCATGGGAATACAGCTTAGCAAGGAGGTGAAAGAGTGTGCAGCGTTGAAGAGGCTTTCTGATACAGTGACATGTGCTATGCCGGCCGTCACCCAGCTTGTGGCTCTGTCTGTATTGTCGGCAGGTTATGCAGTGCAAGAATAATCATATATGTGGGTCAGTGCCACTTCTTCTTATTGGAGTTCTGTAATCATAAATGTACGGTACAGCCTATTGAACTAAACATGAAAGCCTGCATGGTGAAGAAAGCTATTTTGCTTTCGATTGCAGAGTTTTTAGTTCGAGAAGGTCTTTTTGACTTGCATCTGCCCGAGTGTTCTTCCCTGCACTTTTATTTTATCCGAATATTTCGGTGTCTTCTTTGATGTTTTGTGTTTGAAAACCACGGTAATGATTTAAATTTTAACACGCTGGAAGGAATTGTCACTGAATTTACATCAGAACTACTCCATGAGGAAGTGTGGATGGTTCCTCAGATTCATACAGAAAGATAGCGCGGTTCTTGGTAGAACCCAGGGACGTGCTGGTATTATGTGAATAAGAGAAAAGTCAGCTTCAGCAGGAAATCGAATAAGGATCCTTGGTGTTTCAGCCATTAGTGTAGTCACGGTGACTAAACTACCTTACGTGCTTTGCTTAAACGTTAAAACGAGAAGCGTTCCTTTTCTTAGAAGTTGCTGTCAAGAATTTTAATGATATTCCATTTATTGCGTAGTGCACGGTACCCAATAATACAGAGTGTGCCGTATTTAAAAACTACTAGTTTGCTTACGAATGTACGGCAACACTGTCACTGCGAACATATTTGCAGTAATAGATTTGTGTTTATAATAATGGACCTAAACCCAATGGGATGTGGAAGTTAACAGAGAGCAGACGTATAAAATATGAGTACCTTTCAGGTGTACAGGATGAAAGATAAATGCATGGCCAAACCTACAGGCTTCGAATCTACACCACAATACAGGATGAAGAGAATGTACATATAACGTAAGATTGAGGGGAGTTCGTGCAACTATCGTTGCCGTGGAAAAGCAATAAGTATTGCATATTCTGAATGTGTGTTTGTAGCCTTAGGTGTCTAGCTTGCCATGCGCATGTGCCGTGTTATATTGTCATCTATGGCATATTCGGTTCTACCAGATCTTTCCACATTATCACATAAACGGCACAATTCTCGGGAGCAAAGTAATTAGACACAAAATGTACGTTTTGATTTTCTCTACAATTTTTTCAGGAACATTTCTTATTCTAAGAAGAACTGAGCGAAATATGATCACAAATGTGTATTGGTTTCCTGTAAAGTACCCGTTATTTTTATCCGGTTTTAATGTAACTTAAATTTTCTGGGCAAATTTTTTAAAAATGTTGATATATCAACGTCAATGAAATTCCGTCCAGTGGGAGGTGAGTTCTTCCATGCGGACGGTCGGACAGACAGACACATGACGAAGCTTATATTCGCTTTTCGCAATTTTGTGAACGTGCCTAAAAATATTCCATAAACATAGGCTTACTGAAGCATGGTATACGATTGACGGACTCCTGAAGATTAAAGAAAGTGTTCACCATGTCCACCTTGAGTTTTAACTCATGGCATTGCTCGTCTGAGCAGTGATTGTCTAACTTGCTGAAAATTCCAGGTGTACGAATCATCTCTGATCCATGTTGTATTCGTTGTTGCAAGTCCTGGTCGTCACTGTCTTCTCTAGCACAACGATAGACCTGCCCCCTTGCGATGCAAGTCCTGCGGCACCAGTGACACTGTTCTGTAAATGTGTGGGAAAGCAGTGCAAGAGACAGACTTCTGAGACACTACTTTTGTCCACCACGCCTGACTGGGACTGTGTTCTACGATTTCCTAAGAAATGTCATTCCGGCGCTGTTGGAAGATGTGAATCTGCTGACAAGGGTTCTTTTAAGGTTCATGCGTGTTGGTGCCCCGCCACATTTTCACATTGCAGTTCGGGAATTTTTAAACAACGTGTTTCTGGGACAGTGGGTAGGACGAGGTGGTCCAACAGCGTGGCTTCCTCGTTCATCAAGGTTTCTTGGAACTTCTAATACTGGTGTTAATTCCACAGAAGTCGATGATGTCCAGAGCTTGCAACATTGGACACAAAATGGATTTGAATTGATTTGTACTACACCTTAGATTTTCCAGTGACGAAGACAATCACTTTTCAGACTCGCAGCGCCCTGCATGGAAGGTCAAGGTGGACACTTTGAAAATTTTGTTTAATGTGAAAGAGGCCAAAACTCGAAAACCATGATTCAGAAGAATTTTGTATTATACCGTGCTACAGATTCACCCCTTGTAGGTTTGGCCCTGCATTTTTCGTTTACCCTGTATACTTATCTCCTGTTAGTCCATTATGTCGACTTCAGCTGATTCAAGCACTTGTCTTGTGACAGCTGACGGGCGTGCAGAGCTTTCCAATGGCATTATGGTGCTGCTCTGTTGAACTAATGGTTACTTAAATGGCGTCGTGATGTATCTTTCTTGGGATGATGCGTTATTGTGTGATAATAGAATTGGAAAATGTTTATGAGTCTAGTCTTGTCATAAAATGTGACCGCCTGATCATCTTAGCCACTGCCTTCAGATCCACGGTTTATCGTGTCTCTTTAGTAATTCTAAATATGGCACAAAATGTCCATGTGTCTTTTTTTCCAGCAATACATTTATTTGTGGTGCTGTGCTACAAATCGGAAGGTCGCTGGTTCGATCCCAGCTAGTGTCAGTGGATTTTTATTGACATAAAATCCTTCCGATCGCACTATGGCCCTGGGGTCGACTCAGTCTCTAACAGAAATGAGTACCAGCAGCATTTCCTGGAGGTAAAGACGGCCGGTGCGTAAGGCTGACAACCTACCACCATCCTGTGCCGTTGTCACGAAATCTTGGAACCTTAACTTCCTGGAACCATCTGAGCCTGTCCAGGCCTGTAATGGGACTGCTTCACCTTTGCTGCTGCTTTACATTTATTTGTAGATACGAGACAGCAGTAGTAAACCATTAGTTTAGAGTCGATTAAGTTTTATGCGGAAAGAATTCTAGATTTAAGTATTCGTAGTTCCTTTTGACGTCGTGGACAAATGTTTCTTTACAAAGACCGGGGACCGTTACGTCACTATGCGTCAATGTATACGGTCCACGTGTTGTAGACTTCGTTATTTACATAATTTCTTTTATAGGAAACATACGCATTTGCACACATTACTTAGGCAATATGCCCATACAGGTCTTTCGGGTTGTCTCACTCTGTCAGTTGGTATCGTGACACCGACTTTTCGGAGGACTATGATGCCCTCATTTCTTCCCCTTCTACTATTGTGCCATTCTTACTCACATACTCCTTGGCTCTACGGCCTTCTGAGAACCGTGGCCTCCTGAATTACGGACGCTACCCTGTCGACTGTCTTTTGCCGCCACCTCTTAAACTTTATCTCCCGTAGATTCTTGTCTACATATGTCAGCCATCTCTATCTATGTCTTCCCATTCTTATACTTCCCTCTCGTCTTCTATCAGATATTTTCTTAACTATACTTCCATGATTCATTCTTACTGCATGTCCAATCCATTCCAATTTCTTCTTTTTAATGCCTGCTACTATATTTATATCTTTATATAGCTCCCTCAATTCCTGGTTAGTTCTTATTGCCCATATTCCTTGCTCTGCCACTGGTTCTCCTGTCGTTCTTATTATTCTCCTCTCCCATGTACTCAGTCTGTTTATATGCATCTCATTCATAGCCCCTGCTTCATTCCCAAACACTACAACTGGTTTCACCAATAATTATGTCACTAACTGGACGTAACTCATACAAAACGAAAGATGAGACGGCACGTTCTGGGTAAAGGTAATGTCAATTTGAAACCTGCACGATATCACAACCAGTGAACTGTCATCAGGATCGTACTCGTCTCGAGCGTCTGCCAACATGTATGAGGCGTGGCGAACCTTTCTTAAAAATAATGGTCATATATTTATAGCACAGGCCTGTAACGTGATCACAGTACTGCGTGTTAGCGAGAGGGGGGGAGCAAGAGGCTGGCGGTATTTAAGTAGTATATTAGGTCAGAATTTATGTGATTCCTAAAGTTTATTGAAGTTTGTTAATTTATAAGAAAAAGTAACATTCACGTGCTTCGTATAGACATTAGGCCTGGTTATAAGCAGCAACAGACATTAAGAACTTCCTCAACTCTACAAAAGTTTTATTTATAAATGTAGAAAATAACAAATTTGAGTCAGTTGAGCCTATATACTACCGTCGATGCATGAATGTTTCTGTGCTGCTCTCATCTTCTAGTGACTTGTGTTGTTGTGTATAAATATGGCGTCGCATTGTATACGCTTTACGTTACAAGCACTTTCGTGTCTTGTACCAGTCTAGGACACGCGTGTAATACAGTCTATAGTATCCCTGTCATATAACATGCCTGTATATTTTTTTTTCTCGGTATTAGTATTTCTAATACCTTCGAAATGCGAATGAAGTGGGCTTCCTAAAAAATTAAATGAATATCTCTCCAGACACAACTAAACTCTATTTGTTATACTGAACTACATTTTCAACCTATTTTTCTTTAAAACATGCGTTTTACAGACCAAATGTGAAACTGTGAGTGACCTGAAATAGGTCGAAACATGTTCTACATAATAAATAAAATTCAATTGTGTTTGGACGTGTTTTGGGTAATTTTTAAGCTAGTAACAATACAACGGGATAACATAACGTTAAAAGTGGCTTATTAAGTTTTGTAACAATTATTACCATGTACACCAATTTAATTATATACTGTAACCAAACAGTTATAATGTATGCATAAACATAAAATTCTTATTTACAACCAAACATGTTCCGGCATATTAGCCATTATCAGAAATAGCTCTAATATCATGTGAAGAGTCACAAAACCATTTCATAAGCAGTGAAATATAAAGGAAGTTTAATGAGTGAATTAATTTAAATGTAAAACACTCTGATATAATTAAAAAGAATAAAATGATTATTACATCTCTTACGTAAAATAATAAAATTTATATTAGTCAGATAAATGAATTGTTGTTATTGTTATAATGTATAATATTTTTCCCTTTCCTTTCGGCTTGCGTGTGCCGACTCGTGATTCCGGAAATTGTACCTTGTTTCCTGTTGATTCGAAACGTTGCATGCGTCTGAGGTTAATGCTATCAGTAGAGGTATTGGTATGTGCAGGGGAATGTCTGTTTTGGTAGCAAATTTGTTAAATGGATTATACTAATTATAGGTACTTAACATTTGTTGTGTTCGTATTCTTATTTTTCATTACGTTACATTATTTTCCATGTGTTTATATTTGTGGTTTATGATTGCTTGTATTTGTTTGCTGTGTTCTTGTGCTGTCCCTGTATCTGACATTGTGGCTGTTATTTAAACACATTAATAATAAAGAATTTAATTAAATTATGTTGTTACGTCATCGCAGATACACGTAAGTAATTCAGTACTGTGAATCTGAGTATCTTGAGCTCTGTTGTTCGTTGCCTATCATGTTCAGACAGTGTCTCTTCCGTACTGTCTTGACTTCAACCAGTGCAGGACGGTGACAGTGGGCCTTGCAGCAGTACCAACCTCCAACAACATGATTCTTCTTCGTTTGATATACGCACCATTGACCTCTCATTTTAAGAATAATTCGAAGGATGTCTGTTGATCAGTTACCATAAACTTTTATCTTTATAACCTCTTTGTAGCTGAACTGATCACTTCACATAGAACTGGAGGTTTATTTCTATTTATCTCAGTAATTAACCAACTTGATGCACAAAATATTTGTTTTACAATAAGTTTATTTCACCTACAGGTGGCCGTCTCGTGCACGAGACGGCCACCTGTAGGTGTGATGATACCAGAGGCTGTGTAATGCAATTTTGACCTCCTGATGATGAGCACATGTGCTCGAAACATGTAGAGGCATGAAATAAACTTATTATAAAACAAATATTTTTTGCATCAAGTTGGTTAATTACTGAGATAAATATACTGAGATGCACGGTCTGCAAAACGTCAAAAAAAAAGTTTATTTCCATATTTGCAAGGTCCCACATTAATCCCTATCGAAACGTAGTTTAGTGAAGTCCACATTTTCTTAGTTTGTTTATTATAAAATGCATTTTATTTTTATCTGAGACTGGATCTAAACGATGCTAAATTGATTTCTCTGGTTAATTTCGTATTTTATTTTGTCCACCTATCTTTTCCAACTTCGTACTTTTTAAACTGAAAGTCCTTTTCATTTATTCACACGAATTAGCTCCTTAGATTCTTTTCCTGACAATTTGAAGCACAGAAATCTTCAATGGCAAGATTCATGAGGCAAGGCTACTCTTCCTTATAAATAATTGTGCCAAGCAGCTGTAAATTTCATAATCGTCTTTAACTATGCCACTTGATTTTTATTCAGATATCGTTGATGTAATTTCCTTATTTTAACTACGTATTTTTATAACTCTCTGTTATGAACCGTTTAATTTGAACTATCAGTTTCTTTGCCAGCAATTGTTAGAGAGATTCTGGGCTCTCGTAACAACTAGGCAGTTCATGTTATGTTTTGTATCGAACTAACAGCAATTGTACGTCAATGCATCGCCATTCTTTTCTTATTAGCCACTTCTGTTGAGCTCCGGTTATTTCCTTCGACTTCTTTTAATCGTACGCAAACCACAATCAATTACGTTGTATCATCGCCAGCCAATCTTACGGTTGAACCTAAGTGCGTTATAATACACAAACCATAAATTCTATTTCGATAGGTTCCGCATTAAGCCTTGTATCTTAAAAATCTGTTATTATAAACGTGGAACAAAATGCGTTGGTAATATTAAGCAGAATTTTGAAACTGTAGAGAGATCAGAAAAGGATAATTTCTTTGTGGGTCCGTGTTGAACGTTGTCGATGAAACCTGTCAGATGTAATATACGGTGCTGTAGGCTACATGAATACGGCCATTTCCTCCCGTCTTTATACCTTAATAAACGGTGGATTTACATCGAAAAACAATTTAAAACATGTGATTTTCTAACCTACGCATTAGGTGGGCACTGGATTATGACATAATAACATACCGTGGAGGTTAACACGCATCACGTGTGAAATTTTTTTCCGAAGAGATGACTTACAGCTGTTGTCTGTTAACAGTAATTATTTTACACAACAGGCCTGCTTAGCGAGACTACGTCCATTCTGAGAACCGGTCTGACAAATCTAGTCCATGTTTCACCTGAAGACGGAGAGAGAGCTAGCCTCCGAAACGCTGCACACATAACCCCTACTGCAAGCAATGGGCAGGCATGGAAATGACTTGTACAAGAAGCTTCGTAGTGACTTGTTACTCTTCACAATTGTCCAAAATTACATAATTTTTGGTACCCGCGCCGATTGAAGCCGTGACGGGCACATGACCAGCCAGCAATTTCGTATTGCCACAGTCCTGTAGAGATATTAAACTTTTGAAGCCAAGGTGTTAACTTATGTACCGTCAGGTTTTACATAAAAAAAGTCCAACATTCAACCCACAAAATGCAGTAATGTGTTTTGTACGTATCTCAGAAAAAACAGCGATTACTTACCAATACAGAATTAACTGACATGTTTTCATAACCGAGGCGCAAAACGTTGAATGCGCGTAACCAACTGAATATTTAAGCTTATTTCAGGTTATTCTCAATTCGCAACACTCAACCAACAAAATGCACTGTATTTTTGCTTAGATGTTTATATTATAATATTACACTGAATATTCCTGTTTCGACCCAAAATGTACAATACTTTTCCTTAGATATTTATATTTTAATATTTCACTGAATATTCGTGCTTGTTTCGATCCACGAAGGATCATCATCAGAGAATCAAACCAAAGCGATGCTGTATAAAACCAAATTAGCCACGTTTGTATACAGTTAACATGGCGTAAAACAGTCAAGTAGTTAAAATGTTCACAATTCTATATAGAATAGTTGTATAAGTGTACTGGATCTTGATATACAGTATCTCTGAGGCAGCCTACGTACTTAACGTAAGTTAACACTGTACTGTGCTATAACAATATAATTTTTGTAGAATTTATCCTTTAGTGGTACATCATGTTAAAAATTTATAAACGTGTAGCCGCCAAGCATAACAAATTTTTGTAAGTCCCGTTAACACGTGCTACATGTTTCGGTCGTACTGACAGGCATTGAATATATTGTATTTAAAACACAAAACAAAACGCATGTGTACGGAATTTGTGAGATTTCACAAATTGTAAAAGTCATATTAAATGTTAACGTTGCAATTTATTAGAAGGTCTTTATAGTTTAGAATTTTCTTGGCTTCTTTCTTGATCACATTTTTATCTCCTGAAATTGCAGCATCCATTACAGACACGTTTATTTTTATTGACATGAATTATGATGTCCGCTTTATTGTTGGGTGTGCGTCTGTCAGTTTTCACTTGTTGATTCCGTAATATGGTTACCTTACTTTCGTAACTTGTTTCTACTGATTTTGGTATATGCTCATACCAATGTTCGTTGCTTAATTTTACCCCAATTTCCTTTCATGTGGGGAAGTGTAGTTGAGTCCACAGCCTATCGTGTCGCTTTATAAATTGTTTTTCTGCAATACTGGACGTACCGATGTAATGTGGTATATTTTCTCGTCATATTGTAGACATAGTTTGCATTCATATCTGTTTCTGTTTTCAATATTTGTCTTGTATGATTCTGGTTTGTAACTCCCGCTCTTTTACTGAGGTTTTGCTTTCATATATGCCCTCCATAGCCCCAGGAAAGCATCTTCTTCACCAATCAGCTGCCTGTCTACACTTCTGATATACTTTCCACGCGTTATATTGCTTTCCAATTTTTTTCCCCGAATCTATGTCTGTCTGTTTGTGTGTGGTGTTTTGGTGCTAGAAGAGTGAATCCACTAATGATGTGTTTATTAGTTTCTAGCCATAATTATTATTATTATTAAAGATATATATGTATATAAACACAGACAATCCTTTGACGAACTGCTGTTAAGTTACGTACATATCCATGCCTCATTCATATACTGGGACTGATGGTCCGACTTGTGTCGGCTTATTTTTGCAGCTATGAAAGTAACAGAACGAAAGTCGAAATAGGTTATTTAGTGGACAGATATTCTAGAACAGGGAATTGAGGGAAGTGTTTGGACATGAAAGTTGAGGAAGTAAGGGGATGATGGAAAAAAACGGCATAATGAGGAACTTCATGATTTGTACCTGTCGCCAAATGTTGTTAGAATATGAGAGGCTTCGTCATGTCCCAAGAAACAGTAATCCTATCTCTGCAGAGTTGTTTTATTAGAAAAAATGTGTAATCGATATTTTAAAACTAATTTATGTTATTAAATTTGGGTATGTGATTTCGTGGGCGTGTCTACGGTTTAAAACTTCAGAAACAACTGAGTTTTTGTTCAGCGGATCAGTGTGCAGTATTTTGATACATTTGTGTATTTGTTCTGGAAAAACTCGTATAGCAGTGCAGTAAATACCTACATGTCCTTTTCTCCCAGAAACAGATCCTGCTTTTAAGAATTCTCAGATTTCCTTTTCTTGTAAGTTAAATTATAGTTTTGAATGCTTTCGTTGCATTGAGTGAATTCGGTTGGTTTTGTATCTGTAAATTATCAAATTCTGTGCTCAGTATATTCGTCAGTGGCACCTGTAGCTCTGCTGAAGACACTTTCTATCTCATAAAGGAAAGGGGGACGGCTATGTATGGGTGGTCCTTACTTGATACCGCAGTAAACTAAGATATTAACCGACTGGACGATAACTAATACACGAACAGCGGTCCTGTCCAATATAGAAATTAACCCAATTTAATTACCATTATCGTCATAAAAGACAAAGTGAAAACAACTTGCTAGAAAAGTAATTACATTAAAATCAAGTAAATTGAACAGACGTTTGATACTGAACGTTCAGAAATGAAGGTTGCGCTATTAAAAATAATTATCAAAATAATATAATTACAGCTTATTTTTTACCATGGCGGAACGGCCCTAGTGGTCCAAGGCCTCTTCATTATCGAGGATTCATCATCACACACAGACACACCACACTCGGTAGGACTCCTCTGGACGAGTGATCAGCCCGGCGCTTAGACCTCTACGTGACAACACACACTGACAGCAGACAAACATCCATGCCCCTTGCGGGATTCGAACCCACAATCCCAGCAAGCGAGCGGCAGCAGACACATGCCTTAGACCGCGCGACCACTGGGATCTGCATAATTACAGCTTGCGGTTCTGAAATTTCTTGAAGATTACTGTCTTCTGGGATGTTTTGTCCTGCAGTTTGTTGTAAACTTTTCATACTACACTACGTCGCATCCCCAGTAGACAATAACCACCATTAACACCAACGTAAGGAATTCAAATCTCGAAAGTAATTTCTCAAAGTAAGACCTGTGTCAGTATACATTTAGTATGTCTTGCTTAAAATTAATGTAAACAAGGTCGATGGATCCCGGTCGCCTAGTCGCCCAGGCGGCTAAATTTTGTACAGTAGAACCTAATATTTTCACCATAATATGTGCGTATTTTTTATTATTTACAAAAAAAAGTGTGTAAGTTCTTAATTAACCGAGCAGAAAGCGCCAGATAATAAGAAGATTCACAGTTCACACCTGAATTCTGAGTCCTGAGCATGCAATGTGTTTCTTGTAACTCTTGTGGCTTCGAGAATTTGGAGGTGGCTTCTAGATTATGTAGATATTTGTGGGCCTTTGATATAAACTATGAAATTTACAAAAATAATCCAGTACCACTTAAATACACGAAAAGAGTGTCACAGTAGTTGGGAAGAATCTGTTGTAATTATGCTTGTGTCCACTTGCTGAAAAACTTTGTATGGTTTTCCCATAAGACAGCTGCTTCGTGATATCTCGGCCAGTGCCTGTGTAATACGTAAAAATGTCCCTGTTTCAAATTCTTCTGCTATTCTGCGGCAAAGACACAGCTATACCTGCAGTCAAACTAGAATTCTGTAAGATTCTGACAATTGCATATCACTTTTAAGATTATTAACTTCGTGGAATTTTTCTGTTCTTTTAGTATGTTAAAATATGGGAAATGTCCATGAAGTTAATGATGTTAACACACACGAAGTTTATAAACGAATTGTTTTGACACATTTAGTTAACTTATAAATGAATTGAAGATCCAAATTTTATGGTAGTTAGTAACTAGTCCTCTACCTGTCCCTTGCCCTACGGACATCAATTTCGGATTTTCCCTATAAGGCACGGTGATAATTTGTACTTTTTCTTTGTGTGTGTGTGCGTGCGTGCGTGTGTGTGTGTGCGCGTGTGTGTGCGTGCGCGTGTGCGTGCGTGTGTTCTTTCAGGACTACATTTTCGCTTTTCCAAACGGTTTGAAACAGGTCTGGCGAGAACATGGGTCAGTGAACGCGCCTTCTCGCTGCCGTAGACCTCGCCTAACGAATTTTCCTTTTACGGACAGTTTTCGCGGAGAGAATTACGTCAATAAAGTAGGAATGGGGTTATTTACAAATCCGCACGGCGTAACATTCAGTAGCACCGTTGTGGAAACTTCAGGTCTTGCGTCGCAAGTTATTTCCATAATATGGAAACTTCAGGTCTTGCGTCGCAAGTTATTTCCATAATATGGAAACTTCAGGTCTTGCGTCGCAAGTTATTTCCATAATA
>Ga0131853_10005146_pt1 | contig 23562 bp, 18 predicted proteins | sample TergutLab28metaG_FD_92764 | JGI IMG/M metagenome (GOLD analysis project Ga0131853, IMG submission 92764) | Labiotermes labralis P1 segment gut microbial communities from Petit-Saut dam, French Guiana - Lab288 P1 (version 2) (version 2) | ecosystem: Host-associated > Arthropoda: Insects >...
AAATATTTTTAGAACATTATGAGTGAAACATTAATGTTGTATTAATCATACTGAATATTCAGAGCAACATGCTTTGTAAGTTTGTAAGTACACAAACAAGCCAAGAAACTACACTCCTCTGCATCAATCTACTTTCATGACCTTTAACATTTCAAGCGTGGGAAAGGCAGACACACTATGCTGCATGGGTCTGACATCTCTGCATGTTGAAAGTGTTGAAACATAGTACCATGAACTTTACTGGAGAATTTCACAGTTATCAGACCATTCCAACAATAAATACTGCCTTAACAGTTCTCTCCATTTTATACCACTGGCTCTATGCACACGCGCAAGACACCTAATACATTACATTAAAATCTCGTCCAGAACCATCAGTATGACACAAAATTAATAAGCATTTGGATGTGATGCTCTGATTTATAGACACCAAAGTAACCAAGAGCCAGGGCCTAATGAAAGTATAATTACAGCACTATATGAAAGTTATTCTATTCCATTTATGTATATATTCATTTATTTATTCACTCCATTGCATTCCATGCATCCTAACAAGGTCAAAGAAACCTTACGAAAAGACTCAATCAATATTATGAACATAAGCTTGCTTATAAAAAGCATATGTCTAATTTACAATAAGTGATAAAAATTTGACTTAATATACAATATAACAATTTTACATTTTTAAACTACAAAACATTTAGTCACTTAGAGTTAATAAACTGAGTTATAAAATTTATAAAAATTAATTTTAAATAAATTTACAAGGAACCAAGACCTTCAGACAATTTCCAATTAAAATATTCATCCTATCTATAAAATGAGTTCATAAGAATAAACTTTTTTAAAGGAAGTCCAAACTATTTCTCATCATGATGCAAACTTTTAATGCTATATGGTAAATGATTAAAAACCTTTATTCCAAAATAGAAGGCTCCTTTTTGGAACTTTGTTAAATTTGATATAGGAGGATGTAAATCAGTACCCTGTCTGGTGTTAATACTATGAATTTCAAAAGTGGCTTTATACAGATCCCTCTTCCAAATCACAAATAATAAAAGAGAAAATACATATGATTGTAATGGAAAAATACTTAGTTTCTTAAATCCTCGACAAGGGTCTCTACTTTGAGAATTAGTAATGACACTAATTATTCTTTTTTTATATCACAAATATTACTACTATAGGACAAATTAACCCAAAAAATTATACCAAAACTCATACCAGAATGAACATAAGAGAAATAAATCAAACAAGCAAAAGTATCTATTGGAAGGAATAACACTCCAATCGAAATAATTAAAGCACATGAAGTCCTTTTTTAATGCTGGGGTTACATTCCTGAAACTTGCAACATAGAGCAAAAAATTTAGAACAGAGCATTTTTGCTTGAACAGATTAATTAATATACCTAAGCGTTCAGCTACTGAAGACATCACCAGCTGCCAGCTGAAACATTAATCTTAGTCTGGGCAATATTCATCAGATTGTTGGCCACCAAAATTTGTCAAAGTTCCAACACAAATGACATTGTTCAGGCAATGTTAAACAAGGACAACCTGTGTATACATTGATTAAAATAACACAGTGAAGGTGGACCTCACCTCTGTCTAGTGCCAAGGTTAAGAATGTGAGAACCTATACGTCCTTCCCCCACAAGCCTTACGGTATGATGCTTAACTAGAGGGACATCTTCACCCTTCCTACCTCTACCTGGGAATGAGGATGTGAAACACATCCATATCTGTACATCATTGCCTGCATATCAATCAACAGCTATGGCTACAATATGGACTGGTGAGAGTAAATTTTGTGTCTTTGCGCATTCCTCAATAGGAACACTATAGGTGGGTGGAAACTGACAAGAACGTCGTATTTTAATGTACATTAAATATAATACCTTATTCCTGTCTTGCAGTTGAGAAATGTGCTGCCAGTGCCCATTTTCTTCTTCCCGACACATCATCTCCAGACGCTCACATTTCTTTTGTTGGCGTTCTTGTAAAATCTGTAGGTCCCTTTTGAGAAATAATCACAGCTCCACTATATTCACATCTAACATATTATCAAAAATTAATCAGAACAGGATTACCAGATAGAAGTTAAGGCCTTGGGACTATCGATAAGAAAAGGACGGACAATGTAATACACTTTACAAAAAACAAGCAGTAAAAAACAAACACAATGAATTATTTTTTATGTAAATCTTCATTGTAAATAAACTCAATGATGTGTGAGAACTCTGACAGTAACAAAAATATGTTGGAGGGACATTATTAAATTTTTCATCAGGAATCTACCAAGCAGGCTGGTTTTATGATAACACTTTAGACTTCTAGTTTGGACGTGCCTGGTTCTTATCTGAGCTAAGACACTAGCCATCCTGACCAGCGTTTGACACGAATTACCTCCATCCCTTAAACAAATGCCACGAAAATACTTCAGTTAAGCCATAACCACTATGTCATATCATTTCCAATTCATCATTCACTGTCCATCACATCATACATTGTTAATTGTGTAATATTATCATCTGAATACACAATTTTACATTTACATACAAAATTACTATGTCATAAGCAAACCAAAGAAACTCTCTGCACTAGTTAAAATAATCTAAGATGTTATTTAACATTGCTCATGGTAACTGAAACTGATTTAAGTTCACAATGTGGAGGATCAAAATCAAAATACACAGTTTTCAAAAAAGGAGTACCATTAAAAAAAATGTTTACATTTTAACAACAGGTTATTTCACAATCTGGCAATAACTGAACTGAAATATTAAAAACATTTCTAACTTCACACATTTCTGTAAAAGCTAGATCTGAATCCTTATTCATGAATTTTATTGTGTTCCATGTAACATTGTCAATATTTTCATAAATACAAGTACCTTAAGGTGACCTTGTAAGGTCAACACATGTAGTGCAATTCTGACATTAAATAAATGTTGAAGGTGGCTTGTGATTCAGTTCCTGTACTTTTCTTTTATCACACCACGTGATGTTATACTGACAGTCTAACTATGTGGAGATGAGCATTTCTTGGAAAGTTAATAGGTCCTCACCTAGCCAAGAAATTCCTTGCATTTTATGGAAGCTAAAGGTTCATTACTGTGTTCACAAGAGACAACAGGCCTATGCCAGATGTATTACCATGTCCTCTCATCACACTTCTTTAAGATCCATTTTAATATTACCCTCCCAGCTACATCTACCAGTTTCTCTCATAAAAGTTTCCCCACCAAACCCTGTATGCATCTCTCATCTCACCCATACGAACCACACTTCCTGCCCATCTGACCTTTCTTCAGATGCCATACTAACAGCAGTGTAAATATACCACTTCAGAAAAATGCATCTGCAGATAATCAACATACAGACAACCCTTTACACTGTCAAATGTGACTGAATTTTAGATGAATTGCTAAGGTTCATAAATTATTCACATTTTTTACAACTATATTAATCAAATGTCCTTTATCACATGTGTTCATAAAATAGTGATATATCCAACTACACAAACAGAATGTTTAATCAGATATCAATATGATGCTTACATAAACATATCTGTACCCACAATACAGGTAACAGGAAACAAATACTGGTCACTCACTTGATAGCCTGAAGAAATGTCTCATGTAGCAGAACAGGATCAAAATGTCCTGTTCCCTCACCCCTGCTATCTGCAACTGTTCTCCAAGCCAGGCGTTCTACAAACTCTTCTGGATCAAATGGTTCCTGCACAAAAAGCAAAGACAAACAACGTCCACAAAAATTGCGAACAACTTTGTACTTCACTGATCACCAGCACACACAAATATATTATCCCCTTCTTGCAAAATTCATGTTTCATTCACGCTTACTAGATAGCTGAAATAATAATAAACCGAATAAACTACAATTCCCTAACCAGTTACAGAACTCAGCACTTTGGTTCAGAATAGGTGTCCCATTATTTATTGTTATACATATACGCACCTACTAATAATAGCAACAATCGTTTGTCACTTCTTGCTGCCACTCTGCTGCAAACTGCAGTCAGCTGAGTGGCCTACACTAATCCAATAAACAGGCCAACATGAAGTTTCAACCAACAGTCGTCAGATAAAATGACCATATATGCATATATATGTGTGTGTTTCATGAAATAAAATGAAACAAACTGACATTTTAAAAGAATATGTTGCCTATATATTCAGGGCACACCTACCCTAAACATGGGGGAGAACAAATTCTTCCGAAACGTCGGTAAATTTCCACTACATTACGCAGTTATTACTGAAAGAGTTAGGATGAGCTGCTCCACTTGGAGGTTAGGTGGGGAGGAGCGATTTTCTATTACCATACTTTCCCCCACTAATTTAATACAAATCTCTCTAAAGTCTCATTATCATTAACGTGTTTACACCACATGTCTCCACATAACCAAGTACAATGTACTACCTACACGACATAATAACAATTATAACCTTCCCAAAGTCAGCGAACCCAAAAATGGATTACGAACAGTGTACGCCTAAAATATACTGTAAGAGTGACATTATTCGTATTAGAGTGCAAATGCTAGTTTAATTATATTACGATAAAAGAAATATTATTAAAATGTGAAAATACATTTTCTTTTACCTGTTCCAGCTCTTTCATATACTGCATCATCATTTTGATTGGGGGGTCTGTGTTAGATACTACTCAACAAAACACACGCTGCTACTTGGTAACTTTCACAAACAACACTTCCTACTGTTAAAAACGGGCACATACACCAACACCGACTACTATAAGTACTACGAAACACATCAGCTGACATGGCAGTGGTTCAACAGACATGTGAATAATGGGCAGCTGCATTCGTATGCGACGTAAAAGTGGATAGTGTACCAATCACAACCCGCTACCGAAGTTTCAGGATTTCACATGGGATCACGAATCAGAACTCTTTGGTTGTGTTTATAAACAAGCAAACCACCCCCATCTGACAAATACGCTTTCAGCCCTTATGTAAAGTAGGTCTGATAATGATATACTCGTAACCAGATGATTTGCGCTCGTAACGTACCGATTCCAAATCACAAAGTGCGTGGTATTTCTTATGAATCCAGGGTACGTCTATGGGGCAGGCGGGGAAAACACGAAATCCAACATGACATCTTTGGCCGCAGCATGTCACATTCCGTCATCGTTCACTTGTAAATTTTTAAATACAGAGACACTGAGGGATGTTAACTAGTCATTGCATTTAATTGCGCAGCATTTTTTGAGTGTGTTATACAATAAAAATGACAAACTCTATTCAACAACAAAACTTGGGCGGGTCACATTATAGCTCTGCGGGCTGCATGATTTACAGGCCGGCTGTGTATCGCAATTTGATTTGTTTTTATGTAAAAGAAAAGCAACAGACGATCGACTCTCTTTTCGGAATTAATATGCGGAATATGTTTCAAACACCAAATTCAATACAGAAGTCACTAGCAGAGTCACGATTTTGCTACAGCGCCCACTTTCATGTTACTATAGCCATAAACGCTTAGGAATAGCATAAACTTGACATCACAAAGTTAGTACTTACTAAGCCACCAAATATTTCTTACAATATGGGACAGTTACATGTAGAATTCCACATCTACTTCAACCTACTACCGCCTATCTACTTTTATATTTAAAGACTGCAAAAAACACTGATATAAATTATATTTTCAATCTGACCCATGTTATTTAATATTTGTGGCAAAACTGATCAACAAATGGTGTGTTATAATTTTTCATTTAAATTTGATGTACTTTTCCAACTAAGGGAGAAGTGCATGTGATTGACCCATGTAAAGGGCCCTTACCTCCTAGATGTGTAATAAAATAACAGAGAACCATTTGTTGATATAACAAACTGATTTACACCTACTTTTCCACAGACCGAAGCTGTCATTTGCTGTCCATGAAATACAAAACACAAAGTACTTTCCTCAAACATGTGAGGATTACTACACTTTAAGCCTGTTAATCAGCTTCATTATATCTCAGTCCAAAATTCTGCATGGTTGCTATGCCATTGCCCAGGCAATCCCTGTCAGCTTCTGACTGTGCTTATCCAGGCATAATCCTACAGCAGCTCATAAGCAATAAAGTTGTACTTAATGTTCTGTATCTGCCTGGTCTTCAAGTGCTTCCAGTCAAAACATTACATAAGACCTCAGTCTGGGTTTCCATCCTGGCACTATGCTGATGTCAAAGAAATGAGATTTCATTGATGACATATGCTGTTACACGACATCACCAAAGAATAGAGCGGCTGAATTTTTTAAAAGAACGGTTTGTAACAAATTGTTACATGTTAACAAATAAAAATTTTATCAGTTGGTGCTACCAATACTGTTAATTCCCTGAAGCTATGCACTACATACTGGACACCCCCAAAGTTTAATCCTCAAAAGACATAGGACTCATTCTCTTTAACTCTCAGGCACACCTAGCCTTCTATCCAACGGACAATGGGGGACTTCTGGTCATCTGATGGATTGAGGGTATGGAGGTTATGCATGTGTGGAGATTTACCATCACACCCTCCTGTTCCAAACATGGTGGCTTGGAAAGAGGCAGAATGGAAGAACAGAAAGACTATCAAAAGTAACTGTGGAACACAAAGAAAGAAGGGGGGGGGGGAGGAGACCCAAAGCAAAGCCACAAGGAGATGAATGGATGAAGTGAAGGAAGAGGTTATGAATATAAGGATGAAATAAATTAAGTTATGAACTGTGTAAGGAAGTAAATGATAAGAATAAGCTTGTTTTTCTCCATGTGAATATCTGAAGATGTGTGTATTTTATACATACAAAGTGTACATAATTTAACAGATACCCACACTTATGCCTCCTATTACAATATCACACACAAATTGACTAGTGTTACATATGTCCTTCTCACATATCAACATCCAGACTATTGACTCGCATTTCTAGCTGGAGCACAGCTTAATGAAACGACAAATCAACCCTCTGGTATTCACATTGTTTTATCAAATACAATCAAGTCTAACACCCTAAGAACAGACAAAACCTCTGTGTACAGCAGTTTCTGAGCTATGGTCATTTAACACTTTGAAGCCCAAACCCAAGCCAACTTTCTGCATGGCCCACACCCCAGCACAGTTCATGTTTATATATTCGTCTATGTATTATAATGTTCATAGCTTGAACTCAGGTTTGGATCACGTGGAAAAATATGTCAAATGTGCCTGGGTTTCTGGACCCAAGAAAATGCTAAAGGGCTGGAACTCTATATGTTAAACAGTCTCCAGAACAGTAACAGTTGTCAATTTTAAACCCCCTTTTTACTTAATGGATTAAACCCTTAGGATATAACATTTAGCATATTTATCTCCTATGTTGGTTCAACATGTTATGTTTAAAGAAAATCTGGGATGTACTCAGGTTTGGCTGTGCTGCATGACACTTCACTCTCCACAAACAAAACAGGAATACAAGAAATTCAAATACAACCTTTTTACTTCAGCACTCTCACAATCATGGGACACAGCCCTAGGTCTTGGTATATGATCCTGGGACCACATTATGACACACCAAACTGTTAGTCAAATTACAAAAATCCTACCATCCTTCCTGTGGAACATACTGAAAACATATGCAAAGAAGCTGATTTTAACATATTTTATCCATTTTTTAAACTGCCAGTACAGGCTTCATCATCAGAAAGAGTTACATATCCCACCACAGCACTGTGATATGCAGTAATTGCTGCACTTGGTATTTATCTAACTGAAATGCTGAAGACACTGGAAACTGAAAGAGGAAACACTAGATCACACTTACATCCACCAACAGCTAACTTAACAAAGTTTCAAAAGGGAGTGTACTACTCGGCAATTAAAATTTTTAACAACCTTCCTCACGAAATCAAAGACTTGGCCAATGATATATTACCGTTTCAGAATGCTTTAAAGACGTTTTTACTTGCAAATTCCTTTTATAATAGTAAGGAATATTTTAATTATCGGAAACATTCCATTGAAATTTAAATGAACAATTAATTTCAAGTACCTTAATACTGTACTTTATTTATAGCTAAGAGTCTTCCAACTCTGTGTATATTACATTAGTATGTAAGTGACAATGTCTATATCCACAGAATTGTATCCTAATTTGGATTTACAGAACGCAAATAAATTACAATTACAATTACTCTGTGTAGAACTAACTTTGGAAGAGGCCATGGACCTGTAACAAGACAGACTATGGAATGATGAATGACTGCAGAGAGAGGGAAATCTTCATTTCAGGCACCATATTCTTTCACTGTTAACTTGTGAGAAACCCCCAAGACCCAATAATAGAGTTGTAGCATGAAAGAATAGATAATAACAGTATTTTAAAATGACAAATGTAAGAGTGGGTCCATGGAAAAATTCCACCCCACAATAAATTATCAAAACTCAAAGTACATTACAGTTATTTTGAATCATACCAAACCTGAACTTGTAGGCAACTAGCAGGACAAACAACAAATTAATATAAAATCAATTCCAACTTGAGCATATGTTGGTGGTGTGACTAATGCCTCTGATTGCAATTTTTCCACCTCACCAGACTCTGCCCACCTTGGACACTAATGGAAACCCACTTGTGAAGTTGGGACACCTGTTAAGGTGGACTCACCATCCCTCATCAGGTGGAGGATCTGGTACTGTTTAGGAGATTAATCACACATTAATATCAGGCACATACAAACGAACCGTTTTAGGATACTCATAGGTGATGGTACTGGAGCAGAGAATTGTGCTCCTCTGGGTTATTATGCAGCGAGTAGTGGTAACTTCTTACCTATGTTTTGGGACAACCTATCACCCCATCTTCAGGGGTTAAGAATTCTTGACCTCTGAAGATGGGATTGATAGGTTGACCCGAAACGTCAGTAAGAAATTACCATTACTTGCTGTGTAATAACCCAGAAAAGCACAGTTCTCATCTACTGCATGCTGGAAACCTGACATCATGCATACTGGAGCAATTAGAATATATAACCAGAGTCACTTAGACAGGAGTTCCACTAAGCCAGAAGTTGGTGTATCTTGCCTGCCAAGAATTCCTTAGGCTGCTACCTAAATCACTGTACCACAACCTCCTGCACACCATTTTCTAATTTGAATTTGGGGGATTTCTTTAATGGTTCAAAAGTGTAAAAACACTATGATGTTAAGCTTGGGCTATGCAAGATGTCCGAGAATGTCCCACTGCATGGCATTCCGAACCATTAAGTATCATTCAAACACATGTTGTGTTTTGAAGTATACTCATTGGGTCTTTATATATGTATTAATGCAAAAGAATGAGCCTTGTTAAGCAGGATGATGCCGTCAGTGAGCTGAGCCAGTGTTTACAACCGAATACCATGGAATGGGGAAGTGTTTGAACACAGCCCAGACTTCCACCATGTGACTTTCACACCTCTGCAGTGTTAAATACAGGCTTCAGGTTGTATGTCTGTGTCTGAAAACAACATGCAGAAGATTGTAGTACAATGGTTAAGGCAGCAGATCAAGAAATTCTTTAAACATTGTAGTATCCTCACCTGCACATCAATGTAACAACAGGTCTCCAGTCTGAATACCTGTGGTGATTTTTTCTAACCACCTCAACACATTCAGCTGTCAGCATCCTCAAATGGGCATGCCTTGTAAATCTACAGTGGATATGGTTGGGCTTGAATTTAAGTCTTGTAACACATACACCGTTACTGCAATCACAGACCACGAGGTGCCCCAGTACTGATAAATCTGGTCCTTCTTAAGATTTCTATAATCTGTGATTGAAATTTCTTTGAAAATTCCTGGCATTCTCAGCCTTTCACTTATGGTGCAGAACCTTACAATGACACATTTAATTCAGGTATAAGAGATTTTAAATCCTTAATAAATATAAGGAAGTGCATTCAGCAACTGCACTAGAAAGTTCTTGACATCCACTCATTTCTAAGATAAAGTGTAGTAATCTACAGTACTTTATTTCCATGCTGTTATTCCCATAGGAATATCAAGATTGCAACAATCCCTTTAAATCACTAAATAATTCATCCACAGGTTTCTCTGTGTCATATTCTTTAGCCTTGAATTGTTGTCTGTGACCATCCACAGGTTTAGGCATGCCTGAGAGTTGACATGGCAGTGGTGGAGTGAAGAAGTAAGGATGAACAAGTGCCTGGAAATAAAGAATACTTGTAAAGAACACACCACACAATACAAAAATTCCAAAAGAGACAAATATTGACACAAATGCATGTTAAACAGACTAGAAAGTTAACACTGTAACCCAGTGTGAACAATGTTGTAACAAGCAAGACTTTTCCAGTGCTCAATATATTCCATTATCTTCCAAAATAAACACACAGCTAATATCATGGCTATTTAAATGAACATTACTTCTGATGTACTTGAGTTATAGCACTCAGTAAGCATAGAGATGGGATGTCTCACATAAGAATATTACCACTAGGTGGCAGTCAGTACCCAGTGATCTGAAAAATAAAGCCTGCCCTTCCCAATGGCAGGTATATTTCTTTCTTCTGTTGAATTCAGGAAACATAAATTAAAAATTAAACTTTGCTTATTACAGCCACGCAGTCTTGAAGGGTTTCAGTTACCTACTTGGCCAAAGAAAATGTAATACTGAGGTTAAAAATGTACCACCCTGCAAAGTAACTACTACAGTCAATTACATTCAAAGACTAAAGAAAGTGTCAATCAAACATACACCATACCTGTTTAGCTTTCAGCCTTCTATCAGTATTATATACCAGAAACTTTTTCACCAGATCTATGGCTTCTGGCATGCAGTCAGGGAAAATCTGATCCCAACTCACTCCTCGTGTTTCTGGAAATGTTATTTTGTTGAAATCTGGTAACTCTGTCATTCCTGGCCATGTTTCTGCAGTTGGTGTTCCCAGTGTCCGTAACACAATTGCTAGTTGCTCTATGTCTGTTTCTCCCTACGAACGATAAACAGCATGTTGCATACTCTAACAGTGTGTGAATATCCACAAAATATGAAAAATAAAACTTCTGGTAGGCTGGATTCCTGGCAGGAACAAGAGATGTTTCTCTTCTTTAAAAAAAAGAAAAAAGAAAAAAAAAAAATAATAATAATAATATATATATATATATCCAGACAACTCTGAGACCCACTCAGTCTCCTATTCAGTGGGTAATGGGGGTACAGCAGCTGGGGCATGATGCTAACCACTCACCTCCATTTTGTGCTAGGGGTTAGGAAGAAGTGGAGATATACTTCTTCTCTCTCTGTATTTCATGGCATGCAGAGGGATAACTTTATCTTTTTCCTTTTAGGCCAAATCCTGAGTTACATGTCTATGAACTAGCTCCCTAAGATATAAGTCTTGAAGCATGTCTTGTCTTCTTAGGCTGACAGCCATGCCAGGTGGTTCAAACAAACCAAAGTAACTGAGCCTGTCTCCATTCGAACCCTCATGACTGAGAGAGAGTCAGTCTGTGAAACATCAGTTAATTTGAACAATCTGATACAGCTCTTAGCCCAAGAAGATGTTATTAGATTTACTTTCCTAACGATTTTCATTCTTTCTTCTCAACTCTCATTCAACCAACAGCTGGCATTTTAAAAGAATTGTAAAAAGACCTCCTGTTTTCAAGCTATATTCACAGCCCATTATCATACCTTAAACGACATTCACAGATGAACCACACAAATTACAGAGTTCCTTTTTATATAATTTCCTATGTTCTCAATTTACTTAATCTTACTCAGACTAAAAAAACAGAAACACAATTTTATATGACAATGCACATAACTCTCCTCAGATCACTTGCACATAGCAGCAGGCAATGCAAAAATTGCTGCTGTTCCAATCTGAAATAAGTCAGGGTCACGTATATTACTTCAATGCACTGCAGTTAATATGAGCTTTTTACCCATCGTATTTAAAGATGGCATGAGAAATGGTTTGTTTTGGCTCACAGACATTTCACAAACACAAGGTTCACTGTATGTCAAGTTCTGCTGATGAAAGCATGTAGGATGTATCCTACATGCTTTCTTTCACACTATTTTCAATGCAAGGATTTCTATCACATGCTTTATCCTTTATTGTGGGCCACAAGTAAACCTCAATAAAATAGCTTCAGACTTGCTGAATGAGGAAGCCAAAATCCCCTGATTATTATTCCATCACCAAAAACACTGTAAACAATGCATACGATTATGTGCAGTTTAAGTTGCAGCACTGTAGTGTTGAGAAAAGGCTTACATTCTCTCAAAACTGGAGAGGTGTTCAGGAAATGGTGAACAGTGTGTGTAATATACTGATGCAAATTGTTTTGAAGAAAAAAATTGGCTCTACTATAATTGTACTAACAGCACACCACAGACAAACCTGAACATCATGCAATGGCACATGCAGACTAACACAGGAAACCTGCTATTGTAAGAGTTCATGTAACGAGTCAAATGACACCAAACTTAACCTTAACTTACTGGGAACAGGGGAGAATATGTCAACATTTCCCCTAGGATGCAACCAACAGCCCATAGGTCAACACCTTCTGTATAATATCGGGCTCCATACAACAATTCAGGAGCGCGATACCATCTAGTGGCCACCTGATGCGAGTATGGACGATTTTGTTGTGCCCAAAACATCCGGCCAAGTCCCAAATCTGCTATCTTCAGCACTCCATCCTTGCTTACCAGCAAGTTTGCTGGTTTCAAATCCTATACCAATGGAACAGTAACCATCACTAACCTTCCTTTATTGAAACAGAACATGCTATTTAAATTACTCAAAATGTAATATGCATTAGAAACATGGGCACTTTCAAGCAAGAGTTAATATAGACACTTCAACAACCAACCCAAAATATGTTGGACCTAAGATGCTTCTGAGTGATGATAATAAAATAATTAATTATGCCTCTTCCAAAAATTTCTATCACACAAAACTGCCAATATGAATACACAACTAAAAGTAGAATTCATAAAACCTACTTTTCTGTTGCAGAGACTTGCAGTCCATCTCTAAAAATACTCTGTTATTACTGATACTCTTATTTTATATTGGATACAACAGTATAGTTACATTACATTTTAATCTTTATCATTTCAGATAGATGACAGGAATTAAACGATTCTGAAATGAATGGTACAAAGCATCCTATTAACTTAATCTCTGTATGTATTTGTGTTATGAAAATTAACAATCACTGGTAAAGGCACTAACTTAAGGGGAATAAGTCACCAAACCTAGTGAATTTCAATTACAATGAATGACAAAATGTCATATTTCTGATTAGTGACTTTATTGGGGTTTTTAGAATCAAACTACAGAAAAACTTAGACATCTCCATGCTAAAGTGTCTAGTGTGTGTAATTTAATACAACTATTTTATATGATGTTCTATCTGGTTAGAGATGGATACAAATTTGACTTTGTGCTTGTTACAATCTGAACAGCTGTTGCTACAAAAACTACTTTATACAGCATAGTGGTGCTATATATGAGGCAAGAAGAGTGTGGTTTGTGTAATTTTGACTCTTATCAAGAACCCCTAATGTATATGTGATATGACAGAAAAGGTTTGTGGACAATATAAATTTCAGTTTGGTGATTTTGCCAGAAAAAAAATGGAGACATTCTTGTATCTTTCAGTAACTTTGCCCGTGATGAATTGGCAACACTGGATAAGAGAGTCTCACCCTGTGCATAATGGAGTGTTCATGAAGATAGGCAACACCTTTCAGCAACATGGTCATGTAAGTCTTTATCTGGGGAACCATGAGAGGATTCTCAGCATCCCGTAACATCTCCCACAGCCCTGATGGCATGAATTCAAACACAAGGACAAAACCAAGACCCTGTGGGAAGACATCTAACAACTGGATCACCTGGAAAATAACAGAGTACTCAGTGTCAACAAATCTTACAATGGAAGTAAAGTGTGTCAATAAATGATATGGTATGACACAAGATGATCTGAAATATAAACAGCCAGGACCCTTGAGAATATAATGTGGGCCATGCCATTGCTCAGGCAGTTAATCACCAACCTCACACCACAGAGGTGTGGGTTCAATACCAGGCAAATCCTTGTGGGGTTTGTGGAAAGACAAACTGGCCCTGGAACACAATTTTCTACAAGTACCGTACTACAGATTTCCCTGTCACTATCATTCCACTGATGCTTCATGCTCATTCATTCATCTATCACCAACAACATATAATTTCAGCAGTTGACAGCAGTGTTAAATAACATACTTATATCTGTGTGTGTGCGTGTGTGCGCGCATGTGCGCTGATTACTTACCCAGACTTTAAAGTGGTTAATGCATTATTCTAAGAAAGTGTATTAACTGCTGAGTTATGTAGTTTTTAATAAAATACAGTAAGATGACAATCAATAACGAAAAAGGAGGATCAGGGAGGAAGTGAGCACAATTAACTCTACAGGTATCATTTCAGGATATCGCTAGAAAGTCTGACGAAGACCACATAAACCTTGGTCAAGATAACACGTTCACATGGGGATCTGAACCAGGTTGTCAATCTAATGTGAGTTCAGACATGTTACCAATGTCTGACGCCACATAATACATAAAGGACAATTAGGGTGGCAAATGATGCTGTTATCAATGAAAGGGGGTGAAAAGTTCCAACTACCGCCTAATGTTAAAAAACAGAGCAACATACTACAACAAATGAGATGATTAAAACAGAACTGGTTTCAGTCCTTACATATTCACAATCAATTTCTTGCAATGCCTTTATCTCCCTGATCACAGTAGTTGGAATTCCATCTTCCAATTTTTTTAAGAGCACTCTCTTTAGCGCAACTTCCTGTCCAGTGCCAAGTCGCTGTCCTCTAAGAACCAACCCATGAGCACCTTCACCAATTCTACCAACAACTTTGTACTGATCCATAAGAAATTACTCCAATATCTGTAACAGTCACACATTATATCAGTTGCCCTAGTTGAGTTACACTGTTCTGTGACATGGAAAATAACCTTCAATACATGTAAAGTCAAGAATATGTTCAAGGGACTTTGGAAGTTCTAATACATCTACAATTCAGCAACAAGCAGGCCTACACATGGCCACTACAAGCAGAGTTGCTACCCAAATTATTCAGTATGTCTGTAAAGTCTGTAGACAACTTTTCATTGAGGTCTTCCCCGTTCAAAATGTTTTTGAATGTGATGCTTGAATTATAGAAGGACTCACAATGCCATTTTACTGTAATAAAAAAAATAAATCAGATTATTTTGGTATATCTCTGAACATCATGGTTACTATAAGGAGGCAGATAGTTAAACAGCACAGATCATAGAAAGGAGGGTGTACGATTAGTTACAACACAACACATCAGATCCAGAAAATACCTACAAATACACTAATGTTGCAAAACATTTTCCAGGAACAAAATACACAGTAACAGACTCAAATGTATAGACTAAATCACTAAATATGTTGACTCAAGTGGTAATGCTTTTAACTTGTGTTTGAGAAGTGCCTAGTTTGAATTTAGGCTACAACACTATCCTCCCTTAGGTTTCCCCTGGTTCACCTCAATTCCTACAGGCAAATTCCAAGGCAGTATCTTAAATATGGTTATACGCACTTTCACATCTTCATTCATGATTAATCATCCAATTATTCAATGTTACTAAGTCTTATATTATTAATAAATATGTTGTGCATTTGTTGGTCTAGATAATAAACTGTACAAGATGCAGAGTACATACATTAAAATAGAGTCTAAGACATTGACAGTGTCAATGAATGTGATAATGCAGCTAAAAGGTAAATGTGTGAATGTTGGTGGATGCCATGACAGCATACATAGTGTGTATGTGTGTAGTGGGGGGGTTCAATGCCACTCAGTGGCAAGCTTCAATCCTTGGTTGCTCTACCTGTGGTGAAAAACCCTAGTACCTATTGAATACAAGGCTGGGCAGACCCCACAAATGGTCTGCATGCTCTGGTTAACAACCTTAGCCCTGAACCAAAATTTCTCTGAACAATAAATAAAAACAACGTCAAATCACAGTATTAACAACGTCTTGGCAATTTTACAGTATGTTTAAAAACAACCACCGGTTTATCAATACACCACTGCACTATGAAAAATAATGACACATAAATTTCACACACTTAACATTCTACATGGATATAGTAAGGTTAATTCCACACACATTCGAGCGGCCTGCCAGCATTCGTGGGCACATAAGTGAGGTCCAATTAATACGAGGCAAATTCAAATGCTTAGGGCAGAGGTATCCACCCCGCTACCACATTCATATGTCATACGCAATGAAAAATTACACAGCAATTTAGGAGGTTTGGAACACCACTTACCCATTTTTACATGGCAGCCCGCGTTCCACCCCACAATAGTGATTGTGGGCCTTCGCCACGAAAGGTTTCACAGGCCTGATTTAGGGACTTACGGCGGTTTTTGAAAGCAATATCAAAAAACTCTTCTGTGGAACATCCTGTTGTGCTTTCGTGACAAGTGCAAACAACACCTACAATCTCGCTTTCCGTCAGCACAACGTTGTTTCTATTCAAATGCAGCAAACTGGTACACTTTCGAACTTTGCCAGTCATCTTCTGTCAAGTTCAATTATGAAAATTAAAAATAATACCAACATGCAGTAACACACTACCTTGGGACCCCCGCTTTCGTTATGCATTCACATACTAAACCTTTACATGTCACAATCTCCATGACAACCAGCCACCCGCACACTTTCATACATTGGTCATAAGTCACTGAGAGAACCGTTGGGAAACATGCACATTTATGAGTTCAACCAAGGTCACGGATTACTTCAATTTAGGCGAAGCAGATATATACTAACTACAGCGGTAATTTTTCTCCCTTCAGTTTGCGATAATGGACTCTAGTCACGAATTACGATCTACCCCTAATCCATGGTACACATAATACACAAACCTGTGTTTACCAACAAAAAACGCGGGAAATAAAAATGGCTGAGAAATTGAAGAAGAGGATAATAGCAACACTTAAACTTCACGGTTTATCATTAAGAAGGTTACGAATGTTGTAGACTAAACACCCTGTGTGAATTACTTATTTTATTTGCTTTTTATGTAAATAATTATGCTAACACGAAAGGCATTGTACAGCACTAGTGTAAAATGTCTAGGTTAAGCAACATACTGTCTCTTACATGTACTAGCAGAATTTAAGTTAGAGATGGCCTAGAAAGAGGCAGTTTAAAATGCCGATAGGTTTGTGAGAGGATAAAAATTAGAAATAGTGAATCTCGTACGTAAGAAACGTGTATGGTTAATGTTTTTCTATCATCATCAGACTGAAATTTTTCATTGGGTGGTTATGACTGGGAGGGTTAATTACTTAGCAGGTTGTATTTATAGGAAAGTTTTCTTACTTCCATCTTATTTCAGCGAGGCGTGCAACCTGATGGTTTCACAGCTCTTGCCTGTTGAGGAGACAGAACACAATGAATGGCTTGAGAAAGTGATAGAAAATATTCAGAAACAGTCACTTGTAAGCCCAGTACTGGAAAAGCAGCACATTGAATTGGCAATTCAGGTAATGATATTTACATCTTAAAGTTGATATAATTATGTTGCGTGTTGAAGTGTTATTATTTTGTTTTATGTTTGCAGGATTGCATTAGAAGTGGTTTGAATGAAACTGAAACAATTTTAAATATTATCAGTGCTTTTGAGGTGCCTCGTTTTGAATACAATTCAGAGAGAAAAAAATTTTTGAAAGCAAATACTGGCAGTGACCATGCTGAAACACCACATCTCTTTGACTTACCATCAGCAAAAGCCAGCCTCTTCAGAGAAAGGTATGGAAGAGAACTACTTGAAATGACATGACTATCAAGATAATTAAATCTGAGTTCAATAAAATTTTAACTGGTAAATCCTGTGGATATTTATTTGGTTTGAAAATATATGTTTTGGTATCCTTTAATACTGTAGCACTAACCTAAATATCAAGCCTTGGGATGAAGAGTTATAAATTATATTGTGTACTACTGTCAGTTCACTTAGGCAGCTCCGAGGGTTATATGCATGCCAGTACAAATCTAGAACAGTGCTTGAACTGACATGTACATGCACTTCCTCACTTGTCTGAGCAGCATTTCTTCAACAGTATGCAAGTAATTCATGCTCAGGTTTCTTAAATAACTAGAAGATTGGGCTTGTTATAACTCCATTGATCAGTGTAGTCTGTGAAGTTCATATAGAATCATATCAAATAAATGTATTTATTATCTGCCTCTTCCAGTGACCCCACGTGGCCCTCACTCATATATTTTATGTGACCAGAAATGTTTGTGAATATTTTAACATATTTTATATCAGGTATGCTATACTTCATCAGCGTACCCAGCGACATGAACTGTTTACTCCAGCAATACCGGGAATGAATTCAGATGATGCTGGCCACAAATTCAAGTTGCAACCCATAGAGTTTCTTCTCAGTTCTTCAGGAAAAGTAACAGAAGCAGTTGTTCTAGGTCTTCTTACGCAGTTGCGTGAGGGTCGATATTATCTTGAGGACCCTACTGGGATCCTGCAGTTGGACCTATCAGAAGCAATATCCTTCATTGTGTGCTAAGTGTGACAGCTACTTGGTCATTATGGGAATGTACACTGAGCCATCTTCACACAGTTATGCTACTAGTTTTTCCCCCATTTAGCCTGCATCCAAGTATTCCAAGAGGCCTGCTTCCACACCAAACTTTTCCCATTATGTTACATTTATGGTTTACTTTCACCATAAGGATAAAGTAAAAATTTCAACTTAGTAATTTTCTTCATTGTTTGTGCCTTTCTATCAAATTCCAGAGTCCCAGTTCCCAACCATCTCCTTCCAAATCCCTGATACTTACATTCATAATAATTTTTCCATATATTTTGATACTGTATGACCAATGCAGTTAAAACAGCATCAGTTATTATCCTAATTTTCTCCATCTGTAATGCTTGGGTTTAACTTGTCCCTTTTGTACTGTTCTCAAAAATATTTTTGGAGTACAATTATACAAAGTAATAGGTAGTTTCAGTGTTTAAATTTTGGACAATAGAATAAAATAAAATAGGTGAGGCAAATAAAATAAGGTTTTCCTTAAATTCTGTACACATTTCATTACAAACCATGTAAGTGATAATGATTTTATATGAATCTGAATGTTGGAGTTTTGAACCTAAGATGGGGAAATTACAACAAAGACAAACAGAAGTGCATTCTCATCAGATATTATCAGGGTGATGAAATCAAGGAGGATAAAATGGGCAGAACAAGAATGCATGGGAAAGATGCAAAATGAAGGTGCCACGGATGGAACTAAGGTGAACACAACAGACTAATTATAAAATGAAAATAGAAGAAGAGTGTATGTGTGTGTGTGTGAACTAGATTTGAAGGGGTCATGATGTGGTTGAGTGATGGGATTTTTGTAATATGGTGGAGTTTCAGGTTCCATAGAATGGGTGAGGTTCTTAATCAACTAAGTCAGTATTGTGCCAGTGTTGAGATTGTCTTGCTGAAGATTCAAGTAACTGTCACTTCCTTGGAAACAGGAAAATTTTCAGAAAAGAACATTAACAATAATATTATCATTTTCCAGCATGTTTTCCAGATCACTGTCTTAATTACCTTTATTAGTTTTTGTCTTTTTCCTAATTATATGGGAACTGTTCAGTGCTGTTTATGTTTCTGATATAATAGTATTCATTCAAAGGGAGCTGGAAGGCCAGGTACTCATGTCACAGTAGGTATGTGCAGTAAATAGTGGTTCAGTTATTCCAAAACTTACCCAAGAAACAATGTTCCTTCACTTTGATTACAAAAGCCTGCTACTGGACCCTGTTCTTTACTGGTTAAACCCACGTACAAATATCACAAACATCAGTAGTAGGCTTCTCTTAACATAGTTCCCTTACTTTAACCAAACAGATCTGTCTTGTACTCATGGACTAAACTGGTGCCAGTTGTCCTATCTGAACTCTTCGTGATTCACAAGGAAAAATGGCTAATGACCTTAACCAAACCTTTACAGATATCATACAGGCCTTCATACTGAAAACTGCTTTGTATTGGCTGAAGGATGTTATGAAGATAAGGTATTTCATGTTTCTGGTGTGGGGTTTCCTCCACCAGAGCCCTCAGATACTAGTCGGTATGTTAATTATGTCTACACGTAAATTTTAATATTACTCACAATCGAGCATGAATGCTCTTCTTGTAACAGGCATACTGAAATATCATATTCTGCTTTCTTTGTATGATTTTGTGCTACAGAGCTTTCTTTGTACAGCTTCAACCAACCATATCTCCTGTGCACGATCAAAAAGTATAGAAATAATTAATTTTCACAAACAATAAATTTATTTGTATGATTATTGTGTAAAAGTGAACTATGAGCATTTACTGTCTTTTATGAGTAACTAATTCTGTCCCTGGTATTATTTTATATGTGAAATGGCTGTTCTTATATTTCATGATCACCACAATAAGGCTAATTTTCATTTCATTACTTATAATAATGCTTTTATTATATATATATATATATAAATAAAATGAGTACAGTACATCTTCACTGATGTGTAAATTGAATTGAAAATTATATGTTGTAATGATGAAAAGTGAGAATAGCTTTTTCTGCAGTACAGTGTGTAAACAAGCCAGTAAATCTTTCAATCTGACTATATTTACAGCTGTTTGGGTGTTGCATGTTGTACTGTAATACAATAAAATTTGTGAAATCAGCACCTATTTGACCAGAGGTTTGATGGGTAACATTATTTACCAGATATTTGTGTCATATCTGATATCAGTCTTAGTATGCCTAGCAACTTCATGAACAGACCTAAAAACACCTTTAACAAAGGTTTTATTTAATGTTACTGTTACCAGTTCAATCAATACCTTCCTTCATAATTAAGTTACGTAATTGTATAATTTTTTTCTCCCAGTTTGTGGCATTGGGCTCCTGCCAGGTTTGCATAGTGGATAGTGTTGGCCCTGGTCATCTGACTTGATTCACTGTTCCTTAATGTGATGATTTGATTTTCAGAGCATATTTTGGGAATGTGAACACATTTGGAGGGCCATCAGAAGTTAGTCTCAAAACCTCTGTAGAATTGTCAAGATATGAACATGAGAATGAAGATGGAGTGCTAGTATTTCTGGCAGATACATGGCTGGACAGTATAAAGGTTTGTAAATTTCTTATAATAAAACCAACTCAATGCACTAATTTCTCAAATTTATTTTTGGAATAGAACTCTACATGTTTTGGACAGTTTCTCTGTCCATCATCAGGAGTTTTTCACTGTACACACAGCAGTGGTATATGTCATACAGGTTTGCTGACTGCTTGTGTGCAGGATCAGCACGGATCCATCCTGATCCTGCTCGCAAGCTGTCGGCAAACCTGTATGACATATACCATAGCTGTGTGTACCGTGAAAAACTCCTGATGATGGACAGAGGAACTGTCCAAAACACGTAGAGTTTTATTCCCAAAATAAATTTGAGAAATTGGTGCATCTAGTTGGTTTTATTATAAGAATTTATCTCGATGCATGGTCACCTGAACGTCAAAAAAAAAAAAAAGTTTGTAGATTTGTAAGTAATCTGTCCTAAAACACCATATGACTACTTACAGATGGGTATGTATGCTATTCTTTGGTTAGCCAATGTAGAAAAAGACTACTTACAGATGGATATGCATGCAATGGTGTGGTTAGCCAACATCAGAAGTCATTGTATTGCACAAAAGGATGACATATGCACATGGTCTAAGATTATTCTGATGAGCATGTATTTGCATTTGTGTCTCACTTGGTATGCACACTGAGTATGCTAATTCAAGTAGCAAGTAAAGCATGGCCTATCCTGAAGTTTTTTAGTTATTTTTCAGTTCCTCAGGGAAGATGATGGAACTTTTACTTCCAAGAGCCAATTACTGCTTCTTATCCAGCTCCTGACATTGTAGAAATTGGTATCACATCCCCTATCATGTAGAAAGACCATTGTAGTCAATGCAGTGTCATTAAATTATCAGTAAACTCAATTTCATTATTTTAACCCTCTTAAGTCTCCTTCAAGGGAATACAGGATGCCCTTACAGATACATTTACATGGCAGGTCTTTGTCTGGCATTGTTTTCTTGTAAGATGTTTGGTACACATAAATAAATTAAATCTGGGCAGGAAATTGTGAGATACACAAGTAAAGCCAGAATGCCTAATTCAAATTACTTCTAAGAAGTTATTTCATGTCTGAAACCATTCCCAGCCCTGAGACTACTTCTTTCATTGTACTCTATGAAGGTAGGTACATGGTATTGGCAACCAGGACGTAATAATGGGAAGCAAAGCCGAAAGCTATAAAGCTACTGAACCAATTTAAGGAATAACTTCTGTTTGGTTATTCCACTTTTAATTTCATTAACTAAGTTATTATTGTTTTCAAACACGTGTACATTTTTTCTGTCAGAATATTAAAAATGAATTTACTTCCAGGTTATGGAGAAGCTCCGAGTGCTGTTTGCAGGGTATGCAGATTATCCGCCAGTTGCTTTTGTCTTCATGGGGAACTTCCTATCATCACAAAAAGGCAGCTCACATGCAGCTAACCTCAAAACAGGGTTTAAGGCCCTGGGGGATCTCATAGCTCAGTTTTCTGAATTGACTGAGAAAAGCAAGTTTATATTCGTGCCCGGACCTTCTGACCCTGCATCTCCTAACATCTTACCAAGGTGAATGCATGAACACAATTGTGAATCATGTGATGGAAGATCTGATAAAGGGCCACATACTTCAGGTTTATAGGTTTTTGATTTTAAAATATAGAACATGCCAGTTTTGTGGATGCAGGAGGAAGAGTGACTGATTTTCCAGTAATGACCCTCAAGGTTTAACACTGCCAGTATCAGCTCCTGCTATTTTATGCTAATCTGAATTCTCTTCAGTGCAGGTAACAACCTATAGCTCAGTTCCAGCTGAATAGTTTTGGTTACAAGGCTAAAACTGTTATGTACTTCTGTTGGACATCCCTGAAAACTTCTGCACTTCACTTTACATCGATAGAGCAGCTTCAGAATTCAGTTTTCAGGCATTTTCTCTAGATGTTCTAGAGATTTTGATACATCTTCCTGATATCCATTTATATCTATTATTGCAAAATTGTGTGTCATTTTCAGTGCATGATTTATTTCCCTGTATTATGTGATTGCTGTGAGCAATTGCACTTCTGCAAACTGTGTTTTTTTATTAATGTCCAACACTGTGATCCATATGACAGTGTAGGTATGGACGTCATTGTGTAGAGTTTCCATAATGTTTTGTGTTCAGCATTTCCATAGCAAGGAATTCATTCCTTCTTCTTCTTCTTCTTCGGTGGCGCTACAGCCCGGGGTGGGCCTTGGCCTCCTTTACAATATGCCTCCAGGCCTCTCGATCCCTTGCTCTGTCTCTCCATTCGTTTATTCCCATCTTTCTCAGGTCC
>Ga0131853_10005147_pt1 | contig 23553 bp, 29 predicted proteins | sample TergutLab28metaG_FD_92764 | JGI IMG/M metagenome (GOLD analysis project Ga0131853, IMG submission 92764) | Labiotermes labralis P1 segment gut microbial communities from Petit-Saut dam, French Guiana - Lab288 P1 (version 2) (version 2) | ecosystem: Host-associated > Arthropoda: Insects >...
ACCAACAGACAAAGATACTGAAAACTCAAGAAAGATAGATGAGTTAGGAAGAATATCATTCTCTGGAGATATTATAGAAGAAATGGACTGGGGTATTAGGAAGCCTGTAGAGATATATTATGTAGATGATAGGATGGCTATATTTAAGTAGTTTGTAGGGGCGGTCTGTGACCGCCCGTTGTTGTATTTGGACTTATGAATAGTGTAGAACATAAGAACAGTCGTCAAATATCCTCTTTATATATACGTATCCCCTGTGCTATGACCTCTGCCATTTGCATAACCAACCATAAGCGTGTTGATGAAAGCACAGCTAGCGAGCATTCGCCAGAAAGCTCGGAGGATATATTAACAATGCCAACTATGGAAATATCTCCTACGTATGATAAATTCTTTTCTGTGACCATAGCGGGAATAATGCCGCCGCTTCTTACGATGAGCTTGCCAACTTTGCTGTTGCTGCCAAGGGAAGCATCTATAGCTATTGTGAGCGGATTTTTATGGTTTAGCTCTATTTTTTCTAATGTTTTGGAAAGGTTGCTGGCATGAACGGGATGTTTCAAATCCCCATAAATTAACAGCCCGCTATCTGATAGCAGATATCCTACCAATGGTCCTAAAGCATCCCCTGTTGCGCGGTCTGTGCCTATGCATAGAAAAATAATATCATAAAATTCGCCTTGTTTTTTGTGGATAAGGTCGCAAAGGGCGGTTGCTAGCTTTTGTGCCGCCGCCTCGTCAAATATATCTATTATGGTCGTGCTAATTTTGTCAGAAATAGTAATTCGCCTCTCATGCCCTCTTTTAAATTATTGCCGAAAAGCATTAACCTTAATCCGTTTTTCTTAGCTAAAAAGGATAGAAAATTAGGGGTTGATTCTTTATATTTTGTATGTTATTATGTAATTGGGAGAGCCTTAGTTTAATTTTTCACAAAGCCAAGGCACAAAAACTTATATTTTTGAGAGGAGATGTTTAACATGAAGCATTTTGCAAAGAAGATTTTGAAAATTGTTGCACCTATCATGATGCTTGTTTTTATGGCAGGCTTTATGACAGCCTGTGGCGATGATGGTAATGATGGCGGCGCGCGTATAGGCGTTTCTATGCCTACCATGGACTTGCAGCGTTGGAATCAAGACGGTGAAAACTTACGCGAGCTACTAACAGAGAGAGGCTTTACTGTAGACTTGCAGTTTGCAGCTAACGATGTACCTACGCAGGTTGCTCAAATAGAAAACATGATTGGCGCAGGTGCAGAGGTTCTTGTAATTGCGGCTATTGACGGCGATTCTCTTACAGAAGTTTTGGCGCAAGCACAAGATGCAGGCATACCTGTTATTGCTTATGACCGCCTTATTATGAACACGCCTGCTGTTACATATTATGCTACATTTGATAACTTCCTTGTTGGTGTTATGCAGGGCGAGTTCATCCGCGATGCCCTTGACCTTAACAACCAGCCTGGTCCGTTTTATATTGAGTTTTTCACAGGTGACCCAGGCGACAATAATATCAACTTCTTCTACCCAGGAGCCATGAGCATTCTTCGGCCTTTCTTGGATAATGGCACACTTGTTTCACCTTCTGGGCAAACAGATATCATGCAGGTAGCTACACTTGGATGGTCTACAGAAAATGCACAAACACGTATGGAAAACCTTATAGCTATGAACAATCTAACACCAGGTGGTCATCCATTACATGCTGTTATGTGTTCTAACGACTCTACAGCACAAGGTGCTACAAACGCACTTAGAAATGCTGGTTGGACAGCGGACAATTTCCCGATTGTTACTGGTCAGGACTGCGACATAGTTTCTGTTCGTAATATGCTAGCTGGCTACCAAGCAATGTCTGTATTTAAAGATACGCGTGTACTAGCGGCAAATGTGGCAGATATGGTTGCTACAATTGTTGAGGGCGGCGAAGTTCGTATCAATAACAGAACGGACTACCACAATGGTGTCTTCGTTGTTCCAACATATCTAAGTGACCCAATAGTTGCTACATTAGACAACTATAGAGAGTTGCTTATTGATGGTGGCTACTACACAGAAGCAGAAATCTACAACTAATCTTAGCTAATTACGGAGGCTAGAGGCAAAGGTCTCTAGCCTCTGATTTTTTTAGGAGGGATGCGTAATGGACACCCCTTTGTTGTGTATGGAAAATATAACAAAGACCTTCCCTGGCGTTAAAGCCTTGGATGATGTTAGCATGGAGGTTTCTTCTGGCACTATACATGCCCTTGTTGGCGAAAATGGTGCAGGAAAATCCACGCTGATGAATGTGCTTAGCGGCACATATGGCTATGGCAGCTATGAAGGCAAAATTATTTTTGATGGTGAAGAATGCCGCTTCAATCGCATTAAGGATAGCGAGAAAAAAGGCATTGTTATTATACATCAAGAACTTGCGCTAAATCCATATATGAGCATAGGCGAGAATATGTTTTTGGGCAATGAATGCGGGCATCCTGCCAGAATTGATTGGAATACCACATATAGGCGTGCCAAAGAATTTTTGGATATAGTTGGGCTTAATGAATCCCCGCATACTTTGGTGCAGGAACTAGGTGTGGGCAAACAACAGCTTGTTGAAATCGTTAAGGCTTTAGCAAAAAATGTGCGACTTCTTATTTTGGACGAGCCCACCGCCTCTCTTAATGAAGATGATTCGCAAAACCTGCTTGACCTTTTGCTGAAATTTAAAAGCGAGGGCATGACGTGCATACTAATCTCTCATAAGTTAAAAGAGGTGGAGCGCGTAGCGGATAAAATCACTGTTATCCGCGATGGCGCGGTAATTGAAACATTGACAAAAAATACTGACGAAATAGATGAATACCGTATAGCGCGGGGCATGGTAGGCAGAGAGCTTTCTGACTATTATCCCAAACGCGAGAAAAAAGAAGCGGGCGAGATATGCCTAGAGGTTAAAAATTGGAATGTTTATCATCCTTTGTATAGGCATATGAAAATTTGCGATAATGTTAATTTTAATATACGCAAAGGCGAGGTTGTTGGATTATCTGGGCTAATGGGCGCAGGGCGCACAGAGCTTGCTATGAGCATATTTGGGCGTAGCTATGGCGCGGATATTAGCGGTGAACTGCATATAAACGGCAAACAGGTTCATCTAAAGGATGTAAAGGATGCCGTGGAACATAAGTTAGCCTATGTAACAGAGGATAGAAAAGGACTTGGGCTTGTGCTTTCTAACGAAATACGCCCGAATATTACGCTCGCCAATACGAAGCGCGTAACAAGCATGGGCTTTCATTTGGATTCTGACCTAGAGCGCAAAGAGGCGACGGAGTTTTCTAGCCGTTTTGGTGTGCGAAGCCCTAGTATAGAACAGCTTGTGGGCAATCTTTCTGGGGGCAATCAGCAAAAGGTACTGTTGGCAAAATGGATGTTTGCTGAGCCAGATATTTTGATTTTGGACGAGCCAACACGCGGCATAGATGTAGGTGCGAAATATGAGATATACACCCTTGTAAATGATTTGATAGCACAAGGCAAATCTGTATTAATGATTTCTAGCGAAATGCCAGAGCTGTTGGGTGTATGTGATAGAATATATGTTATGAACGAAGGCAGAATGGTAGGTGAGCTGACAAGAGAAGAAGCCAGCCAAGAAGCTATAATGATGATGATTTTGCAGTCATCTACAAGTAAATAATAGGGGGCTAGAGATTTATGGTAAAATTTGCAAAAAATATGTTGGGCAAATACGCGCTTTTACTCGTATTGCTATTTATGATGCTGGTGTTTGAAGTTTTGCTGCCCTCTGGCGTTTCCTTATTTAGTCCGCACAATCTAAATAACCTTATCGTGCAAAATAGCTATGTTGTTATTCTTGCTATTGGCATGATGCTATGTATCGTGGCGGGCGGTCATATTGACCTTGCTGTGGGCAGCATAGTTGTTTTGGTGGGTGCTATAGCGGGCATACTTATTGTAGAAATGGGCATCAATCCTTATCTTGCAATACTTATGTGCCTTGGCATTGGCATTTTGATAGGTTCTTGGCAGGGTTTTTGGATTGCATATGTGGGCATACCCTCCTTTATTGTTACGCTTTCGGGCATGATGGTATTCCGCGGTGTTGCTCTTATGCTTATGGGCGCACGCAATATAGGTCCATTCCCTGTGGAGTATCGTAATATCTTTAATAGTTTTTTGCCTGCGCATTGGTTTAATGACCCTTCCGACAATACGGTTTTTATATCTACATTAGCCGTAGGCATAGGTATTAGTGTAATCATACTGGTGCTAAAAGTGGTTTCGTATATAAAGCGAAAAAGCAAAGGCTATGATGTGGATAGCATAGTATCCGAAATGCTATATCCTGTCATTATATGTGCCGCCATCATCTTTATGTTTCATCAGTTAGGGCGGCATAATGGTATGCCCGCTGTATTGCTCTTAATAGGCATTATTTTTGTTGTGTATAGCTATTTTACACAAAACACCATTTGGGGCAGACATTTATATGCCATGGGCGGTAATGCAAAGGCGGCAAAATTATCAGGCATCAACACAAAGCGCATTTTGTTTATGGCATATGCAAACAATGGCTTTTTGGCGAGCGTTGCGGCTCTTGTAGTGGTAGCCCGCTTTAATCAGGCTTCCACGCAGGCAGGCATGGGCTTTGAACTAGATGCTATTGCCGCGTGCTTTATTGGTGGCGCGGCTGTATATGGCGGCACAGGCAAGGTTAGCGGCGTTGTTATTGGTGCTGTGTTTATGGGTGTTTTGAATATGGGCATGTCGCTAATGGGTTGGGATATGAACTTACAGCGCGTTATTAATGGTCTTGTGCTTTTGGCGGCTGTGTGTTTCGACCTTATTTCTAAGAAAAGAAGAGGTAAATTAGCATAATGAAAGAAATAGAATTAAATAAGCATGCATGGGGACAGATTTCAAAAGACCATTATTCTTATTTTAAAGAAGCGTTGCTTAAAGGAAACCACAGGTTCAATAAATATATACAAAACGAGATTGGTGACCTATCTGGCAAGAAAGTAATCCATCTGCAATGCAATACTGGTGCAGACACTATTTTGCTAGCCAAAATGGGGGCAAGTGCCGTCGGTGTTGACTTAGTTCCAGATAATATTAAGTATGCAGAGATGCTTGCTAAGGATGTGGGCGTTGATAATGTAAGTTTTGTGGAATCTGATATTATGGAGCTTATGGAGAAACATAATGAAAAGTATGATGTGGTATTTGTTTCGGAAGGGGCAATAGGGTGGTTGCCCGACTTAGAAAATGGGGCAAAACCATAAGGCATCTCTTAAATGACGATGGGTTTTTCTATATTTTTGATAGTCATCCAATATATTTGATGTTTGATGAAGAGAAGCTTGCAAAAGATACCACAGAAATCAAATATCCTTATTTTGCTAAAACTCCTGATATGGATAATTCGATAGGCGTGTATGCATCCGATGTAAAGTATGGTGTAGAATCATATTTTTGGATGTACAAAATTTCTGATATAATCAATTCACTTGCATCTGTGGGCTTGCGTGTAGAATTTTTTAATGAATTTAGAGAAAACTATTTTGATGCGGGCGGATGCAAAGGAGTTGGCGATGGCTTGTATAATTATGACTTCAATAATGATTTATTCCCGATGTCATTTAGCTTAAAGGCAAGGGCATGATTTTAAAGGAACATATACAAATATACGGGATAAAACGACGCATCTTGCTTCAAATGAGCGAGTTTATTTGTGTATTGCCTCATCCTTCTTTGCAAGCATATATTTCAAATTACAACATAACTTTCCCCTCAAAAACCCTTATGCCAGATAGCTTTACCATCATGCCCTGTGGCTGCTCCACTATCTCAATTGAAAAGAGTAATGATGGTTTGCATGTTTATTTGGATGGCTCTATAACAAAGCCCTATAACGCTGGTAAAGAATCTAGTCAGCTTGAAATGATGATATCCATAGAATTTAGACCCGCAGGGCTTTATGCCATAACGGGTATAAATCAGAGCGAATTAACTGATAAAACATTTCCTCTTGATGAAATAAACCCAGCACTTGCTAAATCGATTTTGGAAATAACTCAAAAATCAGATAATATTTGCGAGTTAGTAGAGGGTCTTGATTTATTGTTTATGGCGAATATACGAACCGTATATCGCCCTGAGCTAATGATGGCACTCCATGACATCAAAGCATATGCGGGGAATATTTCTGTAAAGCAATTATCCAACAATATTCATTATAGCGAACGGCAACTAAACAGAATTTTTAATCAATTTGTTGGCACAGGCACAAAATCTTTTTCTAGGATAATCAGAATAAACAATACTTTTCGCCTACTTAAAAATGGATACAAAAGCCTTGACTATATTTCTGGTATAGCTGGCTTCCATGATTTATCGCATTTTATTAATGATTTTAAGCTTACATGCGGGGTAACGCCTCAGGAATATAGAAAGAACATGTCCGATTTTTACAGCAATCCAGTTAAGCTTTGATATATACTCAAATAGAACTGATTTCTATAAAAAATATTGAGGAGCGAAGAAAATGGACATGAAAATGATTGAAAAGACAAATGAATTTATTAAAACCCGTAGCAACGCCAGCTTTAGTGTAATTGACGAAAGCGGTTTTCCATCCACTTCTGCAATATGGCTAATGGGACATGAGGGTATAGGTGAAATTTATTTCTCTACACCCTTAGGGTCAAATAAGTATAAAAGATTGCAAAAAAGCAATAAGGCTTGCATAAACACATATACTGATTTTGATAATTTAACCCTTGTTGGCGAGGCGGAAATACTGACGGACCAAGAATCTAAAAGCAAGCATTGGCAAGAGCCTTTTATACATATATATCCAGAAGGTGATACCGACCCAAACTATTGTGTTATTAAATTTACTACGAGAAGGGTGTCGCTACATATTGGGCATGAGGGTGCAGAGTTTACGGTATAATAAAATTAGTCTCTTTTTAATATCCCATGAGCTACAAAATCTACCAATTGGTCTATCATGGTCTCATTTGGTTCGGTTTCATCAAAAACAAAGCATTTCAAGGCTATAAAAGTATGGATGCCCATAAGGGCATAGGATATAAGTGCAGGGTCAAAATCGCGAATTTCGCCAGATGCCTGCGCTTTTTCTATTTCTCGTACATAGCCATCTGAAAACCGCTCGTAATATCTCTTGAAGCTCTCTGCATCTACAAATTGAGATTGCCAGACAATACGAAACAGCCCGAAATGTTCTTTAACAAACATAAAAAATACACGAGCAGAAATACGCTCTTGTTCTATTAATGATGCGGCGGGCTGCTCTGTGCGCACCTGACGTATGGCATACCTAAGCTTACGACCCAGCTCGTCCATCAAATATAAAAACACACTGCTCTTATCGGGAAAATAGGTATAAAAAGTACCTGTGGCAACCTCGGCACGTTGGGTTATGTCATGCACCTCGGTTTCGTAGAAGCCTTTTTGAGAAAATAGGTATTCTGCGGCATCACAAATCTTTTTTAACGTTATTTCACCGCGCTTTGTTTTTGGGAATTTCACATAGCTGCCCATTAGCACTCTCCATACTGCCTTTGATTAAGCACATCTACCATTATACATGATTGGTGCTTGTACGACAATAGCAAGTTTGATTTTTATTTAGGGCGTTGCTCTGCTAGGTGGGCTTGTGGTATAATCTTATCTGTAGATTAATGACTTTTGGGGGATTGGTGCAATGAGCAACAAACTTTTTGCCAAACCTTTTGTAAAATGGGCAGGTGGCAAGGGACAGATTCTGAACGAGATACGAAAAAGATACCCTGCTGAATTGGGCGGTCGGCTAAACAAATATGCGGAGCCCTTTGTTGGCGGTGGTGCTGTGCTTTTTGATGTCTTAAATCATTACACAATGGATGAGATTTATATAAGTGATATTAACCGAGAGCTTGTTCACACATATATAACGATTCAAGATGATATTGCTGAACTATTGGACATACTAGAAGACATTGATAGCAAATACCTATCTGCTGATATTGATAAACGCAAGCAAATGTATTACGAAAAGCGTGAGAGGTTCGATTTATTAAAGTCTGTTTTAGACGAAACTCCAGAGTTGGCAGCACTGTTTATCTTTCTAAACCGTACTTGCTTTAATGGACTTTACAGGGTTAATTCCAAAGGTGGATTTAATGTGCCGCAAGGTAGCTATAAAAACCCTTGCATATGCGATAAGGATAATTTGCGTACTGTGTCTCAAAAGTTGAAAGGTGTGACTATTGTGCATGGTGACTACAAGCTTTCGGCGGATTTTATTGATAATAGCACTTTCGTTTATTTCGATCCACCTTATCGCCCGCTTTCTGCAACTGCTAACTTTACTGCATATACCCAAAGTGGCTTTTGCGATGCGGCTCAAGCGGAGCTGGCTGCTTTTATTGATATTATGAGCTCAAAAGGTGTGCATATTGTTGCGAGCAACTCTGACCCCAAAAATGTGAATGAGCAGGATAACTTTTTCGATACACTCTATGAGGGGTATGAAGTTTCAAGAATACAGGTAAACAGAGCAATCAACTCTAATGGTGAAAAGCGTGGCAAGGTCGGAGAGCTGTTGATTACTAATGGATAAATCAAAAGTTGGGGGGATGCAGTATGCACCGTGATGAGGCTGTTCATAAATTAAAGGAACTTGAAGGACAAAACTTGCATGAATTAGCAAAGAAATACGAGATTACTGTTCTTTCCGCAAACGGAAAGGTGAATAAGGGTTGAGCCGGTCATGTTTGCGAACGACATTTAGGCATTCCTATAAATTCTTCACAGAGTCCTAATTTTGGTTCTTGGGAGCTAAAGAGTGTGCCGTTAAAGCGTTTAAAAAGCGGCATGCCTGCTTTCAAAGAAACAATGGCGATAACCATGATAGACGAATACAATGTAAAACGGACAAGTTTTGAGGAAAGTCATTTGCTTTCTAAATTGAAAAAAGCGGCTATTGTGGCAAGGACAGTTGGTGCGAGCTATGATATGCCAACCTTTGTTCATTCTGTCACTACAATGGATTTGAATGGGGAATTATATAATGCAGTCAAGGCGGATTATGAGCTTGTACAAGAATGCCTAAATGATCCAGAATTAGGGTTTTCCAGATTGACTGGGAAAATGGGCGTATGCGTACAACCACGAGCTAAAGGTGCTGGGCATGGAAGTATTAGCAGAGCCTTTTATGCTCGACCACTTTTCTTGGCTCAATTTATTGACTTACAATGAGGGTGTATGAAAATAAAGAAATGGGAACCTGAGGGTTTTAAACTAGAGATGAATACTGTTTGGAGCTTCCCTCGGCGTGGCAGCTGGGCTACGCATGATGCTAAATATCGGGGCAACTGGTCACCTTACATACCACGCAATTTATTGTTGAGATATTCAACTGAGGGTGATTTAGTGTTAGACCAATTTGTGGGTGGCGGAACTACACTTGTCGAAGCTAAACTGCTGAATCGAAACATTATTGGTGTGGACATAAATCCTCAGGCGCTTTATCGTTGCCGTGAAAAGATTGACTTTGAATGGGAAAATAGCGGACGAGTTTATGTTAAGGAAGGTGATGCTCGAAATTTACACTTTATCCCTGAAGAGGGTATCGATTTTATCTGTACTCATCCGCCATATGCAAATATTATCCAGTACAGCAAAAACATTGTTGGAGATTTATCACATTTTGAAGTTAAGAAATTTTTGGAACAAATGAAACAAGTAGCTTCTGAGAGTTATCGAGTTCTTAAAAAGGAAAGTTTTGTGCCATCCTCATTGGTGATACGCGCCAAAAAGGTTATGTTATTCCTATGAGCTTTGATGTTATGAGAATCTTTGAAGATGCGAGATTTGCATTAAAGGAAATTATTATCAAGATGCAGCATAACTGTAACTCAACAAGGTTTTGGGAAATGAATAGCACAAAGCGCAATTTTCTATTACTTGCGCACGAATATTTATTCATTTTTCAAAAACAAAAAATATCTTGACTATAACCCAACATCATGGTAAAATGTTTCTTGTTGCTGGTATAGCTCAGTAGGTAGAGCGCTTCCTTGGTAAGGAAGAGGTTCCCGGGTTCGAATCCCGGTATCAGCTTACATGGTATGTTGCCCCAAAAGTCAGCTTTTGGGGCGGTTTTGTATATATACGAAAGCGAGGTAATGAGCATGGGAAAAATAAATATGGATGACGATTATATTGCAAAGGCGCGGCATTCTATGGCGCATGTGCTGGCAAAGGCGGTTTGTCTGCTTTTTGATGATGTGAAACTGGCCATAGGTCCGCCTATTGATAATGGCTTTTACTATGATTTTGATTTGCCGCATACCATAAAAGAAGAAGATTTTGCCGCAATAGAACAAAAAATGACGGAGATAATAAATAACAACGAGGACTATGTTCTGCGTGGCTTGGACTATGCGGATGCTGATAGCGTACTGGCTAAAGAACCGTATAAGCTAGAGCTTGTGAACGAATTTAAAGAAGCAGGCGAAAAGGCTACGGTATATGACCTTGGCGAGAACTTTTTTGACCTTTGTGCTGGGCCGCATGTGGAAAACACACGGGAGCTACGCAACTGGGGCTTTAAGGTGGCTTCTGTGGCGGGCGCGTATTGGCGTGGCAGCAGTGATAATGCCATGCTGCAACGTGTTTACGTCCATGCCTTCCCTGACCGCAAAGAGCTGAAGAAATATCTGCAATTCTTAGAGGAGGCCAAAAAGCGTGACCATAGAAAGCTAGGGCGCGAGCTTGATTTATTCGATATTTATGAAGAAGGGCCTGGTTTTCCATTTTTCCTACCAAAGGGTATGGTCATCCGCAATATTTTGGAAGATTTTTGGCGCAAACAGCATACCAAAAATGGTTATAGCGAAATAAAAACGCCAATCATCCTTAACCGTGACCTATGGCTACGCTCTGGACATTGGGAACACTACAAGGACAATATGTACACCACACAAATTGACGAGGCAGATTTTGCTGTAAAACCAATGAACTGTCCTGGTGCTATGCTTGTGTACAAACGAAAGTTACATTCGTATAGAGACCTGCCGCAAAGAATAGGCGAACTTGGCTTGGTGCATAGGCATGAGCTTTCTGGTGCTTTGCACGGTTTACTCCGTGTACGCAATTTCACACAAGATGATGCGCATATCTTCATGACACCTGAGCAAATAAAAACCGAAATCAAGGCTGTTATTAGCATGGCTAACGATTTTTACAATACCTTTGGGCTTGAGCATCGCCTAGAGCTGTCCACCCGCCCAGATGATTCTATGGGTACAGACGAGCAATGGAACACAGCCATAGCTGCGTTAAAAGAAGTTCTGGACGAGACGGGCTCTGAATATGTTATAAACGAGGGTGATGGCGCGTTCTATGGGCCAAAAATTGATTTCCATATAAAGGATTGTATTGGTCGCTCTTGGCAATGCGGAACAATTCAACTAGACTTTCAAATGCCTGAGCGTTTCGACCTTTTCTATATAGGTGCGGATAATGAAAAGCACCGCCCTGTAATGATTCATCATGTGGTATTTGGTTCCGTTGAGCGTTTTATGGCTGTTATCACGGAGCATTTTGCGGGCAAATTCCCGTTTTGGCTATCGCCTGTGCAGATAGGCATTGTGCCTGTGCATACTGACCATGAAGAATATGGATACAAAGTCATGCAACAATTGCAAGACGCAGGCTATCGTGTAAATATTGATACTACAGATGGCACAATGGGTAATAAAATCAAGTCCTTCCGCCACGAGATGCTGCCATATATCATCATCTTAGGCGAAAAGGAAATGGAAACAGGTACAATATCGTTGCGTACCAGAAGTGGTGTTCAAATAAATGAGATATCGCTAGAAAGCTTTATGAAGATTTGTGATAAAATGGATAAAGAACATCTAGCAGGACTGATTGAAGAAATCTAAAGAAAAGTTTAAAGAAAAGAGGGTGGAAAAGATTAAAAAATTTGTTATGTCGCTAACAATAGGCAGGATTATTGGGGCTTTTTCCCTGCTTATCATCAATGCTTTGCTTGGCTTACATCTTGTGCTTTACGTAGTGTATTTTATCTGCGTTTTAACAGACTTTATTGATGGGCCTATAGCGCGTAAATTTAATGTTACAAGCGACCGCGGAGCGTTTTTGGATAGTGTTGCTGATATGATACTGGTGCTTATTACGCTTATCGTTTTCTTACCGCATATGCTACCAGAAATGGAAGTATGGATGCTTGTGATGATAGGCATAATTCTTGTTATACGCTTTACAGGCTTTATCATTGGCTTTATTAAATACCGCACCTTTACGTTACTGCACACATACGCAAACAAGGCGGCAGGTGCTTTATTGGGGCTTTTTCCAATAGGCTTTGCTACGCTTGGGTTAGCAGGCACTATTATTATTCTTTTTTCAGCACAACTGATAGCCTCAACAGAAGAGCTAACTATCATGATTCGCTCCAAAGAATTGGAAAGAAATGTTAAGAGCTTTTTTACAATGAAAAAATCTGCAAGCTAAAGGAGATAGTACATTGGCACAGAAAATCCTAGAAATTAAGAATTTTTCAAAAACATATGGCGGCGGCAAGAAAGCTGCGGATAATATAAACCTAACCGTAGAAGCTGGTGATATTTACGGCTTTATTGGGCATAATGGTGCGGGAAAAACTACCACAATACGCGCTGTAGTTGGCGTTATGGATTTTGAAGAAGGTGAGATATTGGTAGATGGGCATAGCGTAAAAGCTGACCCCGTAGCCACAAAATCACGCATAGCCTATATCCCAGACAAGCCAGACCTATATGAATACATAACGGGCATACAGTATCTTAACTATATTGCGGATATCTATGGCGTTCCGAAAGATTTGCGCAGAGAGCGCGTAGAAAAATATGCGGAAATGTTTGAGATGACATCAAGCTTGGGTGACCTTATTTCGTCATATTCGCATGGCATGAAGCAAAAATGTTCGCTTATCGGGGCTTTTATACATCAACCAAAATTACTTATTTTAGATGAGCCATATGTAGGGCTAGACCCTGTGGCATCTGTGAGATTGCGCGATGCCATGTATGAACTATGTCAAAAAGGCTCTGCTATATTCTTTTCTAGTCATATTTTGGTTGTGGTAGAAAAATTATGTAACAAAATAGGTATGATAAATGGCGGCAAACTGGTAACATCTGGCAACACAGAGGATGTGCTGGGCAATAGCTCCCTTGAGGACTTCTTTATGGAGGTGGCACGCGGATGAGCTTAACCCGCAAATATTTCGTGCTTTTGCGCCTACAGATGTTGGGCTTGTTTTCCATCAATAAAATGATACACAAAAAAGGCGGTAAAGACCTTACTAAGCTTATTTTACTTGCTTTCGGTGGTTTAGCTTTGACGGCTGTTTTTGTGGCTTTTAGCTATGGCGTGGCCATAGGGCCTGCTATGCTTGGATTAGCGGACACGTTGCCTGTCATCAACCTCACATATGTAGCTATTGCAACCATAATCTTTACTGTTATGCGTGCAAATGGTGTGTTATTTGGGCTAAAGGATTTTGACCTAACCATGTCACTGCCTGTTAATAGCTTTATTGTAATTCTTAGCCGCCTCACTATGCTGTATCTGCTTAATCTGGCTGTTAGTGCGATTGTTTTTATACCATCCATGATTATTTATAGTTCTTATGGTAATCCTACCCCGCATGGCATGATAATGTATGTCATAGCGATGTTTCTTGCGCCAATGATACCTATGATAGTTATCATTATTGTTGCATCTTTGGTTATGTCCGTTGCCAGCCGCTTTAGATATAGAAATCTTATTGCTATAATCTTAGTTTTGGTGGCTCTTGCGGCGTATATATACTTTGTGTTTTCTATGAGTATTAATGTAGATGCGGATGTCGATACAGATATGCTGGCACAGTTTCAACTTGGCGCAGATTTGGGTAATGTTATAAATGATGTTGTGGGTCAATTTTATGCCCCTGCTGCATGGCTTGCTAGCGGCATAAATAATGCAGACTGGCTTGCTTTCGGATTTTTTGCTCTTGTATCTCTTGGAGTGCCTGTGTTGTATATTGCTATCACGTCCAAGTTTTATATAGCGATTAATTCTCGCATGTCATCTCATGGCAAAAAGAGCAACTTCAAGCTTGGAACGTTGCAAAGCTCTAGCCCGTTTCAAGCTATGTTTAAGCGTGAGTTGAAAAGGCTAACAAGCAATGTCACATATATGCTAAATGCTTTGATTGGTCCCTTAATGACAATTGTGCTATGTGTGGCATTTGCTGTTGTTGGGGTTAATGGCATCCTTGATTTTATCGGTGTGGATGAGTATATATCGGCAGATGAACTAAGCGTGGCTATGAATTATATTGCAAGAGTAGCTCCTGTTGCTATGCTGTTTTTCGTTGGTATTTTTCCGCCGTCTTGTGTGGCTTTGTCGCTTGAGGGCAAGAATCGATGGATTATGTGTTCCCTCCCAGTCTCTGCTATTACAATTCTAAAATCTAAAATGGCAGTTTCGCTTGCTGTTTCGTTGCCGACAGTTATCATATGCTCCTTGGCATTGACGATTGCCCTAACGCCAGATATACTTACCACAATTTTCCTTTTTGCTGTGCCTATTGCGTATAGTGTATTCATATCTGTCTTTGGCATGTATATAAATGTCAAGTTTCCGCGTTATGATTGGCCTAGCGAATACCAGTTGATGAAGGGTGGTACAGCATCTACCCTTATAACCATCATTACAGGCATGGTGTCTACGGCATTATTAATATTAATAGCTATATTGCTTATCATGCATATCATCTTGGTAAAAATATTCATTCTTGGCTTGTTGATAGCCGCATCCGCTGTGCTATATGCATTGCTAAAGAAAGAAAGATTGTTTGCATAATGCAATGCCCGCTCATTTTTGATAATGAGCGGGCATTATGTTTGTCATTGTGTATTATATGTGTTTCCACCAGTCTGCGCCATGCTCTTCATATAGCTTGGCAGTCCATTTAGGCAAGCGGCATCTGCTATCCCAATCACCCTCGCAGGTCGGCTTTTCACAGTCCGAACAGGGCATGTGCATAGGCGTTGATATAAACCAGCTTACGCCGTATTTGTCCATTACATAAAAGGAGCTGGAACACCAAGGGAATGTGCGCGGCTCTTCAATATGCAAAGCCTCAGCAGATAATATTTCATGCACTTTTAACACATCTTCTTTTGTATGATACTGAACATCACTGTTCAATATCGGATTATTCGGTGTTATTGCCTTGATATAAGCCTCATATTGCTCTTGCGAAACTTCCTTTATCTCAAAAAACAGCTTTCCATTAACTTTCAGCCTCATTTCCATGTGATGATAAACTTCTTCCATGCCAAATATGGCTTTGTAGTAGTCCGCAGTTTCTGTACGGTTTGTTGTAAAAATGCATCCTCTTTGGCTAAACCCGCCTTTAATCATTTCACAATCAACCTCTCTACGACAACGATATCATAGCACTTGGCGAATGCCTATTTGCCATGGCTAAACTAACAGAGCCGCCCACATCAATTTTGCTAGCTAGCAATATGTCTTTTACAGTTTCGTAAGCTAAGATAGGGCGATTATTTTCTTCGCTTAAATGCCCTAGCAGTATATGTTTGGTTTTGGATGAAAATGTATCCGCCAGAAAACGACCACAAGACACATTGGAAAGATGCCCTGTGTCACTTAAAATACGCCTCTTTAGATGGGCTGGATATGGTCCATTTTCTAGCATTTTTATATCATGGTTGCTTTCTATCAATATTACGTCCGCCTCACATATATTTTCTGCCACAATATCGCTTATATAGCCTAGGTCTGTGGCTATAGCTATTTTGTATCCGCCAGATTTTATGGCATATCCTACAGGCTGGCTGGCATCATGCGGAATGTCAAAAGGCATAATCTCTATATCCTCGAAAATTATTGGTGTATTAGGCGTTATCAGCATTTTATTTTTGTCCGCGACCTTGCCAATCGCGCTATGGCGGTTGATATATTCCCATGTACCCGCTGTGGCATACACGGGCATGTCGTAACGGCGCGAAAGCACGCCAGCACCCTTTATATGGTCGCTATGCTCATGGGTTATAAAAAGCGCATCAACAGAGGCGCAGTTTATTCCATGCGACCTTAACCCTGCTTCTATTGTCTTGCCTGAAAGCCCCGCATCTATTAAAATGTGAGTGCCTTGTGTTGACACAAAAACACTATTGCCGCTAGAACCGCTGGCAATAGTGCAAAAATTTATTGACATTTTTTACCTCTTCTAAGCTTCCATTATATTAGGCAAGTCGGTGGTAGTTACGCGCTTAATATTTGCTCCAAGAGTCGAAAGCTTCTGTACCAAATCTTGATAGCCTCTGTCTATATAATGTATATTGGAAATTTTTGTAACGCCTGTAGAAGCAAGAGCCGCCACAACTAAAGATGCGCCCGCGCGCAGGTCGGTTGCTATAACCTCTGTACCTGTGAGCCTTGCTGGCCCTTCTATAACAGCCATTCTGCCCTCTATTTTTATTTTAACGCCAAGGCGCATAAGCTGGTCTACATATTGAAAGCGATTGGGGAAAACAGCTTCTGTTACGTAAGATGTGCCGTCCGCCCGCGCCAATAGAGCCGTCATTTGCGGCTGCAGGTCGGTAGGAAAACCTGGATAGTACATGGTTTTTATGTTCACATTGACTAACTTGCCGCCTAACTCTGGCTTAGACCTCACACGTATCCAATCATCGCCATTTTGGGTTTCACAGCCCATTTCTGTAAGCTTTGCTGTAAGCGACTCCATATGCTTTGGTATTACATTGCATGCTGTTACGTCACCGCCTGTAATGGCGGCTGCTATCATATATGTTCCCGCTTCTATTTGGTCGGGTATAATAGCATATGTACATCCATCCATGTGTTTTGTGCCAACGATTCTGATAATATCTGTACCAGCACCCTTTATGCTAGCACCGCACATATTAAGGAAGTTTGCGGTATCTACAATATGCGGCTCTTTTGCGGCATTTTCGATTACTGTTGTACCTTCGGCGTAAATCGCCGCTAGCATGATATTTATGGTAGCACCAACGGAGGCCATGTCTAGGTAGATATTTGCACCGACAAGCTTATCCGCACTTACCTTCACTGTGCCATGCTCTATCACAACCTTAGCACCAAGTGCTTCAAAGCCCTTGATATGCTGGTCTATCGGACGCAAACCAAAATTGCAACCACCAGGTAAAGGTACTTGTGCATGACCCAGACGACCAAGCAAAGCACCCAAAAGATAATAAGAAGCACGCATCTCTCTGAGGGTGGCATCAGAGGTGATGAGAGCAGAACTAATGCCCCGCGCATCTATGCGTAAGGTGTCCTCGTTTATAAATTTGCATTTTGCCCCTAGGCTTTCTAATGCTTCTATGTAATTTGTAACATCTTCTATTACAGGTAGATTTTCTATAGTACATACACCATCCGAAGCAAGCGCGGCAGGTATTATGGCTACTGCGGCATTTTTTGCGCCGCTAATATTGACCTTGCCCTTCAAGGGCTGCTGACCCACAATTACAAAATGGTCCATTATAAAAAACACATCCTTTAATGTTCTTTAGGAGATGCTCCCTTTATAAGGTCGCAAAAAGTTCCAAGACCATTATAGCATTCTTTTTCATTTAGCACAACACATTTTTGCAAATTTTGTGGAAAAATTGTGGAAAAGCCTGTGGAAAATTTTAGCCCAGACATGGTTTTCCACATCTGGGCTAAGTTTCTTTTACAAGTCGCGAGTAATGATACGGTCGTTGTTGTTTGATAGACGTTCGTAAAAAACGATGGAATATAGACCCGCTAAACCGATGAGAGCATAGATAACCCTGCTTGCCCATGCGCTCATACCACCAAAAATGGCAGAAACAAGGTCAAATTGAAAAAACCCAACTAGCCCCCAGTTTATCGCGCCTATAATAACCAGCGTAAGACAAGTCCATCCTAAAAATCTATTGTCCATAATTTCCCCTCCTTCAATAAAGTGTTCCGAGTATTATTGTGGCTCAGAGGGGTTTTTTATATGTGTGGTAAGTTTTTTCTTGCGAAAGTAAACTAGGAGGAATTGGGCTATATCAAATCACTTTCACCATCTTTAAAAATGTTTTATATCTATTTTTTTCGTCATCATTCATATCTGCTAAAGCTTCTTCGATTATCATATTTTTTTCCTCATCTGTAAAAACCCTATCTTTTGGTAATTTGCTTTTAAATTCTGATAAAATAGGCATCATCTGTGTCATGCTTTTTCCTCTTATTTTCTCCAAAAACTCTTCTAGCAATGCGGACATTTCTGGCTCTAATGTTATATTTTTCACTTCCATTGTGTCATCTCCTTTATATTTTCCATGGTCAACATAGCATCCTGCATTTCCATTACCTGCACCATAGATTTCAAACTATTTTGTTTGTTTTCATTAAGATGCGGCAATACGGCACTTATTAAATTTTGCCTCCATGCGGGATTTTGTGATGGTTTATTTGTATTTACTTCCATTGTGTCATAATATCTGCAAATTTCCTTTATTTCCATCATCTTCACCATAACAGCCAACTTTTTTTGATATTGTAGCCCAATATGTGGTATTGCGGCAGAAAGAGCCGCTAGTTTTGCGCTTTTTTCGTTTTCCATAGCTTTATCACCTCTTGAAAGTATATTCGTCCTGTGGTAAAATATATCTGAAATAAATTTGAGGTGTGATATATGCATAATATTACTAAAAAAGATTATTTACGCGACCCCTGCAACACATGTAGCACTGCTTTTTGGAAAAATGCCGTATATAAAGTGCCAGATGGCATACATATTGTGCATGAGAGCGATTTGGACTTGCATGATATTACAAATTATAATATCGAGCAATATTTTCGGCTTATGCATAATCTAAAGGAAATTGGGTCATGTAATTTGCCTGATGGATATTATTTTCAAAATGTGGATATGCAGACACAAATAGCCGACGTGGCGGAGCTTATTAATCGTTGTTACGACGATATAGGTACAACACCGAAGCAAGTGGAGAGCTGGACAAAGCTTGATGTGTTTAACAATGATTTATGGATATTTGTTTATGAAAAAGCGACAGGTCAACCTGTGGCGTTAGGCATTGCGGATTTTGACAGCAATGTTAGCGAGGGTAGCTTGGAATGGATACAAGCCCTGCCAGAACAGCAAGGCAAGGGTCTTGGGCAAGCCATTGTGAATGAACTACTTTCGCGATTGGTCAAGAAAGCTAATTTTGCAACCGTAAGCGGCAAGGTGGATAATGTCACCAAACCCGAGATGCTATATCGCAAATGTGGATTTTATGGTGAGGATATTTGGAATGTTCTCATCCCCAAATAAAAAGGAGGACACTACCTTGAACAAACAAAAGCGTGTTATGGCTATACATGATATTTCCTGCGTGGGGCGATGCTCCTTAACTGTAGCTTTGCCCATTATTTCTGCTGCGGGTCATGACTGCGGCGTATTGCCTACCGCTGTGCTTTCTACGCACACGGGCGGCTTTGAAAACTTTACTTACCGCGACCTAACAGCGGATATTGACCCTATTTCTAACCACTGGCAGACCCTTGGGCTTGGCTTTGATGCTATGTATAGTGGTTTTTTGGGTAGCTTTGAGCAGATAGACCTTGTGGCAAAACTATTTAAGACCTACAAAGCTGCTGATAATATTGTGCTTGTAGACCCTGTTATGGCGGATGAAGGAAAACTTTATGCCATATATTCGCCTGAGATGGCAAAGGGCATGGCAAAACTCTGCGGCTCTGCGGATATCATAATCCCTAATATTACAGAAGCTTGTTTTATGGTGGATGAGAAGTGGAAAGACGGTCCATATGATAAGCCATATATCGAAAATCTTCTGAAAAAACTAGCTACCCTTGGTGCAAAGCAAATTGTGCTTACTGGCGTGCATTTTGATAACGAAAAGCTGGGTGCGGCTGTGTATGATACAACCACTGGTAAGATAGAATATGTGTTTGCTGACCGAATAGAAGGGCATTTCCACGGCACGGGCGATGTTTTTGGCTCTGCCCTGCTTTCTGCCCTGCTTAATGGTTTTTCGTTAGTAGATGCGGCGCAGATAGCTTGCGACTATGTTTGTGAATCTATACGCATTACGATTGCTCTGAATCAGGAGAGGCGCTATGGCGTTGCTTTTGAGATGGCTTTACCTATGTTTATTAAGAGGCTGGGATTATTAGAACAATGTTGACTTCTCGAGTTTTTTGGCATATAATATTATTTATACAAGTTTTTTGGGATATAATATTATTTTATATCAGTAATATTTTTTCGAGGGTGCATATGCACAAATTATGGTTGCTTTTGATAGGGATATTTTATCATCTAAAGAGGTATCGACCTGCCTATTATTGGCGTATAATGATAGTGGCTTTGCTCACGACATACAATATTGTGAATTGGGATAAAGTTACAGATTTCCAGTTTTTTGATAGCTTTGATGGTAATAATTTATTGTTCGTTGTCTGGATTGTTGTGTGCATTCTACCAATTTTGGGTAAATTTAAGACACCCTTTTTAGAAATGGAAGAACCGCCTAACTACAGAAGTGTGGTGGAAGGTCTTAAGGTAGGAGATGCAGCATCTAGGAGCATGGATGATTTAGAACAAGCGGCTGAAAAAGTAAGAGGAGGTGTGATGGATGACACTTAGAGAAATAAACGGCAAAACCTCAAGACGGCGAGTCTCTAATTCTGGTAGTCGGGATTCCATTGTTAGCAACCTCTTAGACATTGCCCAAATTGGAATCGACCTATATAAAGAATCTGATTCCAACCCGACAGATGAGCTGCTCGAAAAGTGGTTTCGTTACTCTGAAAAAGCAGTGGAGTTATATACAGCCGATTTTGATAGGAAAATTTCTCTAAACTATTCGTATCTTATACTTTCAACAGGCATAGATAAGGGTTTTACACCAGCCAGCAGGCTAAAGGCATGTGTAGATTTTTTACTTGAAGTAGCAAAGATTATTTTGAATAAATGAACCTACATTCTCATATAGGCAGAGCCTCCCCATAGGCTCTGCCTATATTTAAATAAAACAAAAACAGGAGATGATAAAATGAAAAAATACCACGATACCACCCTAACTGCCCAAGAACGCGCCGAAGCCCTAGTGGCCGATATGACCATAGAAGAGCGCGTATCCCAGCTGCATTACAAAGCGGCGGAGATACCCCGCCTTGGTATACCAGAATACAACTGGTGGAACGAGGGCTTGCATGGACTAGCGCGGGCAGGCACAGCTACCATGTTTCCGCAGGCTATAGGCTTAGCCGCCACATTTTGCGAAGAGACGTTGCGCAGAGTAGGCGAGATAATATCGATTGAAACCCGCGCAAAATACAATATGTACAGTACACAAGGTGATAGGGATATTTACAAGGGCTTAACGTTATGGTCGCCCAATATTAACATGTTTCGCGACCCGCGCTGGGGGCGTGGGCATGAGACCTACGGCGAAGACCCTTATCTCACATCCAAGCTAGGCGTTGCTTTTGTGCGCGGCGTGCAAGGCGATGGGGATGTGATGCGTGCCGCCGCCTGCGCCAAGCATTATGCGGTACATAGCGGGCCAGAGAAAAATCGTCATTATTTTGATGCTATAGCCAGCCCAAAGGATATGGAGGAAACATATCTGCCACATTTTAAGGCACTTGTGGAGGCGGGCGTAGAGGGAGTTATGGGCGCATACAACCGTGTTAATGGTGAGGGTGCTTGTGCCAGCAAATTCCTTATGGGCAAGCTTGCCGAATGGGGTTTTGATGGCTATTTTGTGTCCGATTATCGTGCCTTGGAAGATTTTCACACGAAGCATGGGTTGGCTGATACCATAGAGGAATCCGCTGCGCTTGCAATCAAGCTTGGTTGCCATGTGTGCGCGGGCTATGTGTATGAACACGCAATGGCGGCATACCATCAGGGCTTGATTACGGAAGAGGATATTAATAGCTGTGCTATAGCGGCTATGCGTACCCGTGTGCGACTTGGGCTTTTTGACCAGAATTGTGAATATGACAATATCGGTATGGACGTAATTTCTTGCAAGGAGCATAATGACTATTCCCTTGAGGTGGCTCGTCGCTCCATGGTGTTGCTTAAAAATAATGGCATATTGCCACTTGATGCTGCTAAATATAACAAAATCGCTGTTATAGGTCCAAATGCGGATAGCCGTGATGCTCTCATGGGCAACTATTTTGGTACAGCCGAGCGTTACAATACCTTTTTAATGGGCATACAGGATGCCTTTGACGGGCGCGTGTATTACAGCCAGGGTTGCCATATAGTAAAATCTGGCACATCGGGGCTGGCGCGACCAAATGACCGCATAGCCGAGGCGGTAGCAACTGCGCAGCATTGTGACATTGTAATTCTTTGTGTGGGACTGGACGCTAACCTTGAAGGTGAGGAGGGCGATGCTGGCAATGAGTTTGATTCGGGAGATAAATTTGATTTAAGATTGCCGCAAAGCCAGCGTACGCTGATTGATGCCGTGCTTGCTGTGGGCAAGCCTACTGTGGTGGTGCTGGCAGCAGGTAGCTCGCTTAATCCAGAATGTGATGCGGCAGATGCGCTGATACAGACGTGGTATCCTGGCTCTCATGGCGGCGAGGTTTTGGCGGATATACTTTTTGGTAGGATTTCTCCATCGGGTAAACTGCCCATCACATTTTACGAAACTGCCGACCTTTTGCCAGATTTTGCGGATTATAGCACGAAGAATCGCACCTATCGCTTTGTGGAAGGCAATGTGCTATATCCCTTTGGGTTTGGGCTTACGTATTCGCAGGTGGATTGTGTGGATGCCGCGTATGCAGACGGCAAAGTGCAGGTAACGGTGCAAAATGTGGGCGATATGGCAACGGAAGATGTGGTGCAGGTCTACATAAAGGACAATAAATCGCCGCACGCCATTAAAAACCCGCGCCTATGCGGATTTAAACGTCTACACCTTTTGACAGGCGAACAAAGGGTAATTGAGATAGAGCTGGATAAGACTGCATTTGATGTGGTGGATGATGCGGGTAGGCGTTTTGTGGATTCGGATAGTTTTACTGTGTTTGTGGGGACTTGTCAGCCTGATGGGGTGAGTAGGGGATTAACAAATGGTAGAATTGCACAGGTGGATGTAAAGAGGTGATTTTCGATTATACAACATTTGCTTGACTTAATAATTTTGTTATTGCATAATGATTGTAATATGCAGGTGGATAACTGCAAGTGCTACAGTGGAAACTTTGTTTAATGTGAGAACCTGTATTCAATAACTACACCGCCTCAACAACGTAGCCAAATGCGAAATCATAACCATGTTTTCCGCTGATGAAACTGATATAGTAATTTGACTATATTTCAAAATCTTTTGACAATCTCCGAGAGTGATTCATTCACGATATCGTGTACTCTACAATCCAA
>Ga0131853_10005148_pt1 | contig 23552 bp, 16 predicted proteins | sample TergutLab28metaG_FD_92764 | JGI IMG/M metagenome (GOLD analysis project Ga0131853, IMG submission 92764) | Labiotermes labralis P1 segment gut microbial communities from Petit-Saut dam, French Guiana - Lab288 P1 (version 2) (version 2) | ecosystem: Host-associated > Arthropoda: Insects >...
CTGGCGGCCAAATCTTCTTGTTTTTTACTGGTTTTCAGCGAGAGTTATGTTTTGAGGGATTTTGGGGGGCTGTCTCGTGGTGGGGGGGGGGGGGTGTTGAACCACCTAAACCACCCCCCTCGGTACGCCACTGTACTTAACCACCAATTTTATGCAAATACCACGGAGTTTTTTTTCTTTCCCCTTTGTTCACCTAATATTTTATCAGCGGCACAGATCATAGGCTACAGCAGGGCTGGCCAACTTCAACCCACAGGAAGGCCACATAATTCGTTAAGCACTAGTCTGAGAACCGCACTTGTATATACATATAACGAAAAAATGGGAGGAATGAATTCACTATAACGCCGTTATTTACAAACAATAAGTTATGCCAGTAGTACGGTTGAGTGACAAGACAGTAGGCCTTACTGAACTGGACAAAACACAAAGAAATATCAGTTTACTGTGTGCTGTCTTAAAGTGGATAATTATCTCTATCGTTGCACCGTGCATTTCGTAAGAGTCGTTTAATTTGCACACCAACTAATGCACATACATAAAATTTTCTACATTAAAACATTTAACATCGCTAATGTTTTAATGTAAACAATTTTATGTATGTGCATTAGTTGGTGTGCTAATTAAGTGGTTAATAATATTTTTTAAACATTTTCACTGCAATAAAGTTGTCATATTATGTTCTGTAGACATATCATATTTAGCTGCATTACTGAAACTATTCACGTGACCGAGGGCCGCAAATATTTTCCTAGAGTGCCGCATGTTGGCCAGCCCTTGGCTACACCGTCGAGTGTCACACGACGGTGACCGACTGAGTGGGAACTTTCAGGAAGCAAGCGACCCCGATTTAGTTAAGACATGGGCTACCTACATAACGTTTCAACATGTACGGATATGGGCTGTCAAGAGTCACTAAAATACCCCAACGGAAATTCGAAGTCCGCAGTGGGGTATGAGTCAGGCCTATAACCATTACAACACGACATTCGGAGGGTTATCTCTGCTGAATTTCTATACATATCGATACACAGCGCCCTTCATATGGAGTCGACAAAGCACAGATACCGATAATCATATGAGCAGTGCAGAACCACGAGCTGGGTACATGCACATTTCTGCGTACGGTGAATCAACAGGCTTCAGCAACCGCAGGCCGCAGTCCGTAATTTGTGACCAGACTCTACTGGAACGGTCTCTAATTGCAACCCCGAACCTGCTACCACGAAGTATGTACCCTCCACGTACACAAATCGCAATGTTTGAAGTTTTATCAATAAAGTTATTGATATATCTGCGGCACAAGAAAAGTACGCAACGGTAGTTGGCAAAATACACAATAAACGAAATATAATGTTTCGTACGTTGTGTTTTACCTGTCTTTTAATGATTGTTTATTTTTTGGCCTGATGATAGTCGATACCTAGACCGAAACACGTAGCTTTCAAAAAGCACACAGTTGTGCTGGACCGACTTTAATATTGTTTCCACTCCTTACCCCTACTCGACTAATCGGGTAACAAATTATTAACTAACTTCATGCGATAATGTATTCCAACAACATTTCACGGTTGTTCAGCTGGTTAAAAAATTCCAGCCTTTTGTGGAACCAAAATATCACCACCGTGTCCACAAGAGCAAACCAGGTATTGACACAAATGTACCGGTAAAAACGGGGCAGATCTGACCCCGTTTTACAAAAATTATAGCTACTATTATGGGTCTCAGAACAAACAGAGACTGTCCCTCTCACAGTTTTTTTTTAACATGGCGCAACAAACCATAATGGGCCAGGGCTTCCTCATTATCGAGGATTCACGATCACACTCAGACACACCACAGTCGGTAGGACTCCTCTGGACGAGTGATAAGCCCGTCGCAGAGACCTCTACCTGACAACATAGAACACTCACAACACACAGACATCCATGCTCCCGGCGGGATTCGAACCCACAATCCCAGCAAGCGAGCGGCCGCAGACCGACGCCTTATACCGCGCGGCCACTGGGATCGACTCTCACTGCGTTAACTAACTGATTTTACTGTGCAGACGGAGTGTTTTCTGCGCGGTACGAAGTGAACCTTCAATACAACTCAGGTCAATCTTCATGTTGAAACGACTAACATTACACTTTCTTCTAATTATGCCTACGTATAACGGAAGCAAATCAAATAAAACCAATCGTTGTCGGTATTCCTAGCTAAACACAAGACCATGACCCACTGTTACATTATATAATGAAACTGAATCATATAAAATCAATCGTTTTCGGTATCCATAGCTAAACACAAGACCTTGTCCCACTTACATTTCAGTCTGAGTGTTTACAGCGTCCATCACTGTCGACTGCACCAAAAAGTATTCACTTGATCCAGTTTAATTACCCACATGAGTAGGAATGTAATGCAGATCAAAGCATCGAACAAATTAGGGTTTTGCTAAAATATCATAGAACCATTCTGCTGTTCGTTTCGTAGAGGCGGTTCAGCATTCGGTGTAGAGGATGCGAATGAATGTTACGAGATGAATAATGCATCCAGCAGCAATACAACATGATAACAGTCACGTCAGCGTCTAGCTGCTCGGCGATAATCAGCGGAAACTCATCACGAGATTAATTCTTCAGCGTACCGAGTGTTCTATTCTCCCTCATTCCGATCTCTTAAGGTCCATTAAACGCGCCTAATGACGGTAACTTACTTACCAGCCGTCAAGTCCAGAGAGTATGGAGCAGATACGAATTTTCTGGTTGAACGTGAAATTTCTTCTCCACATCTTCCCATGTTTGTTCATTGCTTATACCAAATGCTGTCATGGGGTGGGTCCATTCCCGATTCGCGTATTGGAACATTTCACGTTCAATTACCGTACACCTGTAGCCTTGTCACAGGTATTTCGTGGTTTTACTCAGTCATTCCAAGGGCTGAGATAGTGCCTTAAATTATGCCACAGCCGTTTCTTGTCACACTATGTCCAACTCAATGTTCAGTGATGCCGAAATCCGGGGCTCCTGGTGGCCCGGGCGAATAAACTTTGCACGGTGATCCCTAATACCATCAGTACAATTATTGCGACATTCCCTTACGTACAAAAATATGCTATCAGTTCACGTGTACCGAGCATAAAGCGCCAGATGGCAGCGAGGTTCAAATGCCATCCCTAAATTTTGGGTCGTAAGTATGAAACTTACTGCACGGTACCCTTCTGGAAACAATAATATGGTGGTGGCGCCTACATTTTTTTGGGGAAGGGAGGGATTATGAGCCCTGGTATACTTAGGGTATTAACCTTATACTGAAGATACTTTTTGTACTGAGGGTACTTGATTGTGACTATTTTATTTGGTATCTTGTACTGTGGTTGTTTGAACTCGTTTTGTAATATGTGGGTGTGTGAATGTGTGGGTGTGTGTATGAATGGGTTTTGCAATGTGTGGATGTATATGTGTGTGTTCTGCAATGTGTGGGAGTTTGTATGTGTGGGTGTTTTGACAATTGTGTTGGTGTTTTGGTAATATGTGTACTTGTATTTACTGTGTTTTGTATTGTCTGCTGTGTTTATGTACATCTATTCTTATTTGTTACTAGTGTAAGGGCTACTGACACCGAGTGAAAACTCAATTGCAGTAAATACTACTACTACTAATAATAATAATAATATATCATAGACATAAGAGGGGGTGCTGATAAGTCCTTAGTCCGACCTACTTCCCGATGTCGTAGAACGGAATCGATAGTGTCGTTGGAAAGAGGGATCTGTCCATGTGCCGAATTGCAAGTCTTTCCTTGTTACAGAGGCTCAAAGGAAGCGTGTCAGGCGACGCGCGCGATTTCAACAACATGGAGACGCGAGGTGTCATTAATTTCTTTTTCCTGCAAGGCAAGGCGCCGAAGGAAATACACATCATTCTGACAGAAACATTAGGGGAACATGCACCATCGTATGCCACCGTCATAAAATGGGTGGCCCTGTTAAACGTGGTGATTTTTCCATCTGTGATGCGCCTCGTCCTGGACGATCCAAAACAGTGACCACCCCGGAGATTATTGATCAAATTCACGAGCTAATCTTGAAAGACCGTCGGATTTCCGCTAAATCAATAGATGTGCGACTGGGCATCTCACATGAGCGGGTTGGGTCCATCATTCATGAAGATTTGAACATGCAGAAGCTCTCCGCGAAGTGGGTCCCGAAATGCCTGATCACGGATCAAAGACGTCAACGGTGACAGTCGTCTGAGCAACTTTTGGAAATTTTCGGCGCGATCTAAGCGATTTCCTGTCGCGATTGGTGACCATGGACGAAACCTGGTTATATCGCTATGACCCGGAGGCAAAGCAACAATTAATGGAGTGGCGGCATAGCGGCTCACTCCGCCCCAAAAAATTCCGAGTGAAAAAAAAACCGCTGGAAAAGTTCTCGCCTCTATTTTTTCGGATCAAGACAGCATCCTCTACACTGATTATCTTCCAAAGGGCCAAACTATCAACGCGGAGTATTACTCATCTCTGCTGGTGCAATTGAAGGAAAAACGCCGCGGGAAGTTGACCAATGTGGGCTTGTCCTTGCACGACAATGCCCGGCTCACTTGGCAATTGTAACCCAGAAGAAACTGACCTACCTGGGCTTTCATTATCTTGATCACGCACCCTATTCTCCGGATCTGGCCCCGTCGGACTACCATCTGTTCCCTGGACTGAAAAAAACAATTGAAAGTTCGCCATTTTTCGTCCGACGCGAAGGTCATTGCTGAAGCAGAGACCTGGTTGGACGGACAACCTTCTGAATTTTTTTTTTTGAGTGGCTTGCAGAAGTTAGAGCAACGGGCTAAGAAGTATATTGAGCTTCGTGGGGAGTACGTTGAATAAATCCAGAGTTTGGTCACTGTAGCTCGTTTCTTTCCTGGTCGGGCTAAGGACTTATCAGCACCCCCTCGCAAATACCTTCCACCAATTCAAAGCATTGGACGCTTGAGCTACGGAAGAGGACATTACATAAATCATAAACAGAGCACCAAAAATATAAACCAATAAGTAAAATTCATGCCTTGCTGCATTTCCTCCTACTTTCCTTCCTACCTCTCTCATCCTATCACACGGAGCTTCCTTTATTGAGTTGCGTCAACTATTATTGTAAAACATGAAATGTCGAAGTGCTTCGCAAGAAACAGTACTATAACTGTCCTCTTTCTTGTTTTCTACCTTTACTTGACAAATAATAATCCTACTGCAATATTTTAAAAACGGAATTTGCTTCCGTCTTACATCTGCCATATCACAAACCCGACAACAAACAATATTTACTGGAATCATCCCTCGAAAACAGTGGAATTCCGAAGACACAATTATGGGTTTGTCTGAAATTGTTTATTTTGTGGTTCTTCAAGCACAATTCTTACAAACAAAACACCCAAATGATCACACCTGGACTTCGGGCATGGGCACCCCTAGCTACCAACTCCGGTCTAAAAGATTTAAACCAACAAGAAGACCTGTCCACAGACCCATAAGCACGACACCGGTTTCTGTGTTCTCATCGATGCAGATGAGAGAGTAGTTCTCCAACTTTTGCACATGTGCGTAATCCGTAATGACTTGCTGTTGGCGAAGGGTTTCCAATAAGACACAGAGGACAAGGTGCTGTTGACAGAGTAGCGTGATGTACGTTACCGCGAGCAGCAGCGCAAAGGTAAGCCTGGACTGAAGGGAAAACTGCGTCGACACCGCAGATGTTAAGTGACAATGTATCGAATAACATTCAGTTGATGGTAACCGGGAAACGGACAGAAAAAAAATGCAATCCAAAGGAGAACTATTTATGTCTAAATTATTTTCGTTCATATAGTCTTGCTTTTGACTGTACCTTCTAGAACTTATCCTGTGAAAGATGATAAACAGTTAAGCCCAACCGTCGAATGAGCATGAGCGGAATGTCTTAATTCATTACTGAAAACAAAGAAGGAAGGAAGGATATTGGATTTGCTTATGGAGGCTAACTTGAACATTCATCAACTTTACGTTCAAAAGTGCCTGATGTACAAATACTACCCGAAATTCTGCCACTTCCTCCAGGAAGTGTAAAAGAAGGCAAATACACTCGTACAATGCGCATGCATGCATGCACGCACGCACGCACACACACGCGCGCGCGCGCGATTTATTATAATAAACGCTCACTTTTAAATTAGGAATAAAATATAATCAGAAAGAACACAAAGCTTACATTACATGAATGGGGGACGAAGGCAAAAAATAGCGGCCAGAGCTTATTGCGCATCGACAGGCGAAAATTCGCTGGTAGCGATTCTGAGGTTCGACTTTGCATTGAAAATTAATTTACCTAATACCTCAAAAGAAAATTAGTTAACCGAAAGTTTATTCAACGAAGAGTTAGTGCATTTGATACACTAATTTTAACGAAGAACAGCTGGTGTACTTTATACACTAAATTTGATAGAGAAAATGATGTTGTATCTGAAACACAAAGTTTGATAAAGAAAAAGCTGGTATCTTATGTTTATTGGACCGTGCATCATCTTCATAGTTGAATAAAGAGAGACCAACTTGATGTCACTTGCTTTTTTATTTCATTATTTAATGCTCAACACGTTTCGGATGTTAATACATCCATCCTCAGGAGCTTGCGACTTATTTGTTGAGTTATTTCATGGGTTGTATTGCTCTGTTCGATGCGTGTTGGTGCAGGCTGAAGCCTGCATCCGGATACCACACCACACCACCCCAGCCAAACCACAACGTAACACCAACACACATTGAACCAGAGCAATACAAACCATGAAATAACTCAACAAATAAGTCGCAAGCTCCTGAGGATGGATGTATTAACATCCGAAACATGTTGAGCACTAAATAATGAAATTAAAAGCAAGTGGTAACAAGTTGGTCTCTCTTTATTCAACTAAAAAGCTGGTATATTTGATAAACTAAGTCTGAAAAAGAACAGCCTATCTCTCAGCTGCGACAACAGGGTCATCTACCCCAGTTAAGAATGTGCGTGTCAGCAGGCCCTACATTCATCCTGTCGTACTCTGAACGCCCATACATTTCAAGCCCGCAGGCTTATTAAAACAAAATGTCTGTACTGGGAGGGTGGAGGGCTTGATAACTAGAGGATATATGAGAATGGTTAGAAAGGAGTGGAAGAAATGAGGAGACGAAAGACAGTGATGAGGAACATTAAAAGAAAAATTAAAATCAGAATGGAAAAGAGAATTTCTAACGTAATCTCCAAATGCACACGTTACCATTAGTTCAGGAATCAGCCTGAAAGGGCCACTAGAAATCATAGTATGAATCTAATATGTTCAGTTTTATAAAAATGAAAATTATGGACCGAGTGGGCTGACGCGGGACGGTTATGAGGGCAAACCGATTAAACATAATGTATAAAGGCAGACGGTCAACGTACAGTGACACTACTCACAATAAATGACGTGTTTCAGTACTGATAGCCTACCTCAGCCTGGAATCGAACATCGGTGGTTCAATTCGTACATAAGCACTTTATCCACTGAGCTATCTCGACTCACGATTCTATCTCTACTGACTGACACACTTAGTAGCTTATGGGCAACACAAGTGTTTACAGCAGCATCAAGGACATCATAAAGGCGATTTCATTGTAAAAATAGTACTGTATTTTCACGTAGCCGCAAACGCGAAGTTAAACATATTTATTATCCCAAGCAGGCTTGTCCAAACGTTCGACGTTCCTAAATTTGTGACGTGGTCATAACGGGAATCCAAGCCGTATACAAAACAAAGCACCATGAAGCTCAACTGACCTCAGACAGCTCCCTTTACGACCAAGATTAGCCTGAATTACGCTGAAAGTTTGTAATCGGCCAGGGTCCGTAGTTCAAATCTAAGACTAGGCAACCAAGGTGAGGAGATAAACTGGTCGTCGAGTGTTGGCTAGCATATATATTGAAAGGGAAGTGGTAAAGTTTGTTTGGTGTGCACACGTGCACTTGCCAGGCTACATGAATGAGATTGCTGAGTTGCACCTCACACATATGAATTGATTCTCTGTTTGCGATGTCAGCTATGGCTTTTTCTTTGACAGCAGGGACAGAGAGATAAGCATAGAATGCTGGCATCTTTCTTTTTCCATATACGATTTGATGTTTGCTTATGAGGTACTCAGTTGTGCAGAGATGTAAGCTGTTTGCGGTTGTGAATGCTAGATGAACAACGTGCAACCTAAAGTTGTTGGTGCTGGAACCAAAAGTTATGATGCTGGTAGCTCAGCGGATAAAGAGTACTGAAAGAGCAAAGCGGCCTCTAATTCCCCCTGTATATCCCTTGAGAGGGATCGGTGCTTAAGACGAGCAACAAATAGTTGTAGCCGACGTTGGGCAAGTCAAACAGACGGTTGCAGGATTCAGCCCGTACCGCGCAGTAAACACAATACGTCTCGACTGCATACACCAATCCGTTAATGCTGTATAGGGCAGTAGTCGCTGTTTGTTCTCAGAACCATACAACACGCATAAATACACTCTCTTGCCAGTACGTAGAACTTCTGTATGTTAAACTTCAAAGCACATAAAGTAAAACTGCACAAACTAATAAAGATCTTCACAGTGTGCCAACCGCGAACACAGCACTTTATTATCAACAGCAATACTCAAACTATGCACGCTTTATATCTTTACCCCGCTGGGCAAAATAACGAACAAATACGAAAACTGTGTGATCTGTTTATTCATTCACTCTCCATTTCTTACGCAAAGTACAGGAAATCTGACAGCCATAAAATTCACCACTCGGTCAGTGATTACGCCATTTTTTCATGGCGCAACAGCCCCCAATGGGCCACGGCCTCTTCATTATTGAGGCTTCAGGATCACACTCGGTTCGACACACCACAGTCGGTAGGACTCTCTGGACGAGTGAACGGCCCCAAGTAGAGACCTCTACCTGAAAACACACAACACTCACAACAGACAAACGTACATGCCCCCGGCGGGATTCGAACCCGCAAACCCAGCACGCGAGCGGCCGCACACCCATGTCTTAGACCGCGCGGCCACTGGGATCGGCCAGTGCTAATAGATTTATTGGAAACTACTTCGGATTATAGAAGTATAATAAAATAGAAAGCATGTATTATATTCTGCTGTTGCGCTTATCAAATTACGTTTCGACCCAGTGAATATAGGCTTGCCTTTATAATGCTTCAGACAAAATTAATGAAAACCTCATAGAGGCGGCGCAGGCAACTGATTAGCAACTGGTTAGCTTTATGTGCGAAGATGGATTATAAACAACTGCGTAGGAAACACCGATACTACACCAACATGGCGAAGATGTAAAACTTTGAGGTTATGTGTGACCGAATCTCTGTTTCGGTTTTTTCGTATAAATAAAATACGCTTATCCTACTACTAATACTAGTAACCATAAAAACAATGTAATGTATTTACAGTTACAAGCAATCAAAGCAACCAGTCTCGAGTTTCCGTTTGTGTCCAGTCACCCTTATCCATTAACCCAACTGCATTGATTGCCAAGTCGCATATTTACATGATCGAGACACGACATTTAAAAAAACAGCTCATTATTTGTGACACTGCAGTTCTGTTCGGTATAAAAGCAGGCATTCTGAGTTGCATTTTGGGCTCCTTACTGCAGTAGGCAATGTATCGGCTAAACAGAGTGTACGGAAGGACTTTCTGAATCCATCACTGTTTAACGCCCTGTATTCACAGGCTATTCTCAGCAGCACTGCTGTTGACACGCTTCATCCGGACACAGCGACTCTCTAATAAGATGTCCACATATTTACTTAGGGAAGTTACATAATTATGTCCTAGGAGCCAGAAATATTGAAAAATAATTTTCTAGTTGTTTTCCTAACCTGACTCAGACGAAAGGAATCTACTTTAAGTACACGCAGAAACACAAAGAATTGCACCATAAAAATGGCACGACATCTATAGGTGGTTCTTACGTTGTTTCAAGTACCGAGATTATGGGCGCAGAATGGGATGAAATGATGTTGAGGAGACGAACTAGCTAAAGAGGACAAAGTGGCCGATGTGAAGGTACTGTACAGTTCTTTGCCTATCGCAGTGGCCGCGAGATCTAAGGCATTGGTCTGTAGCCGCTCGCTTGCTGGGACTGCGGGTTCCATTCCCACCGGAGGAATGTATGTCTCCTGTGAAATGCTGTGTGCTATGACGTAAGTCTGTTACGGCCGATCGCTCGTCCAGAGAAGTCCGACCGAATGTGGTGTGTCTGAGTATGATCTCGAAGCCGCGACAATAAGGAGGACCTGAACCACTAGGGCTGTCCAGCCATGGAGTGGGGGGAAGCCCTTTATCTCGAGACAATGAGGAAGTATACGAAAATCCTCACTGCTAATTCGACCGAGATTCGAGCCAAATACTGATATAAATTACTTTTAAATCGCAATCAGTTCTACCCACGGACTTCCAAATTAATAATTTATATCATTCTCCCACTAGACGTTATACCATATAGAAGCGTCGTTAAAGAAGCGTGTTCATTAAATCATCTTTCATATATTTAACAATCTCTGCGTCAGGCTGATCACTCGTCCAGAGGAGTCCTAACGAATGTGGTGTGTCCAATGAGTGTGAACGCGAAGCCCCGTAAGGCGTGGCCATGACCCAGAATCGGATCGAAGCGCCACAGGAAGAACATTTACTAATATTTAACATTACACAAGTTGCTTCGACACACCTGTCTTACCACATACGAAGTGGCCTACACATAAAACATTCAAAACTGTAACTGTCAATATCAACTGTCCGTGCCTCAAGCTTACAGCTTAGAGCCTATTAAAGCTGCACTGTATTACAGGAGCGTTGCTTCAGCGGCTCTGAAGGACGGTAAAACCGTAGTGCTGACGTACTGTGCGAGCAGCATCATCGTACACCCTCCAGCTGCATACCTGACAGCGAAACGTATCAAAATGCATGCAACTTGGCGTACCTTAACATGATGCATTAATAGCACTTGAAAGGAAAAAACCGAAAAAGAGTGTGTGATGTAGGATGGTAGGATAGAAAGAGTGGGAAGACAAAATAAAAGTCGTGAAGGATACGTTAAAGAATGAAAGACAAATGACGGTGAAAGAAGAGAAAAGAAGAAGGAAGAAGTTGAGATGAATGGTCTGATAGCGTGACAAGAATTTATTTAAACGGCGCGGTCTTACGTTAAATGAAAGGTAGACGAACAGCAGTTCTTGGTCACCGTTGTGAAAAAGGTACTGTCAATTACATCTTGCTGAGTATTATATGATTTATAAATTATCATGTGGCTGTACATTCGTAACGCCTACTGCGTTCACTCGACAACCTACTTACATAACGAACATACGAGTATGAATTCACACTTTTTATTTCCGTGGCGCTTTGACCAGATTCCGGGTCATGGCCTACCCTTCCGGGGCCTCGCGAACACACTCACTGGACACGCTACAGTCGGTAGGACTCCTCTGGAAAAGTGACCTGCCCGACGCAGAGACCTCTGCCTGACAACACACGGCACTCACAAAAGACAAACACCCAAAGCTCCGGCGGGATTCAAACTCACAATCCCAGCCAGCCAGTGGCCTCAGACCTACGCCTTAGGGTAATGCTACACTGGAGCCAGAAACAACACAACAGTCAGGACAGACTCCAGACATGGAAGTAGATATCAAAAACTTTACTGTTTATGTCAGCGGCTACACTGAAACCGATACGACTGGAATGTTATCTCCTATCCAAAAGACTGTCTGGCGCCAACAAAGGGAGTTTGTTTTGAGCCGACCGTCCGGTCAGATGCCTGCTGCAGTGCGCATAGGATTCGACTGTAGTTGCAATGGACAAAACATATCTAATATAACTTGTTACAGATGTGACACCTCTTTGGGACCAAGGGGACAAAAATTACCATAACGGAGATATCAAGCCAAAACTTTAGGATGAAAATGGAGAGAAATTAAACGTTATAGGTAAGTACTGAAATAATAACACTTATGAAATAGGTTACTACTTGCTTATATACACACAATATCTTTAACATTGGTACATTTCATATCGGAATATACCGTTCATGTCACTTACTATAATCAGATTGAGAACAACAAGCACTGGCAGAGCTATAAGTATGGACACACATGTCGGATTAGATGTAGCCACACGTGTCTGACAGACAAATGTTGGTTTGCTATGTTGTCGGTTCTGGCTCCAATGTAGCCGTACTTACAGACCGCGAGGCCACTGGGATCAGCCACGAATTCACAGTAAAACACACTGATAGTCTGTGCCGGCTGTTTTATTAACGAACATATGTATTCACTTAAAGAAGGCACAGTGGGCAGCTGCAACTAAGAAATTCAAAATAATGTTCCTCTACGTTACGCCCCGCCCACCCGGGGTAGGCCTACGTGGTCATGATCAGCGGTGCACAAATCTTTGGCGCCAGGTCACCGTCGGGACTAAGGTTTACATTGTGGCAACTAATACCCGTGGATCCTCAAAATGAGCGGGCCGGGAAAGCGTAGTCGATATAGCGACTCTCTGCTGGTTGGATAGTCCGAGGATCGAGTCCCGGTAGGGACGAAATTTCCGGCACGCGTTCAGACCGGCCCTGGGGCCCACTCAGCCTCGTAGAATACGTACCGGGTCTCTTTCGCGGGGGAAAGTGTTCATGGCGTAGCGTTAACCATCCACCCCCCATCTAGCGACGAGCTTAAAGAAAAACTAGAGCTATACCTCTACTCCCCCTTTGTAAATTTTTGGCAGGTTATAGGGTGAAATTTCCCTCTTTATATTTTACCTCAATATGGAACTCGGCTCGTGTCACCCTTCTGACGCCTAGAATCTTGAGAATACTTGAGAGACAAATGTAAATAAAGGTATAATATTAAAATATGTCTGAGAAAAGTGAGATTGATTAAACTGACTCGGAATTGCGTACGATGTTTAGTCCGGTGATGACTTTTCGGCATTCATACAAGTGGTAAATTTCTTAACCTGCTGAGCAACCATCAGCCTTTCTCTAGTGCCTTTGCACCGCAGAGTAATTGTGTTGATTAGTAATGTCCAAAAATAATGCGACCTACTGGACCTATCGACGAGACAAATGAGATCGACCGTGTACAAGAACAGGATACGAAATGTACGTATTACGTAACACTGAGGCACATTCCGATCTGATGTTTATTGGGCCTTGCATCATTGTGATAACTGAAGAATAAAGAACCAACTAGATGTCACTCGTTATTTTACAGTACTTCTTATAGGCTCAACATGTTTCGGCCATCATCAGGAGCTCGCGAGTATGATGTTGATTACCACATCGGTCGTGTCCGGGTTGCAGGCTCAAGCACGACTAGAGTCGTGCTTGAGCCTGCAACCCGGACACTACTCCAGCCTAACTGCACCTAACCTCCAACATACAGCAAACCAAAAACGATATGGCCAATGTGGTATTTAGCATCAAAGTCGCGAGATCCTTATGATGGGCACAGTAATGCCCGAAACATGTTGAGCCTATAAGAAGTACAATAAAATAACAAGTGGCATCTAGTTGGTTTTTTATTCCTCAGTTAGTACATTCGGTTCGTTGCAACCCGGACCCTGTCAGACGATCTTACCATTTTACCCACTGCGGCTGTACCTGTTGTTGTTCACAATTCTGCATATGAGTATTTCATAATGTTATTATCGTTACTGTACTTCTTTCCAGAACTTGTTATTTACATATCTACCTTGATTTTGGCTGTGCTAAGTTTAATGTTCACACAACGTCAACATTTCACGGTGTCGAGATATTTTGTAACTGCTTACTTAACTACAATCACTCCTTCATTACATACAAAAATTCACCCTAGAACAGACCACGAATGCCCAGAGAGGGAGTAGAGGTATAGATCTGACAGCACGTTTGCATTTTCCTTAATTATTTATCATGCAGCTGGCATGATGAAAGGTTAGTTGCTCTATCCGACGACTATCGACGGCAACCATGGTGACGCTGGTAACCAAAGCAAGCTGTACGTTGGTCTTCATGAGAAGTGTCCGTTATTTTGCCCGATTGTAACCAAACATAATATTCTCGACAATCCTTATACTAAAATCAATCAGATGCACTGATTTCCCAAACTTATTTTTTGGAATAGAACTCTACACGTTTCGGACAGGTTTTCTGTCCATCCGTAGTCTAGTACTGTATACACACCAACAGGTATATGTCACACAGGTTGGGCTGACTGCTTGAGCAGCAGTCTAGTACTGTATACACACCCACAGGTATATGTCACACAGCAAGCTGTCAGCACAACCTGTGTGACATATACCTGTTGGTGTGTATACAGTACTAGACTGCTGATCAAGCAGTCAGCACAACCTGTGTGACATATACCTGTTGGTGTGTATACAGTACTAGACTGCTGATCAAGCATTCAGCCCAACCTGTGTGACATATACCTGTTGGTGTGTATACAGTACTAGACTGCTGATCAAGCAGTCAGCACAACCTGTCCGAAACGTGTAGAGTTCTATTCCAAAAATAAATTTGAGAAATTAGTGCATCTCGTTGGTTTTATTATAAGGATATATCACGATGCACGGTCCTCTGAATGTCAAAATATTCTCGACAGATTTTAGTTAAGGCCTCCAGTACAAAAATTAATGAAAATCCGTCCAGCCGCAAGCTCAGCTGTTCTTTGAGGTCGGACAGACGAAGAGGCATGACGAAACAAATAACACTTCCCGCAGTTTTCGAACGTGCATGACAATAGGCTGTTGTCACATCTAATGAGCACATAAACCGATTTAGACCCCAGATAATGACGTAAATCTAGGACGAATTCGAACACGTACACTGATGGATCACAGAGAAAGTGCTCTGTTAACCTTCAGACAGCAACTATACGACATTTCACGCCACGTCACTCGACCACTTGTAACAGCGATATTTCATTGCATTTGTGGCTCGCGTGTTGAACACACAGTTATCACCATGACAACACTTGGTCATACCAACAAACTTGTGTATTCATTTGTGCTAATCGCATCTAAGAACATCACTGAATGTCCGAAAATAAGTAGGCCATATCGCTCATTTCCGATAAGAGTGTCACAACTCAAAATAAGGCATTTCTGAGTTAACGGTATAGAAAGAAACGTCTGCAGAGGCACTTTTAACAGGTATAGTGTCATAACGCAGTTTGGAAAACTTGCCGCTGGAGAGCAGTTGTGTCGTCGTTGAACTCATAGAAAATTATAGCACTTCAAAACATATACAAGTTTGTCCTGAAAGATCCCTCATTTTGAGTTGTGACACTGTTATCGCAAATGGGCGATACCTAAACTGTTACGAATCGCCGCCTGTACACAAGCACACGCAAACACAAGCAGTCACGCAACCTCATGGTACACCACATACAGGACTCTACACCCAATACAAGTTCATACAAATATTTATGTCATTAACATTTATTTAAAGAATGACTAACACGCCTAATTTACAATTATTAATCGTCCCCTGTTTTTTTTAAAAAAAAAAGGGGGTTAACTGCCACTTTGAGCTAAATGGAGTTATGCGTAGCGAGTCACTCAACTAACGGTCCTCTATGATATGTAAAAAGATGACACCTGCATATTCAAGGATAACCAAGACAGGGGTGAAGTCCTACCTCTCAAAGCATTTGTATAGTAGAACTCCACTTATCCGGACGCTGGTTATCCGGATCGGCTTGGCCCTTCGGGTAAATTTGTCAAGAAAACTACCAAACTAACTTGCTCTGAAATTACCGGTTTTCCTAACTAGTACAGTACAGTGCTATGGCTTCTAGAGCTTCAAATCCGGCGTGGTCGAAAGGTTTAGACGGAGATACAGTCCCTACCTACTGTAAATAGTAACTGCCGAAATTCGAACTGCCAATGTAACTCATTTTCAAAGAAAAATCCAATTATGCGGGTTTTCTGCATATCCGGATAGCTCGCTGTCCCAATTAATCCAGTTAAATTGAGTTCTACTGTAATACGTAAAACGCAGCAGTCTTCTTGATTCTCTTCTAAAATTGATGTTCTGTGGGTTGCCCCATTTTTACAAAACAGGGGCGTAATTCTTGTTTCCTGCCGGCCTCACCATACAGACTGAACTATTTATTTCAGAGAGTAAAGTAATTTTAAGAAACGTTTCGTTTAAACAGACAAAGGTCAACATATATTAAGGATTAAATATGCAAGAAGGCTTCAGAAACTATGGACTGTTGTGTCGTGAGATCATTCTAGTAGAGGCTTGTGCTAAACAGTGTCAGCCATTACAACTAACGCTTTCTGGTGCCTACGACAGAATTCGACAGGGAGTCATGGCCGCAGTCCGTAAAATCCATAACTTATTAATTATTACTTACGACCAGCCAGCAGACCTTCCGGGATCAGCGTGCCGCGTTATCTATGAAGCCCCACTGCAGTAAGTCGCGTGCTGTAACACGGTACAGCAACATGCTTCATGTGGCCTTGCGGTCGTTCGATTGCTGGGATCGCGGGTTCGAATCCCGTTGCGGGCATGGACTTTCTTATGTTCGTTGTGTGGGTAGCGCCCTCTGCGACGACATGATTACTCGTTCAGAGGAGGCCTTCCGTGTGTGTGTGTGTGTGTGTGTGTGTGTGTGTGTCTGTGTGTGTCTGTGTGTGATCTAGAAACCCCAACAATGAGGCGGTCTCTGCCCGACAGAGGGAACAAATGTTCCTGTGCATAATTAAGCACTATACCGTCAAAATGTAGGGCAAGTGGCGTTACAGCTGCACACATACACACTCCGGTGGTCAGTTTCACAACGTGGCCGCTTTAAACCCGGGCAAAAAGCCTCCTTTGCCCATCATTTATAGGCTAGGTGATGCTCCAGGACCTTCTGCATGCTGTTGAGAGAAGAAATAACCCTAGCCCCTGCAGGAAATCGTATCCGCCATGTCTCTCAGGGCGTAACCTACTGAGTGCATTACCTGAACGAGTGGTGTTTACAAGATAGTGAAGATATGTCTCTCCTCCCACGCATTTCATGAAGACGTACAGTACGTGTCGGGCGACGGAATAAGCAGCAGGATTCAGGTCGTCTGTGATGTTACGCCGTGTAGACGTTTCAAAGGATCTTCAGGGTCAAAGGGCCTAAAATTTCTTGGAAGACACTCAGAATCATGGGTATTTACCAGTCGACAAGACGCAAACCTGATGATCTGAAGAGTCATCAAAACCGCTGAGAGAACCTCAAATTCACTTAAGCTCTACGCACTTTCAACCTCAGTAATAAACAAGAGCAAATGGTCAGCTGCACACACCAAATACTTTCACTTCTAGGAACCAAGTGGCTACGAGGCAGCCTGGGGTCTCACAGCCAGACCGGGTGGTGACGAAACAAAAATTTTGCCTGATCCTGCAGCCGATAGCGTGGATTACTGCGGTGTGGCTCTCAGAAGCCACACCGTAGGAGGTTCAAAGTTTTCTGGATAAATTCAGCTGTACCCCATTTTCAAGTATTGTAGAATATATATATATATATATATATATATATTCTATAATATAATATTATATATAAGGACCGGGATGGCGCATTCGGTATAGCGACTCGCTACAGGCTGGAGGGTCCGGGGATCGATTCCCAGTGGGGGCGAGATTTTCCGCGCCCGTCCAGACCGGCCCTGGGGCCCACCCAGCCTCCTGTAAAAAAAGGTACTGGGTATTTTCCGGGGGTAAAGCGGCCGGGGCGTGGAGTTGAGCACCCACCCCCATCTAGTGTCGAGGTTGAAGAAAGAGTAGAGCTATACCTCTACTCCCCCTCTGGGCCTTCGTGGCCTGTTCTAGGGTGAAATTTACCTTTACCTTTTGCATATACATATATATATATATATAATGTATTGCCGCGTTCATCACTAAAGGTTCCAAAATGCGTTCATTATCGTAGCCATGCCTGTCCGTCTACCTGTCCGCACGTAATAACGCAGGGGACACTAAATGCACCTCCAGATTATGAAACTGGACTGTTTTTTTAAAAATGCGTCAACACACTGACACTGGATACAAGCAGACAGAAATAAGGTACGTATTACCTGAAGACCCAGCGCATTTGTGCGCACACCAAGGGCGCAAATTACGTATAACACCTTCCGTGTCTGTTAAAGCGAAAAAAAAAAAACTTGTACAGCAGATGTAAGCACGGAATTTACGAACGTTTTCGAGATAGTTGTGCAAAAGCTGCCTTTGTGCTGTGTCATTTGACAATTCCAAAACCTATGTGCTGATTTTAGCAAAATTTGCTAGTAATGAGGATATTTACCCTTTCGTATATCGGCACAGAAGTGTTACTTTTTACACGAGTCTAAATACGGATCAATATCCCATACAGTTCGAGTATAAGAATCTAGATTCTGACCAGAAAACTCAACTTGCTTCGCAGGAACTTCATTTTACAGTTTCACACCAAGTAATGTTCTTACGACAACGCGCCAAAATTGTTACGCAATTGGTACACGTTTTTACTTCATAACTTTATGGCGTAAATACCGTCAAAGAGAAGCTTGGCACCGTTCCTCTATGCCAGTCAACTTCATACCACTGGTACAGCGACTCGTTACGTGCTCGGCGGTCCGGGGATCAAATCCCGGTGCGGTCGACGCTTTCCGCAGCTTCCTAGACCGGCTGTGAGACCCACCCAGTTCCTATGCAATGTTTACCGGGTCATTCTCTGAGTTAAAACGGCCGGGGCATGGTGTTAACCACCCACACTAGTGCCGAGGTTAAAATAAAGAGTATAGCTATACTTATACCTGGGCTTTCATGGTCTGTTTCCCTAAACTTTCACTATTGGTATAGCGCCTATGTAGGTTTCAACCGCGAAACAAACGGACTGCGCTGGAAAATAAAATTGCCCAAATACGGATTCCGGTAGATCGCAATTTGTTTCAGACCCATAAATATGGCATATGGTTGTATTCTTCATATTCCTCTCTTTCTTATTTCAAATCGATTTCATCAGAGGAAAACTACATTCTGTGGACTGATGGTATTTTGATAGGCCTAAGGCAGCAACGCAAGAACAATAACTGTGGCGTAGAAATAAAGGAAAGGATCACAACAGTCAAACACAACAGTATTTTGTAAAGGTCTTAAAAATATTAATAACAATATGGGCTTTTTACATGTTTCGACTCACATCGAGTCATTTTCAGGCCCTCAAGATGTCGACCCAAGCATACAAACGTTGTGGGATCCCCAACGCTTACACAGTAAAAAGTATGCATTACACATAAATGTAAAACACCAGTGCTTATGGTATACATATATATATATACACAGAACGGAGATCGTGAAAGTTGTGTATCTTACAGGTGTAATCTATTAAAATCTAAAAAATGAGGGGGGAGAATTATCGGTTTTGAAAATTAAAATAGAGAAATCAGAACTCAGAAACTCCGAAAGACAAGGTCGTTATTACAACCTAGACCAGTATCAAGATGGGAATAACTGACTGCATGTAAATAAAGCCGTATGGTGTGAGGTGTAGATTCTCTTGTCTCCTGTTGATAATTTTGGAAGTCCCTCTTCCTCTTTTATTCTCCTAAGGTAAGAATAGAATTGTCGGTGATGGCCAGGTGAGATTGGAAATCGAGTTCCCTTTGACGTAATTAATCTTGAGATTCAGTCAATATGTAACTGCCAACTACTCAGTCCATGTCAATCTGCAAATTATTACTATACAGTAGGTAAGAGACGAAGGACACATATTGTTTTTGATGAGACATAAAATCAATATATCATACTTACAAATAATAGAAGCGTTCCTTTATGTAAGCCCCCATTGTTATTAATATTTTCTAAGAACTTTATAAAATATTGTTGTGTTTGTTGTGATTCTTTCTTGTTTTTCTATACTTCAAACACTTCGGGATGGTAAACGTTAAGTGTGGCGCTATTACCGTCTTCTGGCATGTAACACAATGCAGTCTGGTAGATAGGAATCGACATTTCAGACGTACCTACTGATAATAACTGGGGTGTTTTCAGTTGATGTTGTCAGTTGTTAGCGCTGGGGAGAGCCGACCGTCCCTTGTCTGTTAACAGTAATCGATGTATCCCATTTACAAATATATTGGGCTGCAGTGCAGTTGTGTTTTGTACGTGTGAGACAATATAGTTATTTTCTGTAGTGTTCTACCTCGTTACAGATGCGCACAAATTTGACGTTAGGCTTGCCATAAGCGAAACACCTGAGAAATGTCGATCAGTGGGGAAAGTTCGAGCAGTGATACTCAAGTTTCTGAAAGGATCTACACGTTTTCCCCCGACCGCAGTAGCAGCTGTTACGGGGATCTACCCACGTTGTGCAGGTCAACTGCATTCTCTTGAGTCAGGGACAGTACTGCCTCCATCTTCGAGGTTGGTGATTAAGCCATGGGAGAGAGACAGACGATTTGGGAAACTGATAATGGCCTTGGGCGAGTCAATAAGCAGGCCCTGGTCCACGTCCCATCATCCGCACTGCCTGTCTCTTGCACGGTTTGTCCATCTTCCCCGACGATAAAGTACCTGCGTAGCCTCGGTATATGGCTATCCGACCAGTAGGCGTAAATTCCCATAACACAATCATCACAGTGAGAGCCACCATTCTCACAAACATACGGATGTTACGCTTCAACAAACTCTGAAAGCTAAAGTTACAAGTGTACATAGGCTACAGCCGAGAAAATCCAAGGACAAGCATAATTGTAGTATCAGTGTTATTATTCTCCTCGCCTTCGCTCCTCTAGCGTTGTCCGCTTCCTCTCTCTTTCTCTCTGCGTTTTATTACACTTTACCTTTTCCCTTCACACCTTCCTATTTTTCTTTTCTTTTCCTCTCTCTCATTTTACCCCACCCATTTTCCTTCGCTCCGTTCTCCATTTCCTACTCCCTTTCTTTGTCTCTACCTCATTCAGTGTCTTCACCCACACACCTGCACACACATAAATACATTCTTACATTCCACACCTCACAATACCTGCAACCTGCGCTCTTAGCGGTGACCTTGCACAAACCAACGTGCTGTCTTTAGTAGTACCTTCGAGATTTGTGAGTCAGTCATCACAGACGTGCCATTTTCAAGATCTGCGCACATAAGGCAAGGCTACACTGCATTTCATTTGAACGATGGAAAGGATTGTTGCTTAGAGGCAGCAGGCCTCAGCCAAGAGAAAAGCATTTATAGAGATAGCGGCCAGCGGGGGGCAGTTACATAATGGAGAGCTATGTATGCATTGTATACATTTACACAATATTGTAAACAGTCATTATAACTGGCGTTCTGTTAGGGGTGTAAACCTTCACGTCTCATCTCAGGGAAGAAATTAGTTGGTACGGAATTTACGAACCAAGTTCTGAGGAGAATGTATGTATGGATGTACACGTGTCAAACAGAAGGATAAAATTACAGAAGTAGGGCAAAATTTGTAACTTGGATTCGGCGCCTAATGCTGTTAGTGAGTGAATAAAAAGCCAATACGGGCGTAATTTGAAGAATGCACTGTACATACAGTGCACCCTTGTACAGGCACTGAGGCTCTGTACAGGCCGTACGGCCCATAGGGGGAGTAGAGGTATAGCTCTACTCTATCTTGACCACGGCATTAGAAGGGGGAAGGGGTCAGCGTCACGCCCCGGCCGCTCTTTACCCCCGGGGAAAGACCCGGTACCCATTGTACAGGAGGCTGGGTGGGCCACAGGGCCGGTCTGGACAGATACGGAAAATCTCGACCCCACCGGGATTCGATCCCCGGACCGTCCAGCCCGTAGTCAGTCGCTATACCGACTACGCTACCCGGCCCACGTGCATACAGTACTCTGGTAGAAAACCCATACGGGAATACACCAGTTGGGGGATCTAGACCTGGGGTGAGCAAATTATTTAAATATATAATAGCCATCCCAAAATTACAGGCGCCAAAAGGGTAACATCAAGGGCGTTCCATACTGAGGGTCCAAAAATATTGGACGCCTCAGTACAAAATGTAGTCGCCAGTATGACCTGTCGCCTGCGATTTGCGCACCCCTGATCTAGCCGCAGATAAGAGGATCATAAGACGAGTACAACGCTTAGTCAAGGGACAGAGTGAAGAAATATGACCAGGCTGAAGCGACTCAGCATAACAGCAAATCGCAGGCGTTGCCTAAACAGGGTAGTGAAAATGTGGGTTCCGCGACAGCAAGCAGCCGCTACTACTAGTTGTGCAAATGTCGACTTTTTAAGAAATGCCATTAACGAGCGATTTATCCCGTCTTGTTGAATAATGATATAACATCTTATGTCACTGATTTATCTCAAACGCAGGGAAAGGAAACGGGAATACTGTCGACCGAACATACCCTAAGCTTCAAAGATTCAGTTCGTCTACCGACACTCAACGTACTTCTTAAGCTTAATAACTAACATTCAAATATTCAAACCCCTAGAGTCCTTACAGACTCACCTTCACTTGCATTTCCTCTTTGCAAAAGAAACTGAATGAAAGACCGGCTCAACTATGTTCACGGAAGTTATTTCACGAACACCAACCGGTTTCATTACAAGGGATTACACAATTCAAACCGTGTGCCCACAAACTTTACATCTCGTAGCTCTATACGCCTCCGAGGTGAAGAGGAGTACGAGGAGTTGTAAATTACTACATACTGAATGGCTGATTCCTGGATCATAGGACGACGCTTCTTTCAAATGCCGTGAAGCGAGCGGTACCGTCAATCGCGCTGCAAAGATGTAGCCAGCTCTAGGGCAAGAATAGCGGCAATGTACTACCGTACTCGCGTAATGTGGAACTGAAACTCTGTTTAATATCATACGAGAATAATACGAATTATGCTGTTGTGAACGTATGCATCTAAGATACTAAAAACAACTGGAAGGTGGCTACAGTCAGGCTGCTGCATAAGTAGCTTCACTATCTGCGGCAAACCGCTATGTCGCCAAATATTATTACGGTGATGAAATCAAGAAATGTACGAGGCGCAGGACATAAATGTAATACACATGAAATAGGAAAATGATACAAAATATTAGCCGGATGACCTGAAAGGGATCATTTCAGTCACCCAGGTGAAGATTGTGTAAGACAATACTAAAACAAATCACAAAAAATATTGTTTAAGAATGTTGATTGGATTTATCTGGCTAAGGACGTACCAGTACCGGTCCCAGTGTCTGCGCGGTCTAAGGCGTAGGTCTGCGGCCGCTCGCCTGCTGAGATCGTGAGTTCGAATCCCACCGGGGGCATGGATGTTTGCCTGTTGTGAATGTTGTGTGTTGTCAGGTAGAGGTCTCTGCGACAAGCTGATCACTCGTCTAGAGGAGTCCTACCGACTGTGATGGGTCGTTGTGTGTGATCTAGAAACCTCAAGAATGAGGAGGCCATGGCCCGTGTTGGGTCGCAGCGCCACAGGAAAAGAAAAAAAAAAAAAAAAGGAGGCCCCAATATTTTAAACAAAAAAAATCTTCAAAACACCCTCTACACCACACACACCACTATTACTTCAAAAAA
>Ga0131853_10005150_pt1 | contig 23546 bp, 23 predicted proteins | sample TergutLab28metaG_FD_92764 | JGI IMG/M metagenome (GOLD analysis project Ga0131853, IMG submission 92764) | Labiotermes labralis P1 segment gut microbial communities from Petit-Saut dam, French Guiana - Lab288 P1 (version 2) (version 2) | ecosystem: Host-associated > Arthropoda: Insects >...
CAAACTCATTAAGAGAATCATGTATGGAAGGCACAGTTTCAATCTGCTCAAAAATAAATTGCTGTACAAAGAATTTATTAAACATATCAACTAACTTTGGAAAGCTCCGAAACATCCTTGACAGAATGTTTCCGATTTTGAATCTTTCATATTTATAAAATGGATATTCAAAACGATTATCGCCGTTTTAATCCTCTCCAACGCATGGACGATTGTAATGGCAGTATTTGACTTAGCGGCGCATGTTGTCGCAAGCAGCGCGGGGGTAATCACCGGCGGTATGCCGCCACCCGGCGGCGCGCTATTGAACGCCCAAAACCAGCTTGAAGCAATGACGCTTGGGGAACTGCTGCCTATATTTTTACAGGTGCAGATAGTAAGCCTACTGATGAACATAGTCGGCATACTTATCCCGATTGTCATTTGGGGCCGCATGATTGAAATATATTTGACGGTTTCGGTAGCGCCCATACCCCTCGCAACTTTGGTTAATCGCGAACGGTTATTATATAAAGGGGTGCAAACTACATCCCCGAATAAAATAACCGCAAATGGCTCATTCGCAACGGTTTGTAGCAGTTTAGCGGAGGGGGGGAAGTGATAAAACAACAGGCATCGGAATAGCCGCCGCGCTTGTGCTTTGCGGCTATTCCGTTTACAGCCATCCAGAACCGCAGAACCTACTATTACCCATCCTATCCAATCCTATCGCCTGTAAACCTTTTTCACAAAAAAACATACAAGGCATTGTGGCTCGGCTTTGCCCTGCCATACCGCCTATTGTATCATTTTTTGCCCTTAAAGCAAGTGCCAGATTAAAGCCCTGTTTCCTTGCCGATGATGATTTACATCACCGACATAGAGAGGGGGCTTTTTCGCGCTCAAAACCGCCCATAAACGCACCGGACGCCCTGCACACCGAAAGGAGAGTTTAATGCAAAAAAGCAAACAGCAATCAGACAAATCCCCATCACTGGAAGTCGTAACTACGAAGCAAGGCTTTACAAAACGCATCGGCACAACCACCTATCGAGTGACCGTTTATTTCAGCGAAACAGGCAAGGAAACCATGAGCGATAAGATTATCCGAATGATAAAAAACGAAACGGCGGGAAAGGCGGCGAAAATGTGAAAATCGTCTTTACTTCTCCGCCATATTGTGGTATTATGATGATGTTGCGAATGAGCCGTTTGCCGAGAGGAGTTCACTATGAACACTAGGCAACCGGCTTTTGCTGTGTCTGAAAAAATCACCGCCCTTTATGAGCGCCTATCGTCCGAGGATGATTTACAGGGCGAGAGCAATTCGATTGTAAACCATGTAACATATTTATTGTGATGATTACGCAGACACTTCTTCCGGCTTACCAGCCGTCCACGCAAGTCCGATAAACTTGTAGTTAATGTCTACCTTTTGGTCACGTTGGTTTGCTTTTGACCATTTCACAGCGGGTTCGTAAACTACTATGCTGTCAATCAGGTCATTGAGAATCTTCGCATCCAGTTCAGTGATTTCCGAGTATTTGCGAACGGCGTTGAGAAATTTCACAGCGTTGTCCTCGTCGGCGCCGCGCTTGTCAAGTTGAGATTGCAACTCCGCCATTTTCGCCATAAGAGCTTTTTGTTCTTTTTCGTAGTCAGCGGCCATTGCGCGGAACCGCTCGTCAGAAATGACGCCCAAAGCATTTTGCTCCAGCAGCTTCTTTATGATAGCGTCAATTTCGCCGTCGCGCCGCCCCAGCTTATCCAAATCCTTTTGAACCCTGATGTACTTGTCGCTTGCGTTGCCGCTGGCGGCTTTTTTCGCGTATTCGGCCAGTTCGCCCTCATACTGCTTGGCAATCCCCGCGTTGCGCCGAATGTCTTTCAGCACCAGTGTATACAGCGCATTATGGGAAATATAGTGGGATGTGCAATGCCCGGTTTTCGTCCCGCGCCGGTACAAGTTGCAGTTGTACTGCCCATAAAGGTCTTTACGGCAAGCAAGCCCCAACCCGCCGCCGCAGGTCGAACATTTAAGCAGCCCCGAAAAAATATTCTCCATGTGAGGTTTCCCTTCGCGCCTTTTGACAAATGCGATTTTCTGCGCCAAGTCAAACGTGTACTGCTCTACAATCGGCTCATGGGTGTTTTCGGTCACAATCCACTTTTCTTCCGGGAGATAGATCATCTTTTTGTTTTTGAAAGATTTTGTGGTCTGCTTCCCGCAGATCAAGTGACCGAGATATACGCGGCTGTGGAGGATTTGCAGGATCGTTGTTTTGCTCCATTCCGGCCATTTCGGGCGCTTGGCTTTCATGCCAAGATCGGCAAAGTAATGGTTGGGCGTAGGTATCTGTTCCTCTGAGAGCCGGGCGGCGATTCTGAACGGCGTTACGCCGTCAGCCGCCATCTCAAATATCCGCTTGACAATGTGCATTGCGTTCTCGTCTGGAATCAGGTGTCGCGGATTATCGGGATTTTTACGATAGCCATACGGCGCGAAAGCTCCGGTGAACTCGCCGTTTAGGTGTTTCGTCCGCTTGGCAGACCTTATCTTCCGGGATATGTCGCGGGCATAATACTCGTTTACGACCGACTTAAACTGCATGATCTCGTTGTCGCCTTTGAATGTGTCAATCCCGTCGCCTACGGCGACCAGGCGAATGTCGTTGTCGGGGAAGAAAATTTCCGTGTAATACGCGACAAGCGCGTTGTTGCGCCCCAGCCTTGATAAATCCTTGCACAGCACAATCCCGATTTTACCGTCCTCAATGTCGCGTACCATGCGCTGGAACCCCGGCCTTTCCATCGTAGTCCCGCTAACCCCGTCGTCTATATACTCATCGTACACTTGGAACCCCTGCTCTTTGGCGTACCGGCGTAACATCTGCCGTTGCGTGGTGATGCTGTTGCTTTCGGCGTCCCCGCCGTCATCACGGCTCAATCTGCAAAGCAGTCCTGCCATATTTGCTTGCTGCATTAACATTTCATCCTTTCCAACAGCAAGGCAAAAGGCTTATTGCAGTTTTATTATACCACAATAAGCCATCGCTTCATAATGTGCGATTTGCCGCCCACGCTGTTCTTGACAATTTTTTATGGGATATGTAAAGGACGCCGTTCTCACGACGCCCAAGGTTTTCAGCTGTAATCTTCCGGTCTTTCCCGCTCCATGTCCCGTTTCAGTATTTGTTTTAGCAAATCAATGAATGTAACCTCTCCAACGTAATTAGAAGTCACCTCATATCTTGCGCCACCAATAGTTTCAACGTGACATTGGCTTGCCGGGGAAATGGTTTTTACAGATTCCATATCCGCGCTCTCCTTTCAATCATTCATATTTATATAGCAGCCCCACACTGACAGCCAGCGCGTTGTCAATCCTGCTCATGTCCTCGCAGCCCAGCGTCCCGATATATTCGCGCAGCCGCGCTTTGTCAATCGTCCGCACCTGTTCCAGCAAAACCAGAGAATCCCGGCCAAGCCCCTGCTGCTTTCTGATTAGGCAATGCGTCGGGATTTTCGCCTTGCTCTCTGTCTTGCCGGTGATGGTAGCCGCGATGACTGTCTTGCTGTGTTTGTTGCCGGCGTCGTTCTGTATGATAAGCACAGGGCGTAGTCCGCTCTGTTCAGAGCCGATGCCGCCAAATGTAAGATTGGCATAGAACATATCTCCCCGCCTGATTTTCCTCTCCACAAAATGACCTCCCTAAGTAGGCCAAAACGCAAGCGCGGCTGTCGGTGTTAAAGCGGCATAGGCATAATCGCCCGCCAAAAAAAGACGCGCTTGCGCTCCGGCTATATATATCAACCGTCTTTTTTTGTCCTCGACGCCCCAAGACGGTGGGAAGTCATCAAACGGCGGCCTGCTGACCGCTCCACGGGAATTTCACCCCTCCGAGGTTCTCTCCGAGCCGCCCCCATTGCGTGATCCGGAACAAGTCTGGGCTGTGGCTGGGCGGGAGTATCATTATCCCCATTGCCTGTTATCGCCGTACCGGGGGCAACCCGGTAGTTTTAGCCGGAGGTTTCTCGCTCGGAAGTGTGGGGTAATGGACTAACAGGCAGAATTAAGATGTGGCCCTGTTTCCTGTGTCCCCCGCAACAACGTCGTGGCGCAACCGCTAACGTGGCTGCCGTTTTTCACGCAGCAGCAATGGGAAAGTATTTGATGAATGTATATTAAATTGTAAAAGTGCATCCCATTCGCCGCATAAACGGTGAACAGGTAAGGGGTAGGAATTACCCTCTCACTTACTTACCCGTTGAGAACGGGGGGCTACAACCCTAATTTTCAAGAAAATTTTTCAGCTTGCGCAGAATCCTATGTAGCCGCTTGTTGATAGCCTGTTGGGTTACGCCGTATCTTTGGGCTACAACGCTTCCGCTATTGCCCTCCCCGTCATTTTCAAAGAACAGCGCGTCAATCAGCACCCGTTCTTCCGCTGCAAGCAAGTCAAGGCATGAGCGCAATTTTTTGAGCATGACATTCTTGACCGCCGCGCTCTCAACGCTTTCGCCGTCGTCAGCGAACTGCCTGTTTTCTTCAACCAGCCTGTCAAGCGAATCCTCACGGCTTGAGATACACTTGGCTGTCCGGGCTTCCCGGTCGATTATCCACCTCTCGCGTTTGAGGTCATAAGCTAGATATTCCTCTTTGCGGTCGCCTTTTTTCAGTGCGTCCAATACCTCGGCGCTGATGGTTGTACCGGGGTACAATTTTGCATAATCCGGCCTGCATTTGCTTTTCATTTACCTTTCCTCCGTTTTGGTTTTTGGGGATTGCGAACCAAAACGGGGAACGGCGGCGCTCTGGCCGGGTTATGTGGGTAAATCATAAAAAATCCCTTTCCACCGCCCCGAAGGGAGATGAAAAGGGACTACATGCTAATCAGCAGGCAGTAAAAACAAAGAGCCGTATGAAATCCGGCGTCCCAAGAGCGCGATGAAAGTACAGCTTTAATAGCTGTTGACTTCATACGGCGTCTTGGTAGTCGCGATTTTTCATCGGCTCCGTGGCTCGGTTTCAATATTTAGTTTTGATGGTACTTTGGCACAGGCTTATTTTGATTAGATTGCTACATCCAATAAGTTGACATGGCGGCGCTTCTCCTGCGCAGGGCCACATTGTAAATAGCGTCCCTGCGGCACTTCTTACATTTTGCGTTTACATGCCCGGTTGAATCCTCATAGACCACAACCGTCTTGAATCCGCAATAATGACAGCCTATATCGCGGGAATTTTTGTCTTCGGCGCCCGCCGAGTGCCTGCGAATCTTTGCAAGCACTTCCTCCGGCAAACCGTTCTTAAAGTCAAATTTCATCTGCGCCCCCCTAACCCACTAAAACATTGAGGGGGTCTGCATACTCCGATTCCAGCCTGTTGACAACAAAGCCAATATCTTTAAGCCTGATCTTCATCGCGCCAAGCGATACATCGAACATATTTGCCAACGCTTTGATTTTTTCATAATCCATTGAGTTGAAACGATCTCCGCACTGCGCCAAAATATGGGTCTTGCGTCCAAAGGCCATGTGCGGCGTTATCTTCGATTTCGGCATAAGCAGTAAAGCCCCCAATGAATTTGCCTGCCATTCGCCCCAATCCTCTGCGGTTTTAAGTTCGCCGCTGGTATACCGCCTGCCCGGTTCAAAAGCCCTGCGGAAGCTGATCCCCGTCCGCTGCTCCACAATCCGGGCAAGAATATGGTGGCCGCACTCATGGGCGATGGTGAAGCGCCGGTATTTATTCTTATCCGGCTGCATCAGCATGGCTTCAAGATATATCGTGTCCTCCGGCGCGAGGATGGTATTGCCGTCGCCGGACGCCGGCAACTCCACTTCAATGCCGCCGTATGCGGTAAGCCCCCATAATTTGCCGCTGTCAGACAATTTCCTGTACCGGATATCAATACCGAGATACCGGCGGGCAAACAAGTCAATGTTCAAAGGGTAACGAAAGTCTTTTACATTCATCTGAGCGTAGTCCATGAGAACGTCATTCCCGATCATTTCAATATCCTGTCTTGAAATTTTTACATTCCTCCCCAATTTCCGCGTCATGTCCTATCTGCTTCTGTATTTACACGGCCATTTATAGCAGCTTCATAAACGATACCCCCCATAAAAAGATTTGCGTATACCGCTTGACAAGTCCGTTCTTCCCCGGTATTATGTAAGGGGAAGTAATGTTTCCCATTGATAAAATTGAGTATATAGCATTATGGGAAGCTTGTCAACACATAACGGGAAGTTATGGGAGGAAAATTTTATGACGTTCGGTGAAAAGCTGTTAAACGCCCGCCTCGCGCTTGATTTGTCGCAGACTGAATTGGGGGAAAAGACAGGGGTATCCAAACGGACGATTTACAGTTATGAGCAGGGCGGTAAATACCCAAGGCGCTCTACCCTTGATAAACTCGCTTCCGTTTTGAATGTGACGGCGGCTTACCTTATGAACGAGGAAGAAACCGACACGCAAAAGAACTTGGATCAAGAGATGTTCCTGTCCAAAGCAAGAAAAGATTTCGGCTACAAGGGCGCAAAGGACGCGCAGGATATGATTGACCGGGCTGCGGTTCTGTTTGCGGGCGGCGAACTGGACGAAGAATCAAAGGATTATGTTTTCCAAGCCCTTACGCAAGTATATTTTGATTCAAAGACGAGGGCGAGGGAGAAATTCACCCCCAAACGCAGGAAAAGCCGCAAGCCTTAAACACTGTTATATTGATGTGTTCGGGGAGGTGTAAACCGGTGCTGTCCATTGATTATATATCCGGGGCGGTTGTCAAGCTTACGCGCAAATATATGACGCGCAACCCTTATGAACTGTGCGACTGGCTGAATATAAAAATCCACTACATAGATTTGGGGCCGAGGGTAAAGGCTTTATATAATTACGAAAACCGGATGCGAAATATCGTGCTTAACAGCCGCGTTTCCGAGATTGTGCGGCGTCTGTTGGTAGCGCATGAGCTTGGGCATGACCGTTTGCATAAAGAAATAGCCATGTTCAAAGGGTTCCGGGAGATAGAGACTTTCGGGCTGGCGATACCCGCCGAACACGAGGCAAACCTGTTTGCCGCCGATCTGCTGATAGACGATGATGAGCTTTTGAATTTACTTTATTACGACAACCAGACTTTTTACAGCATTGCGCGTGAACTTTATGTGCCGGAGGCGCTGCTGGATTTCAAGCTCCGCATATTAAAGCATAAAGGGCATAGCATAGAAGCCCCATATCTTGCCAACGGGGATTTTTTGAAAAATGCCATTGTTGGTTGCTTTGATGAAGATATATAACGATATTGAACAGGGCAGGCTTTAGTTAATGGGAAGCCTGTCCTTTGTTATGGAGCAGGATTTTCAGTCTGTCCGCTACTGCAAAAATAATTTTCAAAATCGAGCAAAAAAGGCACCAAAAATTGTTGTATTTTGTGGAAGTATATGTTGCGATTTTGTCGCTGGCATCAGCTTTTGGTGCAAAAAAGCACTCATTAGAGGTGAAGGTTTCATTATCGGCAATCAGCACTTACAATATATACCTAGGGATGAGCAAAACATCGGAATTCACTGGAGAATGTAACAGCAGCAACCGCGAAAAAACCGAGAGAGCAAACGAGCAGTAGGAAAAAGGCACACTGAACAGACCTAACGGTCAAGGCGGATTGGATATTCGGTTAGATGAGTTTACTCTACACGCTTAACCGACCTTAGGCAACGATATGACACATTTAGCAATGAACAGCGCAAATCTATAGAAGCATTTACTCCGGCGTGTTATTACTTTCACAAAAAACTGTGTTTTAGGTATCATCTTTAACTCAGGAGGCGCAGCATGTCCACAACATACCCAAAAGTCGAGTTAAAGCCAATCGAAACCTGTCCGAACGGCCACATGTACAACACAATGAATTATGGAGATACCTGCCCTATATGTAAAGCGAAGATAGACGAAACCAGCCAGCCAGAGCAGGATACTACCGAGCAGGTAGCCCTTAGTGCGGAAGAATGGGTTTGCGGGTGGCTGGTTTGTACAAGCGGCGTCAACAAAGGCAGATCGTATGAAATCCTTGCGGGCAAAAATCCGATTGGAAGCGACTGGGATATGTCCGTGCGCATTTTGGGTGATTCCAGCATCGAAAAGCGGGATCACAGCGTTATAGTCTATGATCCCAAAAAGATTAAAGCCACTTTGCTCTACACCAACTCAAGAGGTATTGTATATGTAGAAGATAATGCTGTTTTCAGCCACAAGGAATTGGAATCCCACGCAAAAATACAAATTGGCGATTCAGATTTCATTTATGTAGAGTTGTGCGGCGAAAAGTTCGACTGGAAACAAGAATTGTCCGATACAATTTTAAGCGTTTTGGCAGCGAAACCTCGCATGTCTGCCATTATTCCCAAAATCCAGTTAAAGCCAATAGAACTTTGCCCTAATGGACACTACTACAACGCAAGCAGGGATGGTGATACCTGCCCTGTTTGCAAAGCGAAGATAGACCTCCCATCCCGTATGACAAAGGAGGAAATCACTGAGCAGCTTGTCCTAAGTGAAGAAAAATGGGTCTGCGGGTGGCTGGTTTGCATAGATGGGGTCAACAAAGGCAAATCATATGCAATCCATTCCGGCAAGAACTCTATAGGCAATGACAGAGATATGCCTATATACATTTCTGGTGACATGAGTGTTGAAAAGCGAACCCACGGCGTTATCGTTTATGATCCGAAAAAAGTCAAAATGACTATGCTTAACGGAAACTCAAGGGGCCTTGTCTATGTGGAAGAAGAAATCGTTCTTGCTGAAAGAGATTTAGAATCCCACGAAAGGATACAGCTTGGCAAATCCCAATTTATTTATGTGGCTCTGTGCAATGACATATTTGACTGGTATAAAAATTCAAAATAACGAGGGGAGCGTGGCAAAACGGTCATGTCCATTACAGATGACAAAATCCAGCAGTTAAGACGCGAAAACAGGCGGCGGCATCCCGTTGATTTCACACGGCCTGTTTTGGTAGCGGAGCAGTATTATGACTTTATACGCACCATACTCATTGAAGATACGGTTTCAATCATGCTTCCAGTGGACTTTGTGGACATGCCTATAGAGATGGCCAAGCTGAAATATCTAATGGAAAACCGGCCGCAGATTATAAAAACCAGTACCGATACTGCTGTAAATTTCACCTTTATTTTCTCTGATGAACCATTTTATGAAAATGATATTTCCGGCGAAGTGAAGGGGGCGCGAACTTTTATTAAGCAGATGCAACCGAGCATTCGATTTTACAATGAAAAAGTGGAGAAAAGTGAAAATATAACATTTGGCTGGTTCGACCTAATAAGCCCCGGTATGGATACACGGCTTTACACTATCATTGGATATGCAAGTATTAATAACAAGAAGCTCCAATGCTCATTTAATTGTGATTACAGACTGATGAACGACTGGAACCCCGTTGCGGTAAAAGCGTTTTTATCCATCATAGATGAATCGCTAAAGAAGAAAAAAAGCAACTAGCATCAAAAAAATGTTTGTGCCGGATGTAATAGGAAAGGTGAATGATAATGCGCGATTGGAAAGTTTCTGTAGCCCCGTTTGATTTTCTCAATTTTCTGCAATGCGATATACATAAGCCGGTTAACGACCACGCCACCGCAACGATAACCGGGCATATCCCCGACCATTTGGAAGATAAATATGTGGAGATGGCATTGCGGCCACTAAGGGCTGTCGTAAATGCCCGAAATGATGCGGGAGAGGAAAAAGTCCTCTTTAACGGCATTATCACGGATTTATCCGTTGATACCCACAACGAGATGAGGCGGCTGAATATCAAGATTAAATCATCCTCTTATCTGATGGACAACTTCCCGTTCTCCCGCACTTTCCAAGATAAGAACATGCCTTATGACGGGGTATTGGATTTCCTGTCTGAAAGCTATGAGGATTACGGCTTTGTTATGACGGTTGGCCGGGGGGAGGCTATCGGGGATATCATCGTCCAATACAAGGAAACGGACTGGGAATTTCTAAAAAGGATTGTCAGCCGCCATAACAGCGTTTTAGTAGCGTCCTATCATCTTGACGGGATCATGTACTCTTTCGGCTTGCCCAAAAGAGCCGAAGCTGTCGAAATAACGTCCACCAGATATTCCATGCACAAGGCTGTAGGAGAATATATCTACAAAACTGAAAACGGAGTGGAGGGGCTAAGAGAAGCGGACGCAATCTATTACCGCGTCAAAGACAGGGAGATCTACGACATAGCCGATAAAGTGACTTTCAAAGGCCGGGATCTGTACATATTCGATATTGAATCAGGGCTGGAGGGCAGCGAACTAATCCACACATATACATTAAAAACAGAAGAAGGCTTCAAAACAAAGCATTACCATAACGAGGACATGATCGGGGCTTCACTGGATGGCACCGTTATAGACATAAAGCAGGATTTGGTAAAGGTGCATGTCCATGTTGACAAGGAGCAAGACGTAGAAACCGCAAAATGGTTCATTTACTCCACGGTATACTCCACCCCGGACGGCACAGGCTTTTACGCTATGCCTGAGATCGGTGATTTGGTACGCCTGTATCTGCCGAATCAAAAAGAGGAAGATGGGTACATTATCAGCGCCGTGCATTTAGATTCATCCAACCCTGACTTGAGAATCAATCCCGATTATAAATCGCTGCGCAACATACACGGCAAAGAAGTTCTGTTCAAACCTAATTCCATCACAGTTACAAACAACAACGGAATGTATTTTGAGATACTGGACGAAGAAGGTATCAATATTGTAAGCGACAAGAAAGTCACCATTATATCGGATGGCGCGGTAACGGTTGTAAGTACCCAAGCCGACATTTCAGTGGTAGCCCCGGAGGGGATACTCTTAGAGCAGGGCAATACAAGGGTAGTTCTGAAAGAAAATATAACAGAATCCGGCGCACAGGTTGTAGTGGAGGAATAATTAACAGTAAACCGATAGGAGCGGTTAGCTATGGGAAATACGACATATTCTAGGGATGCCCGCGCGCTCACATATCAGGATATAAAGGCAACAGGCGTTTTTACTATTGACAGAGTTATTGAGTTCAGAATGGGCGCGCCGATTGGCGAACACGCCACAGCGTACATAAGCGGCACGATTGTCGAGGACGTCAATGTGCTGGAGTTGGAAAAACAGCTAAAATGTAAGACCATGAGTATTTTTGCCGGGGATGAACATACTCCGCTATTTGCCGGGATTATACTGGACGCGGACATCAAGAAAGAGAATGACTACCATTTTGTGGAGATATGGCTTAAATCCGGCACTTATCTCTTGGATATGACCAAAAAGAGCAGGTCGCATCAGAAAATTGACGATACATATAAGGATGTAGTCAAAAGGACGCTTGAAGATACGCCTGATTCCGATTTTATCATGACAGTTGGTTACGATGTGGAAATTGAGATACCGCTTATTCAATTTCTTGAAACGCATTATGAATTTATAGAAAGGCTCGCTACCCATCACGGTACACATATCTTCCCGGAGCTAACGACAGCCAAGCCCAAGTTCTGGTTTGGTATGAGAAACAGCACGGATGAGGTTGTCTTTGACGATTTTGAGTATACGGCGGGGGTAAGCGAGAAATTCTATGAAAACGGCGGTGAGCTTGCAGGGCTTGACCGCAAGGATTTCTATTATTACAAGGTTAAGAGTTTTGGCAACTACCAGATTGGCGACAAAGCTGTATTCAAGAGAAAGAATCTTGTAATTTGCGAGAAAAAATGTTATTTTAATGAGGGCGGGCTTTTACGTTTTGAGTATACTTTAGCGCTTCCAACATACCAGACAATGCGGCAAAAGTTTAATGAAAAAATATGCGGCATGTCATTATTAGGCACAGTTTTAGAAACTGACAGAGAAGTTTTGAAAGTCCATCTGGATATTGATGAGTACCAAGACGTAGCCACGGCATACCCCTATGATTGGGTTCCGACTACCAATAATCTTGTCTACCTTATGCCCGAAGTCGGGACTAGGGTATCTCTGTATTTCTACAGCTCTGACGAGCGAAGCGCGAGGGTTGTAAACAATGTCCGGACAAACGGCGGCGAACAGCATCACGAATTGCAGGATTATAACAACAGGTATCTGACTACCGAGCATAAAAAGCGGTATTATTACTTCCCGACAATGATGGGGCTTGTGGGTACGAGCGACACCGAAACGCCGCTGCATATTTTGATTGATGATGAAAACGGCGTAACTTTCCAGAGCCATAAAGAGTTTAAAATACTGGCAAAGGAAGGTATAAGCATACAAGCGAAAACCTGCGCCTTTCAGTGTATCACGGAGCTTCTTTTATCTCATGCGGAATTGAGCGTTGAGGAGGGGAGCTTGTGAATCAGGCAAATAAGGCGCTTGTGCCTTATAATGTGATAGCGCGGCCTATAGCTTCTATACAGTTGTCCAATGGGCTAAACATGCAGAATGGCCTTACTTCAAGGCGTTCAGGGTGGTTGTTTAAGGATTTTCCTGCGTTTGAGGGAGATAGGCCGGAGCGTGGAAGAAGCGGTTGGCGAACCGCACTTGGTATTCTTGGGGCGGTTGCGGCAGGCGTGATTGTTGGGCTTGCGCTAGGGTTAGCAATTGCCGCAACCGGTGGGCTTGCGGTGGTGGTAATTGCTGCAAAAATTGGTGTAAAGGCTGCTACGGCAGCAAAGGCAGTTAATGCTGTTGCTATAGGGGCTGGCGTTGGAGCAGGGTTGCGAACTGCTTCTGCTGGGCTTCCTGCGGCACTAAATGAAGAAGGTTTTGGGGCATCATTTAACGAGTCAATGGTCGTTGGAGATGGCTATTTGAGGGCTGCTTTTTGGATTTCCTTACCTTCATCCATTTATTCGGCCGGCCTTCTTCTGCAAGGAGGCATAAGAGCTTTCAATTCATTGTTTGCTTCTGGTGGTAGGCAGCTTGCAACTCGAAGTGCTAATGGTATGAATATCGTAAACAGTGGGGGAAGGGCTGCTTCTGCGGTGCTTACTCCTGCACAAGCTGAGGCGCTTATCCGAGATTGGGTACTTACAGGGAGTCTCCTATATGCCATCACTGGAAATGGTGGTGGGTCGGGTAATATGGTGGGACAAAATGGTACTCAAACTTCCTCTACGACAACTGGTAGAAACGGACGAACTGAACGTATTGATGTAGAGAATCCAAATCCTGGTCAACGTCCCGGTCAGATACACTATCACGAACCCAATGGTACAAAATGGATGTACGACATAAACTCAGGAAGATTTGTTGATGCAGCCGAAAACTTGGCTCCCCCTAGAATTCAAAGGGTACTGAATGAGCCTTGGGCACAAAGGGCTATTGAAAGAGCACTACAGTATCTGGGATTATAAGGAGACTGTTTTATGATAAAACTAAATAGACTCATGCAAAATTATACTGAGGACAAAGGGATAGTTAACCTTGATGAATTATTAAAGCTTTTCTCCCTAGAATTCACCTGTATTTATGACTGCGTTGTGCTAAAAAGCAGTGTCGATACTAGTGTTCAGATTGAGAGTGAAGATGATATTAGAAAAATGTATCATGACTTGACGGCTTTTGAAGCAAGTAAAAATGAAATTTATGTGAATCATCACTATTTTGAAGCTTATCGAGAATCCCCTCACTCATTCCATTCCATAGTAGAAATATCGTATGCTCTTGTTATAATTCTTTCAGAACGGTTGAAAAGATGCTATCCTGAAAAGTCCTTTCAAATAGCTTTAAGTCTTGACATTAGCAGCTTCGCTGACGTAGGAGATTCTGCTACTATCCGCTTTACTACTATACGCGAAGACGAAGCTCCTTGGTTTGATGAGCAAAAACTTGAAGCTGCAAGCCAACCTATTTGCCTGTTCCAAATTCATAGTAACAGCGATTCCGTTCTGGTGTTACCTGCTTCTCTTGTCGTTCCAACTGCACTCCCCGCTGCCCCCGAACCCGAAAAAGTCGAACCAGAAATAATTTACCCACCCCTAACCTACCCAATCTACCTAGCCCGAACGTACCCCGACATGGTAAACGAGGTTATTATCTACAACATAGGATATAGTGCAGATAATTTAACAGATGCAGCTAGGTTTGCTATAAACTCTGTAACTCATACGCCGCGCCCTATTTCCATCAAAGAAACTTTAGGTGATGAACCGTATCTAATAGCGGTGGATAAACTTAAAAAGTTTGTTATGTCCCAGCCGGAGCATAAATATCCCCAAAAGCTGATTATTAAAGAAGATGGGGCAGTTGATTTTGTAATGTAGTTGAAACAATGAGCGGCGCATAAGAAACGAGAGGGGATGCCATGTCAAGACGAGCCAACAGCCTGATTGCAACCGTAAAGCCGGAACTTGAAAACAAAGCGCAACAGACCCTTGAGCGTATTAAAGCTGATCTTGATGTTGACCGCAAAGAAATCATTTCATCTCTCAAGTCCGTTCTCAAGAACGGACTTGAGAAAGTTGCCGCTGCGCAGCCCGGTAAAGGTAAAATCAAGCATATCCATATATCATATCTGTTAAGCAGCTTATTAGCCGGAAAATGCGAGTTTAGAATCGACTTTTACAATAGCACTCAATATTTAGACGAAATGGAAACAGAGTCATACTGGGTTGCGGATTTTATAACCGACTGCTTTGTGGAAGATTTTAAGTATTTTCAAACGCTGTTAAAGGCAAAGCTTGTTAGAGTCCGGGATTATGAAGCGCGGAAAACGGTTGTGGATTTCGGTATGTTTTATTTATCGGCATTAACATTTTGCTGGCAGGGCATCTTTGTGGGATTACCTTTTGGGGAACACGCACACCTATTTGAGAAACAAGTGAAAATCGTGTACGGCGGTTTTCAGGATAAAAGCGTACCAATAGCTTTAGTCAATGTCCAAGGAGGGGCATAATGCGCTATTTTATAATAGGACAAGATGAAACGTGCATAGATGCCCCTAAAATTATGAACTGGTTTGATGTGCTGGATGTGCGGAAAATAAGGCGCGGCCAGTCACATGCAATACCATACAGGATGGTATTAGACATACAACCAAGCGAAGATACATATTTCACTGACATTGTTTCCAAGCCATTTTTTCTTTGCACAGAGGTAGTCAAGGAAGCTGTAAAAATCTATGAATCTGACATTATCCATAAACAGATTATGTTATATGACCTCAAAAACAGGCTTAGTGAATTATACTTCCTGCCAATACTTGATATTGTTGACTGTTTATCGGATAAAAGCGAATTAAACCGTGACCGCTCTGTTATCCATCGTGCGGTTTTGGATGAAAGCAGATTACCCGACTCTACCATATTCAGATTGGGCGGTGTAAATAGTACATATATTGTAGCAAGGTTAGATTTAGTTGAAAGCATTCTAAGGCGTGGTGTGAAGGGAATATCACTTAAAGAAGTTGAAATAGCGTAAGGGCGGTGCAGGCAAAATGACAAGAGATGAAATCAAGGCTAAATTAAAAGAAGAAGCTATTATAAGAAAAGAGGAAGGCGGTCTGCCGTACCTTGTAAGGGGCGCACAATTACGCTGCACATTCGGTTCTCACATGAGAAGATTAAACTTATCGCCTTGCCACGGCGTATATGTTAATGTACACCCTATGGTGCATGAGAATAATTGCAGACCGGGAGAGGGGCCATTGCTTAACATTCCACCATTTGGTGTATGCAGCTCAAATCTAAACAATGTCGGTGGAAATATACTGTTGGTCGGTGAGGGCGGCGGTGATGTGAGGGGCAAAGCTTGTGTTGCGATTTTCCCTAAAGGGGCATGGTGCAACCCGCACCCCACAATGAAAATCGCGGACAACGGACACGGTTCAGAAGAGATACATCCTAAAAAAATCGCGGACAACGAACTCAGTGCAAAAGAGATGCACCCTGACGACCGAACATACTTTCGTGCGTTGACAACAGATTCTTTCTTGTTCTGTGCATATAAGGGGTTTGTACAACCGCAGACGAGCGGGCAGGAGAATATTGATACGCAATCACTAAATGTGAATTATAACCCGCAAACTGGATTAGCGGGCGAAGCTGACGTCGAGGTAGATATTTTTGGCCCAAATCCAAATATGCACGCAAGAATAGCAGAGGGGCTTCTTTGGCAAGATATTCAAAATGGTGACTTGTCGAATGATGTTATGAGGGCGCTAGCTGATCTTTACGATATAAGTTTTATTCAAAAAGATAACGATTTAGCGGTTTTGCGACATTTTCTGCATTCCTTACCACCTGATATGCCATTGACGGATAGGAAAAGAGGATTATTAAGCTATCTCAAGTCACTTCAAAACATGATTAACGGCCTATATGGTTCCGGTGCTAATGTGCGTGTAGCAGGTGGATATTTACAAAGAGAAGGATATGGTGCGGCCCATCAAGGAATTGATTTTGTCGTCGGAGCAGGAACACCTGTACATAGTTTAGCAGATGGAACGATAGTGAGTTCCGCAAATGGCCATACAGTAATTGAAGTTACTCGCCCTAGTACCGGGGAAACATATTATGTACACTATCTGCATATGAGTACCGCAGACACAAGCTGGTCTAATGGCGATTCGGTGTCTGCTGGCGATGTGCTGGGTACTGAGAGCGGATATTGCGTAAATGGCAACGCCAATCGACACAACACACACACGCATGTTGAAGTTGCGCACTCTACAAATTCAGGAGGAAATCCGCGTGAGAGTGCTGCGCTAGAAGGTTCTGCGGCTGGACGCACAGAAAATCCAATCTCATTTTTTAGTGAGTTTTGGAGGTAGCAATGAAAAAATTATCTTGTCTATTAGCGTTTTTGATACTGTGTTCATGCAGTGTATATCAAGGCAATCCACCAGCGCCCATAAATAATCAGCAAAACGGCGCATCAGAAGAACTTTCCCAAGAAGTTGATGATTCTGAATTTGATTCTTTAATTCAAGATTCTCGCAGACATCTGGAGCAAGACGGCTATCTTATCTTGATCGGCTCGCGCAAGAGTGATATCCCCGCAAGTGTGGCAGATCGGAATTTATTTCAAATCACGAGTCGTCTTATCAAAATAGATGGCAGCTTTGATAAGGAAATAGTGATAGTGCGTGAGCGGTGGGATTTGTTTTCTTTTTCAGTGGGAGAAATCGACATGCCTTTTGAAATAAGCCTTGATACAGAAGAAAGGCGAACAAGATTAACCGTCCAAAAAATGAATTATGTTTTGGACTTTACAAACGACACATATGAGCAAATTGTTGAATACCGCAAGGAAGATATTTTGTCTGACCGCTCTAGGCTTTTAGCTGAAAGTACGGATGGCAGCATTCAAGTGTACTCAACGTTTTCTTTTAATCAAGGAGCAAGCATTTTTGGCGATATTGTGGCGTATGATACAAGAAACGGTGATATTCAATTCTTAGCGCCCTTTAACGCCATAGACAATCAAGCAATCTTTGTATGGGCAGACCAAGTGCTTATAAGCAGGCACAATGAACTGCTGTTGTTAGATGCTCGTACAGGGGAACTATTGCCCAATACACCGCAGTTTGATTATGGAGAGAAAGATGAAGAAAGAGGATTGCGAGAGTATGTTACACTAGGCGCAGTTTATCACCCGCAAAGAGAGCTTTTGTATATAGCGTTTGGCCCTTCTCAAGCCGCCGAGATGCTTAACCCCTTGTCTGGTACTCGCCCCTTATCTTTCGCTGTGTTCAATATGGATGGCAGAATGATTGAGGCATTTGACACGCCCTTTTCTATAGAGCCTCATATTGGCCATTATATCAAAACAGTCAACATTGTGCTGAACGGCGATATTATTGAAATACGTCCGTTTAATGAATACGGCTCCTTTATTGACAATTCAGCAGACGGCGAAAGAGTATTTTTTGGCGAAGTGCAGTTAAACGATTTTGAGCATAGAAGCCCCTGAACATAGATTTGAGAGAACGGCAGGCAGGGACTAAATTACTTGGAATATATCGGTGTGCCAGTTCTACAAGAACAACTTGGAACCATAATTGTTACTTTCCGCTTGTTCCATTACAAATACAGATGTATCGGTCAAATCTTTATTCTCGCTTTATGTGAATAGGATGATTTCTTTGCCAAAATTTGAAGAATATGTAAACACGCGAACAGATGAACAGAAAGAAACAGATAAAAATATTCGTGCATACCACGACCTATATCGAAAAAGATACCGCAAAAAGTATTCAGACAAACCCCTTGACGTCCAAATTCAAGCGCGGGCAACTTTTTCAACTGCTGCTGTTGTTCTGGCTTTCTTGAAAGATATACCTTATGAAACGCTAATTAGCTCAATGTATGTCTACTGCAAGGATAGCAATTTACTATGGCTCACGCGGGAATACGAAAAACAAATTGAACTGGCAGGCGCCAACCCGAAGCGGTTTGTTTTTCAGATACATAAATTCTTTAATGATGTATCTGTGAAGATACGAAAGCAGAACCTCTACTTTGAGATTGTTGACTATTTAGGTATGTACATTGAGTTAGCGTTTACATCTCCTCCCGAAGTCAACCGGAATGTCGTTAAAGCTTATAGACACCTTCTTGTGCGAACAACAGATTACCTGCGCCCAAACAAATATGATTTCAAGCAACGTATTATTGGCGTGCAAAGCAACGGTCAGCCGTTATACATTCCGAACGCCTTTCCTTTTTCTCATATATCTGTATATGAAACAAATGATGCGATAGACAGCGGGAAACTTACTCCTGAAACGGCTCTTGATACGTTTATACGAATCTACGCAAAATATGGAATCTTGATACAGTCTTCGTTGGATATGATTTTGTACGACCAATACGAAAAGTTTTATACACATACGATAGCAGCCCTCATGCCATATATTAACGAGTTTACATGCGATATCCTTCCGATAGACCATTATAAGTCAACAGGAGCGCCGTGCGAAAACGTGAACACGGCAGTTTCATTGGACGAGCTTCTTATTTCTCTTAAAACCAGAAAAAGAACCTTGCCTGCAAACGGCACGAAAATCGTTTTTGAGGATTCCGCCGGTGAAATATTAGAGCTATTCTTAAAAGAAACAGTTAAGAATAACGCTGTCATCATGCTATATCGGCTAACTACGAGCGCTGGTGATTTGTCCGGGTATTTCAATACAAAGAGTGGATTTTTGTATTCCATCATTTTGGAATCAGAAACGCCCGACTTATATCGCAGTATAAAACAGTTTATATTATATTGCTACGCGGCCTGCGTCACAAATCAGGTTTCAACCGACAAATACGTTATACATAACGAAGACAGATCTATTCCATTCAAAATATACGATATCGGCGGCAAGTTGAGGACGGTATATAACCCGGGCGACGCAGGCGCGGGGACGATGCGCAAAGTCAACCCGGACTTTGAAACAAAAACCGTACCTGTAAGCGAGAATATACGCAAGTTGCCCATAGGACAAAAAGCTTCCGAACAGGCCGTGTTGCTGGCGCGGCAATGGGGATTCGACCTTGACCCCGGAGAAACATTTGTACGCCCATTCTGCAAGGAAGTATTTGTCAGGCGGCAGGATTAGTAAAATTCATGATTTTACTAATGGTTAGTTTTTCGATGCAGAAAATATTGTTATGTAACAGAACCGCCTGTTCACAGTGACAGGCGGTTCCTGCAACAATCACCCAAAATACCTTAACGGGTCTACCCGCACACCATTTCGGTGAAGCTCATGAGGTAAGTTCACCGCGCCTTACCGGGTTTAACCGGCAGGTTTCAGCTCCCTCCCTCCCGAACCGGACGTACACGTCTCCGCGTATCCGGCTCTCCATCCGACCAACTTAGAGTAATCCCTTAGACACTTGCTCAAAACAGGCATCACAAAGCGCCAGTGTTTTCCGTCGCTTTTGCAACATCAGCATTTCAGATTGCGTAATACCTTTTAGCGACTTCAAGCTTTTGACATGGTGCATCTTAATGCTGTCCGTGTCCTCACCGCACATTTCACAGATTCCCCTGCGAAGCCGAAAAGCGATATTATTGTCCACGCGGTATCGGCGGTACTGGGGGAAAACATCTGAAAATTCGGGCGCAGGCTTGTCCAGTTTTATCAATCGCTCATTGTGGAACTCGCATCTTTTTACGCCCTGCTTGGTCGTATAGTTCACACCAAACACACCGTTTTTCATACGCCCCACTTTGATTTTGTTGATACTGGAATTATACTTTGCCGCCAAGGTTTTCAGCATACTGGTTTCCATCCACCAGCGAAACACACCCAATACAGAGACATTGGACGCAAGGCGGTAGTAATTGTAAAGACCCCTAATTTCGCTGTTGAACTTGCTGACGATTTCGACTTCTGTTTTGTTCATAAGAAAGCCCCTGTGCAATGCTTTCCATGATTCATTGCCATTTTTATCCTTTATGACTTTAATAGCTTTGTATTCCCGCAACTTGCCTATCCATTTATCGCGCGGAAGATAAAGCCGCACTTTGCCATAATGAACCCTGCTTAGACTGCCGTTTTTGTTGCGGGTGAAAGATTTGTCCCGCGAAACGGTAAAGTCATAACCAAGATAGCGGACAAACTCAGCGGAATGTGTTACACTAGTCTTATCTTCCGATAACACTAGGCGCAACCTTTCCTGCAAGAACTGCTTAATATCTGCCTTTACCTGCTGTGCGTCCTCTTTAGAACCGATAACGCCAATTACAAAATCATCGGCGTACCGATTATACTGAATCCGCTTAAAGTCAGGTTCAATGGCAGGGTAATAGGGAGTGTTCAGCTTTTGCAACTGAATTTGACGTAGCTTTTTAGATAGCTCGGCGCGACTGTCCTCGGACATGGATTCTCCTTGCTTTTTCAGCTTGCCAGCATTGTACATGTATCTGCTGTGCAGACGGGAGTATTCACGGTTGAGCAGTCTAAACTTAGCGTTGCCTTTGTCAAAATTCCCCTTATACTCCGTCATAAATATATCTAGCTCCGAAAGATATATGTTCGACAAAATAGGACTCATTCCAGAGCCTTGCGGAGTGCCGGAATATGTTTTGTGAAACTGCCACTGCTCCATATATCCAGCTTTGAGAAACTTCCACATGAGGGAAATGAAATACTCATCGTGAATGCGCCGCCTTAACAGGTCAATCAGTACATGATGGTCAAAGCTGTCGAAACAAGCTTGGATGTCGCCTTCCACAACCCACTTCACGCCGGTAAAGGTGGTTTGCACCTCTAACAGCGCGGTATGGCAACTGCGGTTTGGCCTAAATCCGTGGGAATTACGCGAGAATACTGGTTCATAAATCGCTTCTAAAATCATTCGGATAATTTCCTGTACCAGCTTGTCATCAGTGGACGGAATCCCCAGCGGGCGCTTTTTCTTGGGATTGTTTTTCTTCGCGATGTATGTGCGCCTTGCCGGATTTGGCTGGTAGGAATGGTCTTTGAGCTTGGCGATTATCTTCTCGATACGCGTCATGTTCATTGCGTCAAGTGTCTTTCCATCTGCTCCGGGTGTCATGCTTCCCGGTGAGGAAGCTATGTTGTGATACGCAAGCAGATAGAACTCGGGATTGTACAAATTGCGGTATAGCCGCTCGTATTTGTACAGTGGGTCTTTTGCGTGTTCCTCTAAGCTTTTCAATACATGAAGCGGATTTCTCATAGTGCATCACGCACCTTTCTTTTTCTGTATTGAGGGTCGAACTGCCCCCCTTTGCCATGTGAACGGCGCTACCGCCTCAGACTACTATGGGGGCTGTGTTACCCTGGCGGATATTCAGAACCACTTTTCTCATAGTGTTCATAGCCGCGAATGGGCGGCGTTCCGCTTTAGGCAATCTCCGTTTAGACTAACTGTAACGTGAGTGTTTTGTGTTGTCGGATGCGACTTTCGTCATTTACCACTGTCCTGTGGTTGGTCTGCTTTGGGTATCTCGTGAAAGCACCACTGGGAAATGCTTTCGCCAAAGCTCCGGCGGGTACAGCTTCAGTCTACGCCGGGGGCACCTTATCCCCAACCTCTGACTATCGAGCAGGCAATCCAGCTTTCATCCTCATACACAAAATTTCATCTCTACTCGCCTTGTGGCCTAAGTGAAGCTCCTAAACCACGCGTCCTCCGACATGCTACACTCCCCATCCGGTTTCCCTTTTGGATAAGTCGGGAGATGATAGGTTGCTAACAATCTTTGCCTCGGGCCTCCTTATCCCTGCTGGTTGATTGTTTCGCTTGATACCTTTACCTACTACTTACTCAAGGTAGAATTAACAGTTAGCCCGCGGACGGCGAATGAGCCTCCCTTACGGACGCAGCCAATGCAGATGCGGCCCCGTGCTTCTGCCTGTGGAGCCTACAAAGCCGATCACCTCGCCTTTCACTACCTCCTGACCAGCCCTGACGGCAATTCTGGAGCAATGAGCATAAAGCGTGGCATAACCGCCCTCATGCTGTATCTTGATGTGGAAGCCAAAGCCCCCGCCCCATATATCCGTACTGTTGGCAACAATGACCGTACCGTCAGCCGCCGCAAGGATGGGCGTACCCTCCGGTGCGCTTATGTCAATCCCCCAGTGAAATTCGGGTTGACCTGTAAACGGGTCAGGGCGGTTCCCAAAGAGAGAGGAAACAGGCCAATCGGCAACCACCGGCCATGAGAAAATGGGGGTACGGTTGATATTGCCGATCAGGATTTCGCCGGTTCCCGAAACAAAGCCCCCCAATAACCGCGCCCATAGGTCTGCGTATTCCGGGCTTAATAGCTCGTGCAACAGGTCTTTTTGTTCCTCATTAAACCCATACTGAATCACCATATCATCGGCGCTTTTATGCGTGAGGGTGATGTGCAGCGTGATTATCGTCACCGTTTCGGTCGATTCCCCTCCATCTTCGTCCGTGACCGTGTGTTCTTCCGTTTCCTCGGTCAAGTGATAAGACAGAATCGCCATGTCATTCAGGACGCCGCGCAGCCTGTTCACCTTATCATCATCCAGCGTGGCAACTTCGGCGGGATTATCAGGGTCGGTGTTTACCTTGACGGCATATACCGCCAACAACTCCGGCCAGTTTATCGACATGGGAGATATATCCAAAATGTCGTGGGGGTTATCGCGCTTTATTTCGTCAACCCGGTCGTAAAATTCCCTCGTCAGTTCCGATACGACGGCGGGCATGGAGCGCCCCGTGCCGCTGTCCTCGCCGGAAAAGAAGACGCCGAACGGCGAACCGGCCAGCAGGCCGATCAAACAGATGATAAGAACAACCGCTACCGCGATCCAGCCACCGGCGGCGATTAAGGCAACCAGCCCCTTTATGGCGGCGATTGCGGCCTTAACCATTGCAAGCGTGGCTTTTACCGCAAGTTTGGCTTTTATAGCGGCTGTTTTCGCGGCGGCGCGGGCAGCGTGAGCCGCCATCTTTGCCGCCTTTGCCGCCGCAACCGCGGATTTCTGCGCGGCTTTCGCTGTCTGCTGTGCTGTTTTAACGGTAGTTTTCGCTGACTTTTCCGCTGTCTTGACGGACTTCTTGGCCGTC
>Ga0131853_10005151_pt1 | contig 23544 bp, 16 predicted proteins | sample TergutLab28metaG_FD_92764 | JGI IMG/M metagenome (GOLD analysis project Ga0131853, IMG submission 92764) | Labiotermes labralis P1 segment gut microbial communities from Petit-Saut dam, French Guiana - Lab288 P1 (version 2) (version 2) | ecosystem: Host-associated > Arthropoda: Insects >...
TACTCGTTTCCATTTGTGACAATTTAGATCACTCCTGCGTTTATATTTTATTATTGTTACACTTATAAACGCTAAGAGCTTATTTCGCAACTTGTTGCTGCGTTTTTGATGCGTTTGCCCTGTTGCTCATTCCAGGGCAAACGCATCAAAAGGAATGAACCATATGTAAGATGTAAGTACTAATTTGGTTATTTTGTGCGTGGAATTTGTCAATTAAGTCATAACAACAATTTACTAAATTTGATGCGTTTGCCCTGCCTAGCCTCGCTGTCTTATGAGTTTCGCACAGGTTTTTGATATAATATGGTGACAAAAATAAAATTACGCTCCAACAAGTAAGAAGAGTTAAAGTAAGAAGCGTTAAATTTTTCTCCCTGTGATACTCGTGATCGTGATTATGTCTTGAGCCAACGCTCGATTCCAAGAGCTGGAATGTCCTTGCCGGAGATGACGGCCTTTCAGCTGACTGAACCAAGGTAAGGCAAGGCTCGACTTTATGGGAACGGGTCAAGACTTTCAAGACACGGTATCCGCGGGGAGATTACCACTCGAAGTTTTCGCCCAGATAGAATTTACGTGCCGTTGGGTTTTCCATCATCTCGGTAGGGGTTCCGTCCAAAACGATGCGGCCTTCGTAAATCAGGTATGTCCGGTCTGTTATCGACAGAGTTTCTCTGACGTTGTGATCTGTCAGCAAAACACCAAACCCCTGCGTTTTAAGCTCCTGTATCATCACCTGTATTTCACTCACCGCTATGGGGTCAATGCCGCTGAAGGGTTCGTCGAGAAGAATGAAATCGGGTTGAAGGGGCATCACCCGCGCTATTTCTACTCTGCGGCGCTCCCCTCCCGACAGGGCGTAACCGTGCGTGTCGGCAATGTGAGTTATGCCGAAGCGGCTCATAAGGTCATCGGCCATTGATTTTATTTTTTTTATTCCTGTTTCCTGACAGGCAAGTTCAAGGTTTTCCCTGACGGTAAGGTTGCGGAAGACCGATGTTTCCTGCGGCAGGTAGCCTATTCCACGCTTGGAGCGCAGGTATACCGGCATATCGGTCAGATCGACATTTCCGATTAAGACGGAACCAGCGTCGGGCTTCACTAGCCCCACCATCATGTAAAAAGACGTGGTTTTGCCAGCACCGTTAGGCCCCAAAAGCCCAACTATCTCGCCCTGTCCCACATCTATGTCAACGTCATTCACGACTATACGGCCTTTATAGCTCTTGTAAAGACCGACAGCCGAGAAAACGGTTCCGCTCACTCTCTGGACTCCTGCGGAATGTCAATTGTGATTCTAACGCGGCTATCCGGCGAGTCGCCGTATGCGTCAATTCTGTTGCTATCCGGGAAATACACAACGGAGCCAGCAGTAAGGATGCGCCCCTGTTGCACAGCAGTTACGTTTCCGCTGATAACAACGCTGCCGCGCTCCACGGAATACACAGCTCTGTCTCCTCTGATCTCCACAGGGCCGCCGCCGCCAGCTCTTGGTTGCCCGTCCAGCCACACCCTGCCCCGCGCGATGAAGTTTGACAAAGAACCTCCGTCAATGGCTCCGTCAACTCTATCCGCTCTGAGGGCGATTTGCATTTCACGGTCTTCCAGGCGGCGCACGTTTAAGGCGGCGAAGTCAGCGCCTTTCATGTAAAACTTATCAACATCCATGTGAATTTGGCCCAACACGCCATTTACCGCGCCTTCAGCTATATACGTGGGGGTTTGGGCGAAAAAAAGCGACACTGTTTCGGCCGAGATATCCAGCCAGTCGCCGCGCCAGTCGCCGGAAACCTCTATACCGTCAAAAAAGTGGACATCCCTGTTTTGGACATTGCCGCTTCCTCTTGGCGCACGGGCCGTCAATCCATCAGTGGTCATTATCACGTTGCCGCTCGCTGAAAAGTTGCCAGTATCGGTATTAAAAAGCATCACATCGGCGGAAAGCTGCGCCTGGTCAACAGCGGAAGCACACGCCTGATTCCCGCTCGCGAACCCAACCAATAATAAGCCAACCCATAGAAAAACACTGGGCAGAAAGATTTTTTTCCTAACCATTTTCCTCACCAAAAAGCACCTCGCATGGGCGTAAGCCCGTCTGAATATGCAGCATGTCCAATTATATATTAAATACGCTAAATATGCGTGAAAAGGCGTGAATTTACCGGTAGAATATTTCACATAGCGCAAAAACGTAAAGGAGCCGTGTGGTATCGACATGAATATTTTACCTTACTCGCGCAAAGCGCATTACTATGAGACTGACCAGATGGGCGTAATTCACCACGCCAACTATATACGGTGGTTTGAGGAGGCCAGAATTCATTTTCTGGAGCAAATCGGCTTCCCCTACGAACGAGTCGAGAAAATGGGCATCACCCTAGCAGTGCTTGACCTGTCTTGCGAATACAAAGCGCCGGTTATCTTCGGAGACACGGTGCATATTTATACGGAGTTAAAAACCTGCTCCCACTCCAAAATGACGATCTGCTATAGTATTACAGACGCGGCCACCGAAGAACTCAGGACAATCGGAGAAACACAGCACTTTTTCTCCCGCAGAGAGGACGCGCGTCCGACGTCGCTGAAAAGAGCTATCCCTGAATTGTATGATCTTTTTTGTTCGTTAATCGGCTCCAGGTAATAAATCGTATTCAACAAAACCATAAATCAGATCAGAAAGGAATGGTGTGCTATGAGAACTCGCCGCAAACATTCTTCACCCGGATTCACCATTGCGAGAAACATTCTTCTGGCAGTGGCGTTCATATTCGTAATATTCGTGGTCGGCGTTGTAGTGCTTTCATTCACCGACATTGCCGGAGACATGGTGCTGGAAATGGCAACGGAAACCGTCAGAGAACAAACTGGCTTAGTGCTGTCCGTTGAAAGAGTTAAGGGGAACCCGATATTCGGCTACACATTGGCCGGAATTTCTCTTGACCGCGACGGCGAGCAGAGGCACAACGTATTCGCAGCGGACACGCTCGGCTTAAATGTCAACTTAAGGTCTCTGCTAAGCGGCTCCCCAAGGCTTTCGCTCCTGTCCGTCGGCGGTGTTAATATGAATCTTGATAAACTTTTTGAGGAAATCGCGGCCCTCGACCTGCCGGAAGCGTCCAGCGAAGGCGGCGGAGAGATTCCCATCGACCGGATCAGCATCGTCAACAGCCGATTTGATTCCATGTGGGGTTCCGTCAACGTAAGCTCTATCGGAGCCAACATAAGCGGAGCATCGATAGCCGTTGACGTAGCAGCCGCAATAAACGGCGTGCCGGTGAGAGGAAATCTTGACGCGACTATTCAGGGGCAGACCACCGACGTCCGAAGGCTTGAGCTGCAAGTCGGCACAGGGCGGTTATCCGCCTCTGGAAATGTCCAGGAGAGAACTATCGGCCACCACTACGACGATAATACAGCTATCAATTTTCAGGGGACGCTCAGGGCTATAAACATATCGGACATTGTGGCGATGGTTCCCGCTGATATGCTGCCTGATCTGTCGCCAGCCGATTTCGCGGGCAGCGCAGACCTTGATTTCACCGTTGAAGGCACAGCCGCCGACCCCAGAATGTCGGCAACTCTCAATTTCAGAGGGTCGAGAATAGGCGGCTTTCCGCTTGAATCCATCGCCTCTGACCTTGAATTCATCACTCCCCGCTTTGCCGCCAAAAACGTAAGAGCCACAACCCTTGGTATTCCTGTGGAAGGCGAATTCGCCGTCGCGTTAAGAGACGAAGGCGTAACCATGATGCTTAAATTGGACGGCAGCGGTGCTTCCCTTACGGAGATCGCCAGAATGTACCCCGATATCGGCGAAGTGCGCGGAACCATCGACCGCTTTTCCGTGGACGTTCACGGCCTTGTGACGGCGCTGTCAGGGCTTATCGAATTTTCTGCCCCTGAAATTATCTTCAGCGGCAGAAACATCAGAAACGCCGCCGCACAAATCAGGCTGGCAAGAGGTGACACGGCGGCGCTTAACGGCGAATTTCTGCTGGAAGGCGCGCAAGGCAACGTGCAAGGTTCCATAAGAATACTCGGCGCGGAGCTTGACCTGACTGGCAGGCTGGCTGGTCTGGATATCAGAAATATAAAAGACCTTATACCAGATGCCGACGACCTCGCGCTTTCGGGTCTTCTCAACGCCGATGTTACGATAAGAGGCACTGCAACCGCGCCTGTTGTCAGCGGAACCCTGTCAAGCCCAAGATTTTCTGCTATGGGCAACACTCTTGACAGTCCATCTCTGTCGTTTGCGTATGCCAGCGACACGTTTACACTGAGAGAAAGTTCCGGCAGCTGGAACGGCCTGCCGATCAGAGCCAGCGGAACTGTAAATCACGTATCCTCACCAACCCCAGGCGTGGACATGACAGCCCAGCTGTCACTCAACATGGAGGCACTGCGGCTCTTTGTGCCGGACGTGGAACAGTACAACCTCAGAGGCACAATAAACGCGGGCGTAAAAATTTCAGGCAGACTGCCTCATCCGAACATTGAACTGCTGGCCTCGTCTGAGTCACTGTCGGTAATGAATTTGGTAAGCGCCAGAAATATCGAAGTAACAACCGCCATGACGGGCGATTTAACAGCTCTCGAAAGAATCGACCTGTCGCTCAGCGCCGCGTCGGTATCAGCTGCGGGCGTGGGCCTGCAAAACCTTTCAGCGGCAATCAGAAAAGACGGGCAGCAGATCAGGCTCGAAAACGCATCCGCCGCAAGCGGTGCAGGCTCAATTACGGGCGGAGGCTCGATAACACTGGGAGCCGCCGCTGGCGCACCCGCTCAGTTGAACCTGTCGTTCGACATGAATCGGCTCGACCTTGCACCTCTCGCGCAGAGCGGAGGACTTGGTATGGCGCTTTCCGGCCTGCTCTCTGGGCGAGTTGCTGTTACGGGTTCGTCCGCCAATCCTGATATATCGTTTGAAGGGCAGGCTCCAAGCGTCGCAGTCGAAGGAATGACCCTCACCGGCCTAACCGCCAGCGTGTCAGGAAACGCCTCTGCTCTCAGGATAAACAATTTCAGGGCCAACGTGGGCGACGCGCCTCTTTCGGCTACCGGCAACATCTCTCTCACGGAGCCTTTCAGGGCCGACATAGACATATCGGGCAGCGGGCTTAATCTAGCATCCTTGACAGAGGGAATGCCGGATTTGAAGGGTCATATCAGCGGAAGCGCTGACCTGCAATTCAGCCTTAGATCAACCGCAGCAAGCAGCAGCGGTTCGGGAAGTATTCGTTCAGCCGCCATCACGGCTTTTGGTCTCAGAGTCAGCGACGTGGTCGCGCCCCTGAATCTGACCGGAAACACCCTGAATTCACAGGGCGGAACTCTGAACCTCTACGGCGGCAGCGTCACCAACAACTTGGCTTTCAACATTGACAACATGAGCTTCACTAACGAAATCAGCGCTAGCAACGTGGACGTCAACGCGCTGTTACAGGACGCTACGGGCGGGCTGGGCGGCAGGATAACCGGCAGAGGTAACCTTTCTTTCCAGATTAACGGGACCATGGGCGACTCGCCAGTGTACTCCGGCAGTGGGCAATTCACCATGGGCGAAGGAAGCGTGACAGGCTTTACAGGCTTTGGCCTTCTGAACACGCTTTACGGCGTTGACGGCATCCGCTACACGCAGGTAAACGCACCGTTGCGACTTGAAGTTGGAAGGCTTATCATCGCCAGAGGAACCACGGTTACGCCTCCAGCAAACGACCCGATATACAGAAGCGCCAGATTAACCGAGGATGGAGTCATCACCTTCGACAATAGAATCTCTTTTGTGGTGGAGGCCGACGTGAACTTCCAGTTGGTCAACGCCCTTGCCGGAGGAGTAGCTGGCGGCGTTGACGCTCTGCTGAGAGGCGGCTCCGTGCAAAATATTTTCAGCGGCGGCAATCTGGAATCAGCACTTAGAGGCGTTATCAGCGGCGGCAGAGAACAGGGCAGAACCGCGGACTTTCGCGACGTCACCGCCAGAGTGGGCGGCACTTTTGAAAGCCCCTCCGTTTCTCTGGTCAGAGTAGGCTCCGGCAGCCAGGCAGATCAGCATATCCAAGATGGTGGTCAGGCTCCGGTGGTTCAGCCTCCTGCCAGGCCGGAAGAGGTAATAAGAGACAGAATTATCGACGCGATCATCCCGTCGAGGCCAGAACGGCCAGAAACTTCGGCACCGCAGCCACAAGAAACGCCAGAAGCGCCGCCGGTGCAGGAGTATGTGCAGCCTGAACAGCCTGCCCCTCCTGTGCCAATTGAACAACAAATCGAACAGAGGGTAGAAGAAGAGGTTCGCAGAGGGCTAGATAACCTGCTCAGAAGAAGAAGGTAAAACGGGCTGAAAAAGCGGCGAGAAAAGCAGGAGCTATTAACCAAACTCCCCCTCGCTGGGGAGTTTGTATACACTTTATCTGTTAGTTGGAGGTATCGCACTGATGGAAACAATGGAAACACAGGACATGCAGGAAAAGCAGGATAAACAAGAAACGCATACAACGCAGGCAAAAAGCACCAAAGAGCGGCTGGACGAACTAAGAGGGCTTCACAACAACGGATACGTCACGGAATCTGAGTTTAAAGCCGCCCGCGTCAACATCCTCAAAGACGGCGGCTTTGACGTTGCGACACGACAACAGCAGCAACAGCCTGTCATCCGGCCTTCTTACCGCGAACGCGAGCGTGATCGCGAAGAAGAAGAAACTCAGCAAGGCGGAGGCTGCGGCTGTTTTATTATGACGCTCCTGCTGATATTCCTTGTGTTTGGAACGATTTTTATTGCCGCCCCGCACTGGCCAAGTAATTTAGGCGGTTCAGCGGTCATGGCGGCGCGCGAATGGGTTATCCGCCAGACGGTGGCAGGCATCAACCATTTCAGAGGCCAGCCTGCTCCGGCTCCAATTCTAGACCATGCTCCTGCCCTAACTCCTACTCTTCATGAAGAAGAACGCCAGCCGGAGCACCAAGAGGAAGCTCCTGTTCTGCCGCCTGCTTTGCCATATAGCGAAACCGAACAGCCAGACAGCGCCGAGCTTAACGAACCCGTTGAACCTGTGGAAGAGTCAGCCGATGTGATAGAACCGGTCGAGGCGGTTTCACCTGAAGTTGAGCAGATTCCACCACAGCCCGCATTTCCGCCAGTGACTACGCTCCCGACAGTGCCTACGGGAGCTGGAAGCATCGCACTCCCCCCCATTGATGAAAATCTCCTGCAGACTGATCCGGGAGCAGCCGGGCCTGAAATCATAACTATAGAAACTCCCCAGGCCGATACCAGCATCCGGGGCTATGTCACGTCCGCCAACGCGAGAATAAGATCCACGCCAGATATGACAGCCAACAACGTTGTGGGCTGGGCGAGTCGAGGCGACCGCTTCACTGTCCTTGAAGAGGCTAGAGATAGTGTCGGCGCGAGATGGCTCTATGTCGTTTACGATACCGGAAACAGGCGCGGCTGGACAAGCGCTTCTATTGTAAGGCTTGAAAACTAACATGTGTAAGGCTCGAAAATTAGCATTAACATTACAGAGCGGAAGAAAGCCCTGTAAAAACTGGGCTATCTCAGAATAAGCGAAGGCGTTGTGAAGAATCTTTTCCTGCGCGATTCATTTTATCGAGTTGTAGAGCCGTGCTGACTCAGCGCAAATTTGACGAATACTATATGAGACGCGCCCTGTCTCTGGCATGGCGGGGAACTGATGCGGCAAGACCCAATCCTAAGGTAGGATGCGTTTTAGTGCAAGAAACGCAAACCGGAGCGCGAATCGTTGGCGAAGGATACCACGCCGGGTACGGGAGAGTTCACGCCGAAGCCGCTGCTTTGGACAACGCGGCAAACCGAAGCGAAGACGTGCGAGGAGCCTCCGCATATGTCACTCTGGAGCCGTGTTCGCACTTCGGAAAAACCCCGCCCTGCGCCCCTCGTCTTGTGAGCGCAGGTATAAAGCGCGTGATCGTTGGCTCGGAAGACCCCAACCCTAAAGTAAAGGGAAGAGGTTTTGACATTCTCAGAGCCGCCGGAGTTGAAATTACAGCGCCGTACCTCGAAAAAGAATGTAAATGGCTCAACCGTGGTTTTTTCAGATGCCACACCCAGAACCGCCCCTGGGTCACACTGAAAGCTGCGTCAAGCCTTGACGGGAAAATGGCGCTGACCTCCGAAATACACGCTTTTGACAACTTAGAGCGAACAAGCCTCAGGGGCATAACAGGCGAAACATCTCTTAACTGGGCGCACCTGATGCGTGCCGAGCATGACGGAATCCTCATCGGCGTGGGAACCGCGCTTGCCGACGACCCAGAACTTACCACACGCCGCACTTGCGGGAAATCGCCTTTACGCATAATATTAGACACGAAACTTTCGCTGCCCCCTTCCGCCCATGTTCTGAAAGGCGGATGTTTTATCTTGACCTGCGCAAGCGGCGCGAATGAGAGTAAAAGGAAAGCGCTGGAAGACGCCGGAGCCGAAATTTGCGTTTTACCTTCCGGCGATACCGGGCGCGTTGATCTTTGTGCCGCACTGTCGGCTCTTATGGAACGCGGAGTGCGTTCGTTGCTTGTGGAAGGCGGCCCGGCGGTTCTTTCGGCATTCATGAAAGCCAAGTTGTGCGACTCGCTGGCTTTTTTCGCGGCTCCTTTGATTATGGGCGAAGGCCCGGCGTTGGGAGATGGGCTGAATTTTAATTTCATGGACAGCGTTGTGAAGCTGAAAAACGCAAATGTGCGCCGGTCAGGCGAAGACGTGCTTGTGGAGGGGATTTTCCAATGTTCACCGGCCTTGTAGAAACAGTCGGAACTGTGCGCGACCTGAAAAAAACAGAGAGCGTTTTCCGTCTTTCCGTGGATTGTCCTAAATTAGTTCCTGAACTGATTTTTGGCCAGTCAGTAGCGGTCAGCGGTGCTTGTTTGACTGTCGTAAGCACGGGAAGCGGCGTTTTTGACGTGGAAATTATGCCTGAAACATTCGCCAGAACGCGCTTTTCTTCGCTGCTCAGAGGCGCTAAGGTAAATCTGGAACGCGCCATGAGACTGGACGGCCGCTTGGAAGGGCATTTGGTGCAAGGACACGTGGACGGAACAGCCGCATTGGAAAAACTTACCGGCACGGGGCGCACAAAAACAGCGCGGTTCCACGCGCTGGAAAGCATAACGCGCTACATCGTTAGCAAAGGCTCCATCGCTGTAGACGGAGTAAGCTTGACGGTTATCGATTCCCAGAAAGACGCTTTTTCAGTTGGCCTGATACCGGCCACCCTGGAAAACACTACGCTGGGAGACTTAAAACCGGGCGACAATGTAAATATAGAAACGGACATAATAGGAAAATACGTGGAACGCCTTTTTGGTAAGTTTGGCAAATCTGGCGGGCTTGACGGACAACCCGCCTCAGTATCCGGCGCATTGACGCTTGAGGAGTTGTATAAACTTGGTTACAGATAAAGAAAATACCGCGCCTTCTCCATCATCGCCTACCCCGCCGTCCTTCGCGTTTTCTTCCATAGAAGACGCTATAGAAGACATACGGCGTGGGCGAATGATCGTTGTGGTCGATGATGAATCACGAGAAAACGAAGGCGATCTTCTGATGGCCGCAGTACACGCCACGACAGAAGCGATAAACTTCATGGCCGCGCACGCACGAGGACTGATTTGCGTGCCGATTACCGAAGAGACCGCAAAGCGCCTGGATTTGGAACCAATGACCAGAACGGGAACAGACAGCCATTCAACGGCTTTCCTTGTCTCTGTTGACGCTAAAAAAGGCACCACAACCGGCATTTCAGCGGAAGAACGAGCTATCACAGCCCGCCTATTGGCGTCATCTGACGCAAAGCCGGACGATTTTTACCGCCCCGGACACATGTTTCCACTCGCGTCCAGAAGCGGAGGCGTTTTAAAACGCGCCGGGCACACTGAAACTGCGGTCGATCTGGCGCGTCTAGCCGGGCTGCCTCCCGCTGGCGTGATATGCGAAATTATGAAAGAAGACGGCTCAATGGCCCGTTTGCCCGACCTGATAACATTCGCGGCGCGGCACGGTATGAAGCTGATAACCGTAAAAGACCTCATCGCCTGGCGCGGCATCCGCGAAAAACTGGTCGAGAAGATAGTTGAAGTTAACCTGCCTACGAGTTTTGGACATTTCAAAGCCTACGCCTATCACAGCAAACTTGACGAAGACGACCGTCTGACACACATAGCACTGGTGAAAGGCGACATTACATCCGTTGAGAACGTGCTTGTCCGCGTTCACAGCGAATGTCTGACGGGAGACGTTTTTGGCTCAATGCGCTGCGACTGTGGGCCTCAATTAGGCACTGCCATGTCGATGATTGAGAAAGAGGGCGCTGGTGTGCTGCTTTACATGCGTCAGGAAGGACGAGGCATAGGCATTGCCGAAAAACTGAAGGCATACAAATTGCAAGAAGAAGGCATGGACACCGTGGACGCCAACCTTGCCCTGGGCCATGCACCAGACCTGCGCGACTATGGAACCGGAGCGCAAATACTGTCTGACCTCGGCCTAAAAAAAATACGCTTGCTTACCAACAATCCGCAAAAAATCATCGGCTTGGAAGGGCACGGCATAGAAATAGTGAACAGGGTTCCTCTGGTGATCGCACCAAACGAATTTAACAGCGATTACATGAGCGCCAAAGAAAACAAAATGGGTCACCTGCTGCGTTCAATTTAGAAAGCTATGCTTCATGCATCCTCCCTTGACCTCCGATGCCTCCCTCTGATTTGACTGCAATATACGAAAGGATGATTACGTATGAGAGTTATGGAAGGTAAACTTATAGGCTCCGGTCTTTCGGTAGCCATTGTGGTATCCAGGTTTAACGAATTGATATCTAGTAAATTGCTGGAAGGCGCTAAAGACGCGCTTATTCGTCACGATGTTTCGCATCAGGCCATCAGCGTCTGCTGGACACCGGGCGCGTGGGAGCTTCCGCTTATAGCAAAAGAACTGGCGCTCTCCGGCAAGTATGACGCGATAATAGCACTTGGAGCGGTCATTCGCGGCGATACACCGCATTTCGACTACGTGGCGGCCGAGGTGTCCAAAGGACTGGCACACGTCGGAATGGATCACAGAGTGCCGGTGGTTTTCGGCGTCCTCACTTGCGACACGCTGGAACAGGCCCTTCTCCGCGCAGGCAGCAAGGCCGGAAACAAGGGCGCGGACTGCGCCTGCACCGCCATAGAGATGGCCAGCCTGCTGAAAAACATTCGCGCCTAGAGCAGACTCTGCGTTTTCGGCACGTAAAAACATGCCTGTTTCTTATAGTCCAGTAATGATTCTGAGCTGTGCCTTCGCGGCGATATTCGCCGTGCTGATGCAGTCCAGAGCAAAAAAATTCTTCGATTCCCGTCAATATGGGTATCTGCGCGACCTTTTTCTGGCGGCGGCGTGGATGCTGCTTGCCATCTGGTTCGCGCCGCCACAGGCCCGCTTTGTGGTGGGCGCCGCTTTCATGGCTGGAATAGTAGGACTTGCGGAGGACATGTGGCCGGAACGGCCTGTCCGGTGCGGGTATCTCCTGATAGGCTTTTTATGCGCGTTGTTCGGCCCGGCCATAAGCTTTATCCGTTTCGCGGACGAAGGCCACATATACCTGCCTTTTTGGACGTCAATGATAGTGACCACCCTTTGGTTCGCTATCTTCCCTGTTATTTTGCAGCAGCTTGACCGCATATCAGGACTTGTAGGCCACATGCTGGCCGTGACCTTTTCCATGATGCTGATAGCTGTCGCGCTGTCCGCCAGCGGCTTGGAAGACGCGTTTTTCCTCTCTTTTTCCGGGCTGGTTCTGCTTGGCGCGTTCTGGAGCCGCTTCAGCAACTTTTACCGAAGGGCCGGCAGCCCTATGGCCGCGATGTGGGGAGTCCTCGTGGCGGGAACGGCCATTATGGGGGTAAGCAAAGGGATAGTTTTCAGCTCCCTGCTCTATTTATCGTTCGGGCTTTTTGCCATCCCGTTTGTCTCGGCCTCCCTGTATATGGCAAGTCTGGCTTTTTCAGGCCCGGTGTACGACACCGAAAATTTTTACCGCAAACTTATACGGCGCGGACTTGACCACCCGTCATCCGTGCGCGTGATAGCCGGACTTTGCGCGCTGCTGGGAACTTTAACGGCGTTCATGCAGGCACCATCGGGCCACGCTTCCGCATGGGTATGGGGCGCTGTGGCAGGGATTGCCCTTCTCGTTATCGCCATTCCACTCTTATATGGCCTGAAGCGCGGCTCAATGGCGTATAAGCCATATCTCTGGGGTATTAAGATTGATAATATGTCCTTAAACTATGCGCTTGCCAGAGGAAGGGGTATGCTGCTTTCGCCAAATGGAACCAGGCTGATATCAACCGTGAACGCGCTTGCCATGGAAGAGGCCGTACGAAACCCCGAATACCACCGTATCCTTAGGCGATCAGCGATGGTTTTGTCAGATGGAACAGGGCTATTGTGGGGGCTTCGCTTCCTCGGAATGCCAATACAAGAGCGCGTAACCGGCATAGACTTCGCGGAACAATTATGCAGGATGGCCGCTTCTGAAGGCTGGCCGGTGTATTTTCTCGGCGCAGGCGGCAAAACGGCCCTGTCGTGCGCTTCTGCCATGCAGATCCGTTATCCTGGGCTTGTCATCGCCGGAGCGCGCGACGGGTATTTCGACATCAGAGACCCCTCTGTAGCCGATGCTGTGGCTAAGTCAGGGGCAAAGATACTCCTTGTGGCAATGGGTATACCACGCCAGGAAAAATGGGTCGAGCGTCACGCGGCTCGCTTGGGGGACGTACTGGCGGTCGGGGTCGGAGGCGCTTTCGATGTGCTATCGGGGAATCTGGAACGGGCGCCCCGCCTGATGCAAAAAACAGGTTTTGAATGGCTCTTCAGAATGTACCAAGAACCTTATCGCTGGAAAAAAAATCTCGGGCTTATTACGTTCGTGTTGCGCGTTTTGGCGACGAAGATTGGGTTATATAAGTGGAAAGAAAGCCGTAAGCCTTCGTTAAGGTAAACCGAACATGTGGATAGCCTGGATAATTTTTACTTCTGCAGCCGCTTTGGCGGTAATTATTGGAATCGCAATTCTGTTGTTCACTGTCTGGCGTTTGACCCGATTACCTTTAAGGCGCTGCTCTTTTTCATTTATCGACCGTAGCGCGATGCCGGAGGAAGAAAACTCCAAACTGGCGGGAGCTGAAGAATTTTTGCTGGGCGAGGGATTTGCCTATAGCTTTAGCGTCCACCTCCCCCAGGCGGAGGTGGATATTCCCGGCAAGAACGAAAGATATTTAAATGTCTATCACCACGCCGAAAGCGATGCCTACGCCATAGCTTCGCACATTGCAGCGCTCGCCCGTTACAGCATAGTGTACGTTAACTGTTTTTCCGACGGAACCCATTGGCAGACCTATAACCAACTCCGCCACTACACGATAGAGCTTGATACCCCGCATGTCTTTGATGATTACCTTCCAGACGACGCTACGACATGGCGCGCGCACCAAAAGCGCATTTCCGACTCCGGTAAACAGCCAGCCCGCGACAAAAACCTGGCCATGCAAACCATCAGAGAAGAGGAAACTGGGCTGATCGACCGTATGCTAAAGCGCGGTGCTCTGAAACCCATAGCTGAGGAGCGATGGCGTCTCACATGGTTTTTCGCCTTACGATGCGCGCTGGCGGTAATAGCGGGGTCGTACAAAGAAAACCTCCCGCCTTCGGCCACTGCGGAGACAGTGGCCGAAGCGTTCCTGCGACGGAAGGAAACATCGCAGTATTTCTCGTCAGGCAAAAAACACAAAGGGAAAATTTTTGTCGCAACGAGCGTTCTTTTTTTGCTGTTCTTCGGGTGGCTTTTCGATTGGGTAACTTCGTTCGTCTTATTTTTTGTTCTGCTACTTCACGAACTTGGCCATTTGCTGGCGATGCGAGCCTTCGGTTACAAGAATACGTCCATTCTTTTCCTGCCCGGCCTGGGCGCCCTGACGGTGGGAGAGAAGAAAAACGCCCCCCCGTTTCAGCGGCTGATTATCTACCTCGCCGGCCCAATGCCAGGGCTGCTGCTGTCAGGAATGCTGGTATACGGAATAACGTCAACGCAGCTTATACACACGCTGGCACATTTATTTTATGACCGCTGGATCATCACTGCCGCTGTTTTTTCCCTGTTAGTCAATTACATGAACCTTTTGCCGGTGTTCCCTCTGGACGGAGGGCGCGTTGTCGAAATGCTGGCGTTTTCCAGATTTCCACGCGGACGTCTTGTGTTTATTATCGCGGGCTGTCTTATTATTTTCCTGGCGGCTTTCATGCTAAACGAAAGGATATTGATGATCCTGGGCATTCTTTTGGCCATAGGGCTTCCGACTCAATGGAAATTGACAAAGATACGCCTGACGATAGGAAAGAAAAACGACAAAATAGCGCAGACTGAGGAAGAAGCCGCGCAGATGACCTTTGAGGCGCTTTCGCAACCCGGTTTCGCCAAATGGTCACTCAACAAACGCATAGAATTGGCAGACGTTTTGATTGGCGAATACATGGAGCGCCAGCCCAGCGGCTGGGAGATACTGCTGGGAGTGGTTGTTTACCTGCTGTGCCTCGCGCTTCCTGCATTGTATGCCTTTGTCATACTGGAGGGTATATTTATATGAGTTACATTTCAGCCCTCGCAATAAACACAAGCCAACCTTGACATGATCCAGGCTATTATTCTCGCGGCTGGACGATCTACGCGTATGGGCAAGCAGAAGCTTCTCATGCCTTTCAATGGAATTAGGAATGACGATGATCGAATTTGTGACAAAAACCGTCTTATCTTGCGGATTTGACTGTATAGCCGTTGGCTATTTTATGTATAAACTTCTTGCCGATAACTACTGGTGTTTCACCTTGATTCAGACTAAACGTTTGTGCAAATTGCTATAATTGTTGTTTCGCGCGAAGCTATGGATTGCATTTCTCCTGCCAAAGGCGCGGATTACATCGTAAACCCAGACCCCGACCGTGGGCAGGACAGTTCTTTTCACTGCGCTCCCGAACATCCGGCATTTTATTCATACCTATGGCGGGAGCGTTTTTTAAACTCGACAAAAACCAGTAAAGCTGTCCTTTTCCGGCACGAAGAAGACGTGAAGTGGGAGGAATTCAATGGCCACGACAACGACAGCGAAAATTTATTTTTAGACGTGGATACCCAGAAAGATTACCAGCGATTGAAAGCAGGCTTACGCCACCCACTCCCCTGCTATCCAAACCGAGCGAATCGGGCGCGTACCTGAAGCATACGCCAGTACTGCTGGAGTCTCCCCATCAAGCACGACAAAGTCAGCACGCTTACCAGGCTCAAGGCTCCCGGCGTCTTTTTCCGCACCTATTGCCCAAGCGGCGTTCAGAGTTGTGCCAACCAGCGCTTCCTCTGGTGTCAGGTTCATGCACATGACGGCCAGGCTGAAAACGAATGGCATCGATGCACAGAAGCACGAGCCAGGGTTAAAGTCGGTCGCCAGCGCCACAGGAACGCCGCGCTCAATCATAGCGCGGGCACGGGCGAAGGGCTTTTTCAAACTGTAAGCTGTCGCAGGCAAAAGGACGGCCACAGTTCCATTTTGGGCCATAGTCGCAATGCCAGAGTCCGACGCGGCAAGAAGATGTTCTGCCGACGACGCTCGAAGTTCGCCTGCCAGCGCCGCTCCGCCGAGGTCGTTCACTTCATCGGCGTGAATTTTGATTTTAAAGCCGAGTTCCTTGGCCTTGTTTAAAATTCTCCGGCTTTGATGAACGGAAAAAACTCCTTCTTCGCAAAAAATGTCGCAGAATTTTGCAACTCCCTGACGCGCAACTGCCGGGAGCATTTCATCCTCAAGCAGCGCCACGTAGGCTTCCGGATTCGGCTTATGCTCCGCCGGAACCGCGTGCGCCCCCATAAACGTGGCGACAACGCTCTGGGGCGTCTCTTTTCCGAGGCGCTCTATGACGCGCAGCATCTTCAATTCAGTCTCGGTGTCCAGACCGTAGCCGCTCTTAATCTCAATGGTTGTCGTGCCGTATTGCAGAGTAGCTGCCAGAAGCCCGCGCGAAAAACTGAACAACTCCTCCTCGGACGCGGCGCGAACTTTTTTCACAGACGAAAGAATTCCTCCGCCCGCCTTCAATATATCTAAATACGGCGTACCAGTCAGACGCATTGAGAATTCGTTCTCGCGTGTGGCAGCAAAACATGCGTGAGTGTGAGGATCAACAAAACCGGGAATGACCGCCGCGCCTTCCAGGTCAAATTCCTTAACCTCGCCTTTCAGTGCGTTTTTCACCTCCGACGCGGTTCCAATCGCGGCTATACGCCCGTTTTCCACCAAAAAGCATCCATCTCGCACTTCCGAGATTTTGCCCTGACTCTGCCCCGCTGTGGGGGCACCGCTCATACAGGGAGTGTATATATGCGCGTTTTTGAATAATTTTGTGTTCATGATTGGCCTCTTTCTTTCTCACGGTATGAAGACTACATGCATCCCCTTTTTGCTTATTCTACGCAAATTTCGCCGCCCCTACAACTAAACACTCAAACGCCTCACGGCCTCTTCCGCGTCTCTGTTGCCCCGTTCCGCCGCCCTGCGGAACCATTCGAGTGCCTGCGCTTCGTCTCTCGCCACGCCGCGACCGGTTTCGTACATCCGTCCAAGAAGAGTCTGCGCACGAGCGTGTCCCTGTTCAGCCGCCCTTCGGTACCATTCAACGGCTTGCCTGTAATTTCTTTCAACACCGCGCCCACTGGCGTACATCAACCCAAGATCAATCTGTGCATAGGCATGCCCCTGTTCTGCCGCCCTGCGAGACCATACTGCCGCCTGGCTGTAGTTTCTTTCGATACCGCGTCCGTTCGCGTACATACGCCCAAGGCGGAATTGAGAAACGGCGTGCCCCTGTTCTGCCCCTCTGCGGTACCATTCGATGGCTTGCCAGTAATTTCTTCCCACACCACGCTCATTCACGTACATCCATCCGAGGCTAGACTGCGCGTAGGCATATCCCTGCTCCGCCGCTTTGCGATACCACTGAACAGCGTGACTGTCGTTTCTTACCACGCCGCGCCCATTCGCGTACATACGGCCAAGATTAGTCTGTGCGCGGGCATTCCCTTGCTCCGCCGCTTTACGGTACCATTCAGCAGCCCGCCAAAGGTCTCTTTCCACACCGCGGCCTGTCTCGTACACCCATCCAAGATTATTCTGCGCGTAGGCATTCCCTTGTTCAGCAGTTTTACGAAACCATACAATAGCTTGCCTGTAGTCTCTTTCCACGCCGTAACCATTTAAGTACATCCATCCAAGGTTATTTTGCGCGTAGGCATATCCCTGATCGGCTGCTTTGCGATACCATTCGACAGCCGCGAGGTAATTTCCGTCACGATAAAACCTGATTCCGAGTCTGTTTTGTTCGGCAGGGTCAGTTGGGCCATCCGTCACGCCGGTTTGAACCGGAGGGTCGGCGATGACTGCCGGGCTTGGCGATTCTCCCGCCTGCCTAGACCTAAATGCTTCTTCATGTCTTTCTATGAACACTGCCGCAATATCGCTCGGCAAAGAGATATCTGCCGTTTCTCCATCCACGGAATATGCCGTTAAACGATCCCATGACTGCATCAATGTCATTCTCATTTCTTGGCCATCGCTCAAATGCCCTACAACCTCGAACTTCATCCCCGGAAGGCGCGTCACGGAAGCGGAAACAGCATCAGCGGTTATCTCCGGGCGTAATGGCTGCAACATAGCATTGAACAGCCTTACGCTAAATCCTTCAATATGTCTGTTGCTTAAAAAAGGCCACGAGACACTGATACTGATAATCAACAACAGGCACGCGACAGACGTCCATGTTGAAGCCTGGTTTCTCCACAATTGCCTACTCCTGTAGTAAAAATAAATCATGGGTAAAAGTAAAATCGAATAAAATATCGCCCTCGTAGGCGGTTTGTAGCCTTTTTGGTTCATGACGGCACTGTCTCCCATCATAAAAATAATACCCAAGACAGCGCCTGTAGATCCAATTCTTGCCAATTCAGACCCCATATAGTACATGAAATACAAGGCAACGAAAAAAAACAGCGGAGTAAATACAGCCATCCACAAAAAATAATCCGGTACTTGGTCGCCTTTTGCTGCGGCAATAAAGTCTTCGCGCGGAAAATAAACGCTGAATTCCGTTTTAATGGCGGGATAATCGTTGGTGGTCAAATAATCGCGGTTGGCGCGATACTCGCTCAAAGTTGTTTCAGGCATAATTACTCCATTTTCTATCAGCTCTCGAATTTCCTGCGCGGAAAACGGCCCCAGCCGCTCCCTGCTTGTCGAGTATACCCATTTTGTTCCGAACCAACTCATATGACGCGACCCTCCCAGTGTGTAAAAATCGGCAATAGCGATTTCGTTTTAACGAATCGTACCGCACTTCGGCATAAATCGTCAACGCCGGCATCAGATTTAACGCGCCAAATTGAGGTATAATAATCGTTAAAGACTGAAAAATGCCTGCCTTATCAGATTCAGATTGCCGAGGAGACAAAAATAATGGACTTTAAGAGCCGACTTGGAAAAGAACTGCTTATATTTGACGGAGCTATGGGAACCATGCTACAAAACAGGGGCCTTGCTGCCGGAATCGCGCCGGACACAATGAACGTCACAGCCGCTGATGTGGTGCTGGATATCCAGAGAGAGTACGCTCAAGCCGGATGCCATATTCTCAAAACCAACACGTTTGGCGCCAACCGTCTCAAACTGGCTGGCACAGGATATACCGTAGATCAGGTTGTATCCGCCGGAGTCGCGATTACAAGAAAAGCTGCGCAACCAAGCGGTGCGTATACCGCCCTTGACCTTGGTCCTACAGGAAAGCTGCTCAAACCGCTCGGAGACCTTGATTTCGAGGCGGCAGTGAGTATATACGCAGAGATAGTCACAGCCGGAGTACAGGCCGGGGCTGACATCATACTGATTGAAACCATGAGCGACACATACGAAATAAAGGCGGCTATGCTGGCGGCAAAAGAAAACTGTGACCTGCCCGTGCTTGTCACATTTACCCCCGACAGGTTCGGTAGATTGCTGACGGGCGCGGACATCCCGACCGTCGTGTGTATGGCAGAAGGGCTGGGGGCCGCTGCGCTGGGGTTCAATTGCGGGCTGGGGCCCTCGCAAATGAAAGAACTGCTTCCCGAACTCGTCAAATACGCAAGCGTCCCTGTCATCGTCAACCCAAACGCAGGAATACCCGAACAGGAGGATGGCAAAACGATATACCGCGTCACACCAGATGCGTTTGCCGCGGAAATAGCGGACATCGCCGTCCATGCACACATCGTAGGCGGCTGCTGCGGCACAACTCCCGACCACATAGCGGCGGCGGCCAGGGCGTGTCGCTCTTTAACCCAAATTGCCCCTGTGGAGCAAAAAAATTACACCGCCGTTTCGTCTTATGGAAAAACGGTATTTTTAGGCGGCGATACCGTCATCATTGGGGAGCGGATTAACCCCACCGGTAAGCCGCGCATGAAACAGGCCCTGCGCGAAGACGACATGGAGTATTTATATGAAGAAGGGCTTGACCAGGTGGAAAACGGCGCGCAAATACTTGACGTTAACGTAGGGCTGCCCGGCATAGACGAAGCCGAAGTGCTGCCTCGGCTCGTCACAGGATTGCAGAGCGTCACCAACACGCCGCTTCAAATCGACACAGCCAGCGCTAACGCCGCTGAACGGGCCTTGCGGCTGTACAACGGCAAGCCGCTGCTCAACTCGGTCAACGGAAAAAAAGAATCACTGGATACCATTCTTCCCCTTGTAAAAAAATATGGCGCGGCAGTAGTGGCTCTGACTCTGGATGATGAAATTCCCCCAACTGCTCAGGGCAGAATAGAAATCGCCGAAAGAATAATCGCCGCCGCCGAAAGCCACGGCATCCCCAAAAAGGACATCATAGTCGACCCTCTGACCATGACCATAAGCACAGGCAGAGAGAACGCGCAGATCACGCTTTCAGCGATGGAGCATATACGGAATAAACTCGGCGTGCATACCGTGCTGGGTGTTTCAAATATCTCCTTCGGCCTGCCTCAGCGAGAACTGATCAATGCCACTTTTTTCACCCTTGCCATGAGCCACGGGCTAAGCGCTGCTATCGTCAACCCCATGAACGCCGCCATGATGAACGCTTTTTACTCGTACAAAACTTTAAGCGGCGCTGACGCGGACTGCGCCGGGTACATCGAACGGTTCGCTGGGCAGACGGCAAAGGTAACGGAGCCAATGAAGCAGGCAAACATGAGCCTCTTTGACGCCGTTGTAAACGGACTTGGCGAACAGGCGGGAAAAATCGCCGATTCAATGGCCGACAGCGTTCCTCCATTAGAGATTATAAACAAACACCTGATCCCCGCACTTGATAAAGTAGGCAAAGATTTCGAGGACAGCGTTATTTTTCTACCCAAGCTCCTGATGAGCGCCGATTCTGCCAAATGCGCTTTTGAGGCCGTCAGGCGGCGTATGGCGAAGCAAGGAGACGAACGCGAAACGCAAAAAAAACAGGAAAAAATCGTACTGGCTACGGTCAAGGGCGACATTCACGACATCGGAAAAAATATTGTGAAGGTGCTTTTGGAAAACTATAATTTTCAGGTCATCGACCTCGGCAAAAACGTCGAGCCTGCCATTGTGGCCGAAACCGTCCTGAACGAGCAAGTCAAGCTGGTCGGCCTCAGCGCACTTATGACCACCACGGTGTCTTACATGGAAGAAACCATCCGCCTGCTTAAAGAAAAAACACCGGCCTGCCGCGTCATGGTAGGGGGCGCTGTGCTGACGCAGGAGTACGCCGCCAAAATCGGAGCCGATTTTTACTCGAAAGACGCGATGGGCGGGGTAAGATATGCAAATGAAATTCTCATACAGTAAAGAAATTTGATTTGCAACACCTTAGTTTTTATTCCCCTCTCTGGAGGGGGTGGCGCGAAGCGTCGGGGTGGTGTTTTCGCAAAAGCTGCCCCAAGTTCAGATAATTTGATAATCATGGTGAGATGAATGGAGGCAAAGTTTGACCTATTTACCCTCCAAAACCGGAATGATCTTCGACTTCAAACGCTATACGCTGCACGATGGGCCGGGCATCCGCGCCGCTGTCCACTTTAAGGGCTGCCCCCTCTCCTGCTGGTGGTGTCACAACCCGGAAAGCCAGTCGGCCATACCTCAGACGCTGTTCAGGAAGGAGAGGTGCATTTCGTGCGGAGCATGTGACGGCGGGCCCTTCGAGGACGCTGACTCCTGCCCGTCAGGGGCGAAAGAACTGTGCGGCAAAAAAATCACGGTCAGCGATCTGATGACACAGGTACTTAAAGAACGCATTTTTTTCGAGCAGTCAGGAGGAGGCGTGACCCTCTCTGGAGGCGAGCCGCTTCTTCAACCCGACTTCGCAATCGCCGTGCTGAAAGAATGCCGGAAACATGAAATTCACACGGCGGTGGACACCTGCGGCTTTGCGGATCGCTCTGTCTTAATGGAAATTCTGCCGCTTACCGATCTGTTTCTGTACGACGTAAAACACATGGATTCTGAAAAGCACCTGGAATACACCGGCGTTGGCAACGAGCTCATTTTGTCGAACATGGAGGCATTGGGCAAATCTGGGGCTTTAATCTGCGCGAGAATGCCATTCATTCCCGGAATCAACACGGACGAAAAAAATCTGCATTCCGCCAGTGCTTTTTTGCGTAAAATCGGGGGAGTTGTAAAAGTTAATCTGTTGCCGTATCATAATGCAGCAGAGGAAAAACACCGCAGATGGAATATCGACTACAAACTGAAGGGGCTTTGCGCTCCGTCTGAAGAATTATTGAAAAACAGCGCGGCAACCCTTGAGAGTTACGGACTCAAAGTCGAAATTGGCGGGTAGTTCCACGCAAAAGGAGGTTGAAAACGTCCAGTAGTCAAAGTTCAGCGATACTATTCAGCGTGTTTGATCAGAAATTAAAAGGCCAGCAGTTTCAGGATACGAAGAAGGATACGAAGGGAGAGAGTTTTTGATATGAGGAATTTCAAAAAAATCGCCTTGGGCGCTCTTGTTCTTTTTTTGTGCGCGGGGTTTGTAACGGTTGTGGAAGCAGCGCCGCAGCATAGGTTCCGTTTCGCCGGACAGCATCCCATAGATCATCCAGTCACTCTGGGAATGAACTGGGTGGCGAATGAAATACGGGAGAGAACGGAAGGGCGCATTGAGGTCACTGTTTTCCCGGCAAGCCAGCTTGGCGATTGGTCTGGTGTTATAAATGAATTGATCCAAGGCACAATAGACATGTCCATGATGTCGCTATCCCCTGCCTTCGACCCGCGCTTCGGCGTCCTCTACATGAACGGATTGGTCGTCAGCTACGATCAGGCCAGAGAAGTTTATCTGCCGGATGCGTGGCTTCTGCAAACACTGGACAGGATGACATCCGAAATAGGTATCCGTATTGTTGGAATTTACCTGGAGGGATTTATCGGCGTAGGCTCTACGACGCCGCTTAATGAGCCGCTTAACCCAGCAGTAGATAAAGGCGTCATGACCCGCGTTCCGGGCATGGCAGTCTTCATAACCGGTGCGCACGCAATGAATTTCCGCACGGTTACTGTACCGTGGGCAGACGTTTTCTTCGCTGTTCAGACCGGCACAGCCGACGCCGTGATCGGGTTGGCTGCCGCGACCGCGTATACTATGCTCGGCGACCTCCTGAGCTATTGGTATGTCCTTAACTACTCGATGGAAAGCCATCCCTTTCAAATCAGCATGAGTTCGTGGGATCGGCTGTCACCTCAGGATCAGCAGATTATCGCGGATATCGGGAGAGAATTCACGTTGAGGTCGATCGAAATGGCCGAGGTTGATGAGAACAGATTTTTTGGGTATATGGAAGCAAGAGGTATCACGGTACACAGGTTTACCGAAGAAGAACTTCAACCTATCAAAGAAGCTCTTCACGCATCCTGGGATGGACTGGTTGATACTTTCGGGCAGGAGTTCGTTGACGAAATCAAGAGCGTTTTCGGCACTAATTAAATTGAACTCTTACACAGCAAGTATCTGATGTATGCGGCGGACGAGTTCCGCCGCATAATAGTGTAATTGAATACGGAGGTAACACGCTCTATGTCCCAACAAACAGTCACGCCGAAAAACATATTTGATAAGATCGTCATTTTTTTATGCTCCATGGTCCTTGTTATCGGGACACTCGTCCTCACGGGGGTTCTCACCTGGGCGACCGCAGCAAGGTATATTTTCCATATAAACTTTTATGGGTGGGATGAGAGAGCTGTTTTGCTGGCCTTCTGGCTGTATTTTGCCGGAGCCGCTTACGGTGCGTTCAACAGGACTCACATCACCGTCAGCATAGTTGACTCCTATGTCAAAGAGGGGCAGTTCAAAAAAATCCTGATATTTATCAGGCAGCTGGTCACCGTTATCGCCTGCGGTTTTTTTACTTACTACACGATTCGCGCTTTTGAGTTCCA